>Ga0208768_1001005_pt1 | contig 16300 bp, 12 predicted proteins | sample AntAceMetag02UK1_FD_184760 | JGI IMG/M metagenome (GOLD analysis project Ga0208768, IMG submission 184760) | Saline lake microbial communities from Ace Lake, Antarctica - Antarctic Ace Lake Metagenome 02UK1 (SPAdes) (version 2) | ecosystem: Environmental > Aquatic > Non-marine Saline and...
AGAGAGCTGTTGGTGCCCATGAGCCAACCTCCATCTGTAGCGTTGGTAGTTTGTGTCCAACCTGCCGGGAAAGCAGCTCCTTCGAAATCTTCGTCTAAAAGAAAGTTTTGGCCACAAAGCGTAACCGTTGATAAAGCGAAGGCAATCGCTAAGGTGAAAATAGTCTTCATAGCCTCTTAAAATAGTAGTAGTTCTTTCGAAAGATAAGGAATACATTGGGTTTTATTAAATTGACCTTGCTCTTCGGCCTCCTAATTAAACGCGCGCGACATATTAATCGCAGGGCCTTTATTAAAACGAACAATTAACAGATGATTAAATTCTTTAGTGGAATCAGACAAAAAACATTGACTGAAAATAAGTTCAGCAAATATTTACTTTATGCGACGGGAGAGGTTGTGCTTGTAGTAATCGGGATCTTAATTGCTTTGACAATAAATAATAGGAACGAAGAAGCTAAAACAAGAATGAAGGAGCTTAACTATCTGACGGACATAAAATCGGATTTGCATCTTAATTTAATCGACCTCAAAGCGTATATCGTGCTAAGAGAAACATCAGTGAATTCAGCTGAAATTGTAATCGAAATATTTGAAAATAGCAATGGCTTCGACCCAGAAGAATTTAATTTTCACAATCTAAACGTTCAGATTTGGCGTCCATTTAATAAGAATAATAATGTGTATCAAGAACTGATAAACTCTGGAAACCTTGAGATTGTATCTAATGATTCAATAAAGAATGCACTCATCAATATGGAGTTGAATTACAAGAAAATAGAGTTTACAGAGAGTCACATGAGGCACGATTTTGAAAATTATATGTATCCAATTTATTTCGGCATTACAGATCTTAAATCAGATTTGACAAACTATTTTGCCTATGAGACCGAGGGAACTAAACCAGAACTGTCAAAGGAAAAAATTGAATTGTTATTGAGCAATCAATTATTTAAGAACGGGTTTGTACTTTCCATGTTTAATAATGAGACGCTCATTCAGGACTATAAAAATATGGTTTCAATGACTGAAAGGTTATTAATTTCAATTGATTCAGAATTAGTTGCAAATAAATAATGAGTGATTTAGTATAAAGTTTGCCGGTGCTTCTATCAATACCAGCGCAGATACATCCCGTCAAAAGGTCGCTATGAGCTACTTGAGAAGCGTTACTACCTTACCTCCCAAATGATACTTTGCTATCTTGGGAGCCTTATGAATGATTATGTTAGATCAATCATTTTACAGAGCACAGGAGCTTCTTCTTTATTTGTAAAGGAGGTGATCCAGGAATTGTGGAGTGGGTACGGAAAAATCATACGCGTCGGATTGGTGAATGCTTCGGTCGAAAGTGTCGTAATAAAGCACGTTCAGTTGCCCACAGATAAAAATCACCCGCGCGGATGGAATACGGACATCGGTCATCAACGAAAGGTGAAGTCATACGCTGTAGAAACCGAATGGTATGAGACCTACAGCAAAAACAGCACCGCCCGTCTGCCGAAATGTTTAGCCATTGAAACGCAAGATGATGAAGTGCTGATGGTGCTGGAGGATTTGGATGTAGCTGGCTATTCCTTGCGCAAAAACACTGTCACATGGGAGGAAATTACTTCCTGTTTGGGATGGTTGGCTCAGTTTCATGCAAGTTATTTGGGAAAGACGCCAGAAGGGCTTTGGGGAGTGGGTACCTATTGGAATTTGGAGACCAGACCTCAAGAATTAGCTGTATTGGATGATCAAAGGTTGAAAGAGGCCGCCTCTGTCATTGATGAAAAACTGAGTGCATGTGAATACAAAACGTTTGTTCATGGCGATGCCAAGCTGGCAAATTTCTGTTTTGGTGAAGCCGGGCAGGTTGCTGGACTAGATTTTCAGTATGTAGGCGGTGGGTGTGGAATGAAAGATGTGGCTTATTTTATTGGAAGTTGCCTGAACGAAAGAGAGTGTGAACATTTTGAAGCACAGATCTTGGATACGTATTTTGAGCATTTACAGAGTGAGATAGGGGAAAGAAATGAAGCGTTAGAAACTGAATGGCGGTCTTTGTACAGATTAGCATGGGCAGATTTTCATCGCTTTCTAAAAGGGTGGAGTCCCGGCCACCATAAGATTAATAGTTACAGTGACCGTGTAACAGTAGAAGTGATCAATAGTCTATAGAAATGGATCTTGTACAACTTCAAAAGACAGCGATTAGGGCAGCTCTTTCCGCAGGAGAACTCATTCAGAAGCACATGAACAAAGAAGTTCCGGTGGAGAAAAAGAAGGGAGGGGCAAGCTATGCTTCTCAAGTTGTAACCGCGGTAGACCGAGACTGTGAAACCGCAATTTTAGCTCATTTACTTCCTACCTGTGATGAGTTTGATTTGGCACTTTTATCTGAAGAAACCGAAGATGATGGCAGTCGATTCGACGAAGATTTTTTTTGGTGCATTGATCCGATGGACGGAACGCTTGCATTTATCAATAAACAACCGGGCTTTTCTGTATCGATTGCTTTAATCGGAAAAGACGGCACACCCTACATTGGAGTCATTTTTGATCCAAGCACGAATACACTGTACCATGCTATTAAAGGAAATGGGGCTTTTAAGAATGGGCGCCCCTGGAAAATCAGAAATACAAATGATCATTTATCCTATGTGACAGATCGAACGCTGAGGGATACTCCTCGTGCAGCGGAAATAGAAAGGTTGCTAAGTGAAAATGTAGCGAAGTTGAGTTTGAATGGGATGAAAGAAATTGCTGGGGCGGGTGCGGTTTTGAATAGCATTCTTGTTCTGGAAAATGGTCCTGCTTGTATGTTGAAGCTTCCGAAAAAGGAAAATGGTGGGGGAAGTATATGGGATTTTGGAGCTACCGCGTGTATTTACCATGAATTGGGGTTGCCCGCGACGAATTTTGAGGGGGGAAGATTGGATTTGAACAGAAAGCAGGGCACCTTCATGAATCACGAAGGCGTGTTTTATGCGAATTTAATTTCTAGATAAAAAAGACATAGTCAGTGGGTTGTGCCGGGTCATAGACCTCCCCCTTACTTCTCAAGACCGCTATTAGCAAATATTAATCAGATACTAAATCTTTAGAAGCAACACCGATCGCCATCAAATTTGCTTCTTTTCAACCTTATTTCTTCTCTGTCTAGCTCAGCCAGCCCTTTCTTGATTGCCGTTTGCTTCGTTGTGGACAGACATCCAAACCTGATGCAAGCCAATTGATCAAACAGATGTGTTAGTAAGGCTAATAAGCACTGATTCTTTTCTATCTTTTCGAAACTACAAAAAGCACAGCTCAGAAGAAAAATCACTCCTATATTACAGAGCCAAAAAACTTGAGGTATTTCAATAGTTTAGGGGACGATTGTAAAAGGAGAGATTAATTTTTTGGCAAGAACGAAACATCTTACAGATTTGAAAAACAAAAACAGGCAGCCAACAACTGCACTATGTTGCCTGCTTTACCTCACGATCTATTGATTGAAGTGCAACAGAAAGGGAATCAGATTATAGTACTAAAACAGTGGCTAAAATGGCACTGCTGGCTAAACCCCTGTGGAGCGTTTAGCCGAAGGGAGAGAAACAATTATCATGAGACACAAATATTTTTTTAGTATCATTTTCATGTTAGGTTTTCTAAAAGTTAGTGAAGTCACAGGTCAAACTTTAGCTAAAAATGGCCTTGTTGTGTCAAGCAGCAAAGTAGCGTCCGAGGTTGGAATCAACATTCTAAAAGAAGGAGGGAATGCTATTGATGCTTCTATTGCAACGGCCTTTGCCTTGGCAGTAACTCATCCAAGTGCTGGAAACCTTGGGGGAGGTGGGTTTTTGGTGTTTATGGATTCATCAGGAAGAGTTACCACCATAGATTTTCGGGAAAAGGCTCCCTTGAAGGCTTCGCCGAAGATGTTCCTTAATGAAGCAGGAAACCTGCCAGTGGGAATGAATCACATCGGAAGACAAACAACAACGAACCACATTGGGGCCAAGTCAATTGGGGTTCCTGGCACAGTGGCAGGTCTTTATCTTGCACACCAAAAACAGGGTAGTTTGCCTTGGTCCATTTTGGTTCAACCAGCCATTGATCTTGCAGAGAAAGGCTTTCCATTAACCTGGAGTCTTTTTCAATCGGAAACCTATTTTGATGCCAATTCTACTAGTCCATTTCTCAGAGATTACTTCGAAAAGGACAATGGACAGCTCACGCAATTCGGTGAGCTTTGGAAACAACCGGAATTGGCCAACACGTTATCAGAAATTAGGGATCATGGTAAAGACGGTTTCTATAAGGGGGTTGTAGCAAAAGAAATTATACGTTTCATGGAGGAGAATGGGGGCATTATCACCATGGAAGATCTCCAGCGTTACACAGCTGTGGAAAGGGAGCCTATCAAAGGAACGTACAAAGAATATGAAATCTATTCCATGCCCCCGCCCAGCTCAGGAGGTGTTGCGCTCATTGAGATGTTGAACCTAATGGAATTGGCAGACCTAGATTCCATCGAATTTAACTCTACGGCATATATCCATCTCCTAGCTGAAGTGATGCGAAGAGCTTTTGCTGATAGAGCTGAACATTTGGGAGATCCAGATTTTAATGTAGACATGTCAGTAGAAAAACTGACCTCTAAAGCATTTGCACAAAAGCGCTTTGACAATATTGATAGATCCCAAGCTTCTGTGAGTGACTCCACCAAATTTGGACAACTCTATGATGGGAAGAATACCACGCACTTTTCAGTGATGGATAAAAACGGGAACGCCGTTTCTTTGACCTACACCTTGGAGCAAGGCTATGGTTCAGGGATGGGCTCAGACAAGCTGGGGTTCATCTTTAATAATGAAATGGGTGATTTTAATCCCTTACCTGGATCTACTTCCACCACGGGTCAAATTGGAACAACCCCGAACCTCATTCAACCTGAAAAGAGGATGCTTTCAAGCATGACACCCACCATTGTAGCGAAAGATGGTAAGCCATATCTTATTATTGGCAGCCCAGGAGGACGAACCATCATTAATTCTGTTTTCCAAACAGTGCTAAATGTTATAAGCTATAATATGCCCGTTGATAAGGCCATTGAAGCCATGAAAATTCATCATTCTTGGTTGCCAGATAGAATACAGTATGAAGCAGGACTAGTATCTTCTGACACCATAAAAGCACTTGAAGCAATGAATCACACTTTGGTTCCTGTAGACGGTTTGGGAGAGCTAATGGGCATTCAGGTAGATGTGAAAAACAAGATAATGATAGGCGCTTCCGATTCTTCAAGTCCGGAGGGGGCTGCGGTTGGATACTAACTGTGTCTAAAGGTGCCTAAGAAGTATCTGGATTTTGCTTACCCTTCAAATGAGTACTTGGAGTGAAAACCGGATCAATAATAAAAAGGCGAATAGCTTTTTAACCGAAATTAGTAAAGATTTTAGAGCTGATTCTTTAAGCGTTAATAGAGGCTTTTAATCATTCTTAAAACAAAACAATTATGAAAAAGATCCAGATTCTTTATCTGTTATTCCTATTGGGTTGTGCTTCCAATGATCCAGCAGAAAGCATTAAGACAGAAGCAGAGCGTTGGGATCAACATGCGGCCAATACTGAAATTATTAGAGATGATTTTGGTGTGCCTCACATTTATGGGAAAACGGATGCTGACGCCGTCTTTGGATTATTATACGCACAATGCGAAGATGATTTTTACCGTGTAGAGCGAAATTATATTTGGGCAATTGGAAGACTTGCTGAAGTTGAAGGTGAGGCATCTTTGTATAGCGATTTACGCGCGAACCTTTACATGACAAAAGCAGAAGCCATTGAGAACTATAATAATAGTCCCCAATGGTTGCAAGCGCTCTGTATTGCTTTTGCTGACGGGGTCAATTTTTACCTTAAAACGCACCCAGACGTAACACCAAAACTCCTGACACATTTTGAGCCTTGGATGCCAATGTATTTTAGCGAAGGCTCTATAGGTGGCGATATTGAAACGGTTTCAACGAAAAAAATAAGTGAATTCTATGGTGACCCGGCAAATAAATTGGCAGTAAGTGAAGGTTTAATCAGATTAGAAGATAATGAACCAAGAGGGTCCAACGGCTTTGCCATTTCAGGCAGTTTAACAAAATCTGGTGATGCCATGCTACTTATAAACCCGCACACATCTTTCTTTTTTCGGGGCGAAGTTCATATGGTTAGTGAGGAAGGGCTTAACGCATATGGTGCAGTTACTTGGGGGCAGTTCTTTGTTTATCAAGGGTTTAATGAAAAGACAGGTTGGATGCATACTTCAACGGGGACAGATATTATTGATCAGTTTGAAGAAACAATCGTGAAGGAAGAGGGTAAAATAGCTTACAAATCTGGTGATACGCTAATTCCTATTGATTCTCTGGAGGTGACCTTGAACTACAAAAGTCTTGATGGCGTAAAAGACAAAACATTCATGATGTATCGCACACATCATGGACCAATTACACATGGCATGGATGAAAAATGGGTTTCAACCGCTTTAATGTGGAGTCCAGTAAAAGCGTTGGAACAATCTTTTTTAAGAACGAAAACAGCCAATCACGATCAGTTTTATGAAATGATGGATATTCGGACCAACTCTTCTAACAACACGGTGTATGCAGATGCAGATGGTACAATTGCCTATTACCATGGAAATTTTATTCCAAGGAGAAATGAGCAGTTTGATTACACAAAACCTGTTGATGGCAGCAACCAAGAAACCGATTGGCAGGGAATTCATGACCTAAACGAGAATATCATTCTGATAAACCCACTTAATGGGTGGATTCAAAACTGCAATTCCACACCATTCTCATGTGCAGCTGAAAACAGTCCTAAAAAACAAGACTATCCTTCTTACATGAGTTCTTTTCCTGAAAATTATAGAAGTCTGCACGCCATACCTTTATTGAAAGCGGCCAACAACTTGACGTTAAATACACTCATCGAATTAGCTTACGACACCTATTTACCCGGCGCGGAGACTATAATTAGCGGTCTAGTGAATGCTTCAGAAGCATCTTCAATTGAAACGCAAGAGGCGAAAGAAGCGATTGAACTTTTAAAGGGCTGGGATTATAGAGTCTCTTTGAAATCAGTGGAAATGACGCTGACGCACTTTTATTTGGAGGCCTATTTGGAGTCTGATAAAATTCCTGCTACCCGTTGGGAGGCCGAAAAACCTCAGTTTGATGTTTTTGATTATATAAGTAATAGCGCTACGCCCGAAGAACGACTAGAAGTGTTTCAGATAGCAATAGAAAATTTAACTGAAGATTTTGGAACCTGGAAAACACCTTGGGGAGCCTTCAATAGATACCAAAGAAATGATAGTGAAATCAATCAAGAGTTTGATGATTCAAAACCAAGTATTGCTATAGGAATGGCTTCTGGGTCTTGGGGAGCTTTAGCCTCTTTTGGCACTCGCTTTGGAGAAAACACAAAACGGCAGTATGGAACATCTGGAAATAGCTTCGTTGCGGTTGTAGAATTTGGAGATAAGGTTAAAGCAAAATCTATGTTAGCCGGAGGTCAAAGCAGTGATCCAGAATCACCTCACTTTGATGATCAAGCGCAACCTTATGCTGATGGTCAATTTAAAGAGGTAACATTTTACAGAGATGAGGTAGAAAAGCGCGCAGTAAAAACCTACCACCCGGGAGAAATAAATTAGACTATAAAAACACTTAAATTGCCTCTATTGATGAGGTGATATGCCTCATAGGTGTTGTTAAACTTAACGATGTCCAATCACTAAAAAATGATCAAATTCTTTCGAAAAATTCGCCAAAAAATGTTGGCCGAAAACAAATTGAGTAAATATTTCATTTATGCTATTGGTGAAGTCTTTCTTGTTGTCCTTGGGATCTTAATTGCGGTTCAAATCAACAACAGTAATATTGATAGATTAGAGAAAGGGCAGGAGGTTAAGTACCTAAACAACATAACACTTGATCTTAAGAAAGATTTATCCAGTTTAGAAGTCGAAATTGAAAAAAGGAACAGAAAAATAATTGGAGATAGAAAACTTGTCATGCAAATTAATGGAATGCCTGTTGATGACGTAACAGAATTATCTAGAAACGTAGTCAATTCATTAATGGCAGCAAGGTTCACACCGAATAACAGCACTTACGTGGAGCTATCAAATTCAGGCAAGCTGAATCTACTCTCAAATGACTCTATTAAAATCCTTTTGCTTGAATTAGAAGAGCTTTACAAGAGAAACAGGTTTGGTGTAGAACATGAAGAATTTGACTACACTGAATACATCTCTAAACCAATTTTCAAATACATACACATTGACCAACTAACACCGGTGTTTACAGGAGAAAGAACGATTGAAGAGCAGGGCATAACGAGGGGGGATTTTGAGGGTCTATTTGGATGTCTGGAATATAAAAACGGACTATTTGTTATAGGTTTAATTTCACACGAAATGATTTCGATCTATGATCAGATTGAAGCCAAATCAAAAAGAATAATTGAAATGATTCAAAAGGACCTGAAAGAGTAAAAAAGCAAAGAAATCAGGCTATTTTGGAGCCAATGACTATTCTGAAAATTAAGGAGGAGAGGCGCTCTATTTGACGAGGGCCAATCTCAAAGAAACACCAACCTCATGATCTACTGCTTTCGCCTAATGATAGTTGACTTATATTACTCACTATGATTGATTTAGCTCATTCTGAGAGTCAAATTCAAACGGTCACTAATTTTCAGGATCTAGTTTCCACGCCGTTTCATGGAGAAATTAATGCGCTTTGTTGGACCCGGGAATTAAGAGGTGATTTTTCTGACATTGTGAACAAAGTAGAACTGAACGGAACTATAGCGGCACTTGATGAGGAGGAACTTCTTGAACTTCAGTTAACAGCGCAGGGGAACCTTGCTCGTGAAATTCTTTTAAATGACTTGAAGGCATTGAAAGCGCATGGCGCTTCTCCAATCCTTAATTTGATCAAGTGCTATGAGAGAGATGACGCTTATCCGTTTTTTCCAACAGATGTTTATTCTTTTCATGTAGATCGCTCACCAGTGCCAACCGACACTTTTTTATGCACTTACAGGGGTGAGTCGAGTGAAATAGTATCAAATTCACACGCCGAACAAAAAGTCCTTGTTCCCGAAATTCGGGGTGAGCTCAAAAAATTATACAGCGGACCAGATGATGGGTTTGATTCCTTTTTAAGTGAATATTTTTTTGATCTACACTATCGAGCTAAACCTAAGGCACGCATTGTGAGCCTAGGCCTCGGTCACTTATGGAGGCTTGCGGTGGATCACCCTGAAAGTGAAGTACCTCCTTGTCTTCACCGAGCGCCAGAGGAGAAACCTGGGCAGACCCGGTTGATGATGATCTGTTGAAGACAAATCAATTCAGGGCAAAAGAGCACCAAGCATTTCCCAGTCCAAAAAAAGGCATATTGACAATTTTTCAAAGCACGAAATAGTCAGGTATAGGATGCGTGTGGATGTGCTCTTTGACTGCAATATTGACTTGTAGTTATGCTGATTTGTCTATTTCGGAACTTGGCGGCGGGTGTGTTTTATTTCCCCATAGAGGGTCCACAAGCAACTACGGTTTTGAAGAGCTAACACCTCATTTCAACCTCATCTGTTATGGTGCCAAACAAGTTTCCTTTGCTTCTTTCAATTTTAATTTAGCACCCTTTAGATTAAAGCTATATTCGCATTTTACGGGGGTCTAAACCGGAAGCAAACAGATTGATTATACCGATGTGCGAGGTATAAGAGTAAGCAAAGATTCTTTGCCGCCATCTCAGAACTTCAATACGCACGGCTCAGAGTAGTTTAGAACGGTCAAACGAGTGTGCCCTTAAATAACGGTTGGAAGAAATATAAAGCAAGCTTCCAAAGTTATTTGAGAGATCAGTTCAAGGGGAGAAGAAATAAATTGAAAAAAAATTAATATGAGTATCAGAGTGAATTTAGTGATTTCGATGTGTTTAATTTTACTAACGGTTTCGTGCAAAAAAGACGATGAAACGATACTAGCAGAATCAGTTACTGTAAATAGCGAGCTATCAGCAAGCATCAATTTAATAGCCATTCCCGCCGGAGTTTTTACCATGGGAGGAACAACTATGGCGAATGATGCACCGTCTATCAGTGTCTCATTAGCAGCATTTCAAATTGCAGAAAAGGAAATTACTAATCAAGAATACATTGACTTTTTAAACAGTGCTTACCTTGATGGTTGGATTACCGTTTCTTCTCAAACAACATCTGACCCTTGCGGAACGAGCACCGAAAACAGGGTAATAGGAGCAGGTGACGCGCCCAATGCGGGAGAGGTTTTCTTGCAGTTAGGAGAAACGGGTGGATGCACAAGTGGTGGAGAAGCTGAACACATTGATAATAAAAGTTGGGTTTCATTTAATACGTCAAACAGCACTTTTGAGCTATTGGATGCCACAAAAGCCAATTGGCCGATCAACTGGGTAAAATGGTTTGGAGCGTTCGCATTTGCAGAATATTATGGTGTGAGCTTACCAACCGAAGCCCAGTGGGAGTATGCAGCAAGAGGTGGGCAGCAATTAGAATACCCAACTGATGACGGGACATTATCATCATTGAAAGCCAACTATAACGGTGATACTCCGGGAGTCTATAATCCAGATGGACATTCAGTAGCGGTTGGTTCTTATGCAGTAAATCCCTATGGATTGTATGACATGGGAGGAAACGTTTGGGAATGGTGTCAAGATTATTATGGTGCTTCGTTCTATTCAGACGGAACTACTGACCCTATGAATACAACAGCAGGAACAGATTCAAAAAGGGTCAGAAGAGGAGGCTCTTGGAATTATCATTCGGCAACGTTATTATCCTACGCAAGAGCTTCTGATTTTGAAAATAGGGGCAATAATCATTTTGGATTTCGAATAGTGGAGAATTAAAGCACTGCCGTTGGCGTCCAGAACGAAACAGTGTTCGAAATTGCTAAACGGAGAAATCAGGCAGACTTGTTCAGGCGATCTTCAACGGAAATTTTCTGTTGCCCCAGATTTTTAATAGATAAGTTCGCAACCCTTTATTGCGCAACCAGCGTCTTCAGGTTGCTGACTGGCTTTGTATCTAACTGAGTTTAATTGCTGGAATAATCTATTAGTTTATACAGATGTATTAGGTATATAAAAAAATACTACCTTTTGACGAGCCATAAATGGATATCGAAAAGGGAGGTCACAATACCCGTTGATTGATGCTTACGGTTGTATTGGTATTAGATAAAGTTTATATGGACATTCAGGATAAGACTCGGGAAGAGCTGCTTCTTCAATTACAGGAATTACTTCTAGAAAATGAATCTTTAAGGCTTTTAAAAGAAAAGCGTTCTGTAGAGTTGGGTTTAGCGAATAAAGAGCTTGATTTTCGAGATGAAGAAAAAGAAAAACATGCTGCTGAATTGGGCAAAGCCAATAGAGAGCTTGATTTTCGAGATGAAGAAAAAGAAAAACGTGCAGTTGAATTGGGGATAGCCAATAAAGAGCTTGATTTTCGAGATGAGGAAAAAGAAAAACGTGCAGTTGAATTGGGCATTGTGAACAAAGAACTTCAATTTCAAAATGAGGAGAATGAAAAACGGGCAAATGAGTTAGTCATTGCGAATAAGGAGCTTCAATTTCAGAACGAAGAGAAAGGGAAACGAGCAGCCGAGTTAATCATTGCGAACAAGGAACTTCAATTTCAAGATGCAGAAAAAGAAAAGCGTGCAGCTGAGTTGATCATTGCGAACAAAGAACTTCAGTTTCAAAATGAGGAGAAAGAAAAACGTGCAAATGAGTTAATCATTGCCAAAGAACGTGCAGAACAAAGCGACCGTTTGAAGTCGGCATTTCTAGCTAACATGAGTCATGAGATCAGGACACCGATGAATGGCATACTTGGCTTTGCTGGATTGTTGAAAGAACCTGGCCTGACAGGGGAGGAGCAGCAAAAATTTATCCAGATTATAGAAACCAGTGGAGCAAGAATGCTCAATATTATCAATGATATTGTGAGTATTTCTAAAATAGAATCTGGACTAATGGAGCTTAATATTCAGGAGTTGAATATTAAGCTCCATCTCGAATTCATAAAGACCTTTTTTAACCCCCAGATAGAAGGAAAAGGAATGGACTTTTTGATGGTAAATAACTTATCTGAGAAAGATGCAGTTATAAAATCAGACAGTGAAAAAATCTACTCTATTCTAACCAATCTGGTTAAAAATGCCATTAAATATACTGAGCAAGGCACCATCGAATTAGGGTGTGGTTTTAAAGAAAAAAACGGAAATCCAGAACTGGAGTTTTACGTGAAAGATACTGGAATAGGGATTTCTGAGGATAGGCAAGCGCCAATATTTGAGCGTTTTATACAAGCTGATATTTCTGATAAAATGGCACTTCAAGGAGCGGGGCTGGGTCTCTCAATTTCAAAAGCGTATGTGGAGATGCTTGGAGGAGAAATTTGGGTAGAAAGCGAAAAAGGGAAGGGGTCAATATTTTATTTTACTCTTCCATACAAGTCTGAACCAGAAGAAGACGCCAATATTACAAGTGATGATGATTCTAAAATAGTTGATAGCATAGTTAGTCCTGGGGTGCCTGGTTTGAAAATATTAATTGCTGAGGACGATGAACCATCACGAATGCTTTTGTTAGATATGGTTAAAGGGCAAGGTGAAACATTTTTTGAAGCTAGAACGGGGATTGAGGCTGTAAATATTTGCCGCAAGCATCAGGACATTGATTTAATTTTGATGGATATTCAAATGCCTGATTTGAATGGATATGAAGCAACCCGGCGAATTCGGGAATTTAACAAAGAGGTTGTTATAATAGCACAGACAGCTTTTGCGTTATCTGGCGACAAAGAAAAGGCAATGAGGGCAGGGTGTAACGATTACATTTCAAAACCAATTAACAAACAGAAATTGGGTGCACTCATACAAGCGTTTTTTAAAGCGTAATTTGGTTCGATAAAATCAATCAACTGCAAACTGGTGCGCACGGCTCTATCAATTTGAGCGGAGTTTTTCAATACAGAGCAATGAAACATATAGGACTCTCTTTTGTGATTTTTTTCTCTATGAATGTCTATTCTCAATGCAATCAATGGCCTGGCATTCCTGTGCTGGATGAAAGTGGAGTCATTTTATTGGATCAAAGGACTTTTATAGGCGTTTTGAGTGCTGCAACCATATCATACGGATTGGCTCAGTTTATTTTTAAGGACAATGCGCATTTGAATTATTACCAAGCAAGAGCTGGAGTATTCGGAACGCTAGGTGGAACCGTGATGATGGAGAATTTTGGAATAGAAAAAAGACTTACTCCATGGTTTGGTTTGGGCTTAGAAATCAACAATCAACAATGGATCTATGAAGAGGGAAATGGCGCAGGAATGGGGTTTAACACGTATTATAGGTGGCATCTATTTGGGCGAAAAAAACTAAGCCCCTTTATTGAGTATGGAGCAGGCTTCTTCTACGGGTTTAGTGAATTTCCTCCTGAGGGGACCAACTTCACCTTTAACCTGACTACTCAAGTGGGTGCGGAATATACATTTGAGAATAAAAATAAATTACGACTGGGTTATGGTCATATCCACCAGTCAAACAATGATTTGTTAGAGCCTAACCCAGGCGAAGATGGGAACGGATTGAACATTACACATTTGTGGTCTTGGAAATAAGTGAACGTCCCAAAAAGCCACTTTTCATCTTCCCAGTAGACGCTCAAACTGAAATTTCGTAATCGGAACACGTGTTCTAGAGAAGCCAAACCTGATCTCGTCTAGAGGTGGGACTTCCCATTATTTAACCATCAATTTTGGAACAAGCACGAAGCAAAAGAGTGGATAACCAAAAACCTTGAAAATTAGTTTATATTTCGGTTACAACCGAAGGCAATTGCTTGAAGTTGAACGGTCAAGTCTAACTCTGGGTGCTTATATAGCGCACTTCAAAAGCTTATGCTCTGAGGTAGAAGAAACGGAGCGTGACCAATTAAATTTGAATAGGCAAAGGGCAGAAGTAGTGCGCTAGAAAGCATAGAGTGAAGAGTAGACGAAGCTAAAGGGTTCAGTTCAACACCATAGAAGAAAGGGTTCTTTGCGGTGTGAACGTGCTACTTAAGAAACGTATTTAGTTCACTAGTTTAGCAATTCAATTACTAGAAAATGGGAGAGCCGATGCCCAAACAAAGGAGGCGACTTAAAAATGGATTATTATGATGAAGAAACCTTCAGTTCTACTAGGTCGAATGACGGTGGTGTTTTCGCTTTTCAGTTTGGCACTTGGATTTCAAAGCTGTGAAGAAAAGCCAAAAGAGGAGCAGCCCACGGTTGCTAATTTCAATTTAACAACAGCTAAGGCAGAAATTGAAGAGGCGAACAGGAATTTCATGGCACTGATTGCAGCTGGTGATTCCATAGGTTTGGCCAATTCCTATACTGTAGATGCGAAGTTTATGAGTGCAGGAGCGCCATCAGTAGTAGGAAGAGCTAACATCCAAACGGCGATGAGCAATATTATTCAGTCAGGCATTACTAAAGCTGATATAAGACTCCAAAATGTATACGGAACAGAGGACTTAATTGCTGAAGAAGGCGAATTAACGCTTTTCGTGGGAGAGGATGCGGTTGCCGTAGAAAAGTACATTGTTCTTTGGAAAAAAGAAGATGGCAGGTGGAAATTATTTAGAGACATTTTTAATTCAAATTCGTCAGCTGAGTAGTCAACTGAGTTGTTGTTTGAGGTCCTTTTCTTTTCATAAGAGTTGCCGAAGGCAGGAAGTTAAAAACACAACGGGTAAGTCGAAAACCGAATAGAGTAGACAATGTTTTTTAAACACATTCAATCATGAAAACCACCAAGATCATTTTTAGTGGAGCCTTAGCCATGTTTCTTGCGTGTTCTATCGTAAGCTGTGAAAATGAAGTTGTAATTGAACCTTCTGCTGAGCATCTTGCTTTGGAACAAGCAGAAAACCAACTAACGGAAAATTTAGAAATGTATGAAACCGTTTGGGATGACATTATCAATAAAAGAGAAATTGATAAAATTAATGAAACCTATTTTGATGAAAACATCACGTTGATTTCACCTGACAATGTTGTGGGGATTGAAGGTTTTAAGGAGTACTATCAAAATTATTTAACTGGATTTTCAGAGATCACCTTTACACTTGTGAGTGTTTTTGGGCAAGGCGATAATATTGTTAAACATTGGAATTTTAAGGGAACACATACAGGTGTGTTTTTCGGAATACCAGCTTCTGGGAAAGAAGTTGATATTGATGGTGTCACACTAGTGAAAATGAAAGGCGGAAGAATAGCGCAGGAGCAGGATTTTATGGATAATTTATCTTTTTATCAGCAGCTGGGATTAATCCCAGTGGAATAACTCAAAAATCGCCTCAAATATTAGGTAAAGCACTTGCCGTAAAACGCAAGTGCTTTACAACCAATGTGGTTGGTCATTAGCAAAATCAAAGAATACAGTCTAAAATTCAGTTACTTCCTGAGTTTACAAGGAGTGAGGAAAAAGGAAGTTTGGCTAAAAAGTTCAAGGGAATCAATCGGGATTTCTTGGAGTGAGAGTCACTCAGGCATCGATAATGTGATCGCTTTAGCACCAGACTAGCCACCATTCATTGCACGTGGAAGAGCAGGTTATGCAACTACAGATTAATTAGATTGGAGAGGTAAAATCTAAACCATAGATGGACGCGTTGCGAACAACAGAAACGCAAAAGAAAGGGAGGAGACATAAGGAGTCCTGAGGAGGATTTTAGTTATTCAGATGCTCATTTCTTGTTGTGCACACCGGTCTTGGGAGTGAGATAAATAAAGCTTTTTATGAATCATTCAGATCAGCATTTCGACAGAAGGAATTAGGCTTTTCAAAAGCATGGTTTCCAACAATAGAGAACAAAGACCCCAGACGAGGGCATTGGTTCGTCACTATTTCGGGGGAGGAATTTGGGGTTTTTTACGATTACGCTATTTCCTGGAACCTCTATTGAGGATGATGAGGAAGAGCAACTACAAAAAAGAATGAGCACAGTTTTCATATAACCTCTTCAATGCTAAAATCAGAGAAGACCGAAACACGTTAAATCAGACCTTCTTGAAAAGAAGCACAAAAGAGGGTAAGTATAACCACTAGTGTTTAGGCTTGTCTGAGGGTGAAATTTGAGGATGTAAAAAGCATAGACATGGAGGGTTTTGGCGCACCTTCGCAGTGTATTTACCAGAATTGAATACGTTAACAGCAG
>Ga0208768_1001010_pt1 | contig 16255 bp, 5 predicted proteins | sample AntAceMetag02UK1_FD_184760 | JGI IMG/M metagenome (GOLD analysis project Ga0208768, IMG submission 184760) | Saline lake microbial communities from Ace Lake, Antarctica - Antarctic Ace Lake Metagenome 02UK1 (SPAdes) (version 2) | ecosystem: Environmental > Aquatic > Non-marine Saline and Alkaline...
CATATAGATATCAAGATACTTTTGTATCAGAATATCGCGCAGCAAATAGACAATTTGGATCTAAAGTTGCAATAGTACAGACTGGTAATTATTACACATTGTTAGTTGGTAGTGATAGTATTATAAGTACTGGAGAAACTGATTCTACCGGTAGACGAGTTCAACCCGGTGCAATAGAAATATTCCGTCATGGCACTAAGTCTACTGACAGTTTCAAAGGAGATTATAAATTAATAGCATACGCTATTGGCGATATTGTAGTATACAAAGACGATTATTATGTTGCACTTAAAAACACAACATCAGATCAAAATGTAATTGTTGACCCAGTGTACTGGAATAAAATTAGTTGGAAGCACGGTAAAGATTCTAACTACCGTGGCAATTTTGAGAACAGCTACACATATAAAAAGGGCAATATTGTTGCTCAAGATAATGCATTATGGGCTGCACAAACAAATATCAGCGTAGGTGCAGTAATTCCAAGTGTTACAAATAACTCATGGCTGCAGGTAAGCACTAACATAGACTATTTAGGTTACCTACCAAATTTAACCGCAACTGCATTTTATAATGAAGATGTATTTGATCCTATTGAAAATATATTAGAGTTTAGCAAGAGTTTTGACATCAGTGACGACGCACAAGTATTGATTGTAACATCTACTCAAACACAAACTGATAGTACTACAGATACTAAGCTCGCAATATATCGTGAAATAGATGACAAGTTTGTATTAGACCAAATAATTGAAGCTCCTAGTAACGTAGATGCCTGGGGCGAAAAGGTTAGCCTAAATCCTGCAGGTACACAATTTGCAGTTAGTTCAATGCTTGATGACACTGCTAAAATTAATCAAGGTGTTGTGTATGTTTACACTCAAAATGCAGGAGTGTTTGAATTATCTCAAGTATTAACACCGCCTAATAATGAAGAAAGCGAAGGCTTTGGATTTGGATTAGATTTCGGTGCTGACAACTTAGTTGTAAGTAGTTTAAACGGTGATCAAAAGATTCCGACTACATTTGATGTTAAGGTATATGCAGAAACTGAAGGCACTGCAACTACGTTTGATAACGAGTTTACAAACTTTAGAAATATCAAACTAGACAAGGGTGTTGTTTATGTGTATGAAAATGTAAACAGTATATTAATATACTCAGAGCAGTTCAGTTATCCACTAACACAAACTACATTTGGTGAAAATATATATACAAATGATAACCATGTCTATATTGGAATGCCAGATCAAGTAGACGGCGACACTAAAGGTATCCTAGTTGACTTTAGAAAGAATAAAAATACATTTGCTTGGGGAGTAGCCAGTGAAGGAATCACTCCAGTTGATGTGGATAATATTCGTGGTGCATTCTTGTATAACAAGCGTGAAAATAGAATTGTTTCTTTTATCGATTACATTGATCCTGTGCAAGGTAAAATTGCAGGCCCAGCTGATCAAGAGATTACGTTTAAGACACCGTTTGATCCAGCAGTATACAACACGGGCAATACTTCAGATAGTTCAGTTGATCCTAACAGAGCATGGACAGACAAGCATGTAGGACAAGTGTGGTGGAATATTTCAAGTGCTAAGTTTGATCATGCATATCAAGGTTCAACAACGTTCCAAAAGAATACTTGGAACAAACTAACAATTGGCGCAAGCATTGACGTATTTGAATGGGTTGAAAGCAACTTTATTCCAAGCATTTGGGATAGCATTGCAGATACACCTGACGGGCTTGCTGCTACTATTAGTGGAATAAGTTTATTTGGTGATGCTAGATATTCTACAAAAATTATATACGACGAAGTAAGTAAAACATTTGGTAACAAGTATTACTTCTGGGTAATTAATAAAGTAACTGTTCCTGTAATGGAAAACAGACGTTTAAGTATTAGAAATATTGCAGCACTAATCGAAAACCCAAGAACACAAGGATATCCATTCTTAAGCTTGCTTTCTAGCAATAAGTTTGTACTCAACAACTTTGATATATTTGTTGACAATGATGACTTAGTGTTAAACATTAAATATTCAACTGGTCCTAAAAAAGTACAAAACTTACACAGCCAGTACAAGTTAATATCAGACGGATTGAAAACAAGCAAACCTGATCCTGATATCGAGCGTAAATGGTTTGACAGTTTGATTGGATTTGATGATAACAACAGAACTGTACCAGACTCAACAATAACTGTTAAAAATCGTTATGGTGTACAAAATCGTCCAAGACAAAGTATGTTTGCAAATAGATTCGAAGCACTGAAGCAGACAATTGAAAGAATAAACCTAACACTTACACAAACATTAGTAGTTGACGAGTATGATATTTCATCACTAGGTCAGCAAGATCTTGCACCTACACTAATATCTCAAGAATATGATGTTGCAGTTGATACTTTAGCAGAACTTACCTTTGTTAGTACAAATAAAATTACTCCGGCAATATTAACGCCTATTATTACTAATGGCAGAATTTCTAGAGTTAACATTACAGACGCCGGTAGAGGTTATAAAGTTGCTCCTAGTTTTAAAATTAACAGTGAAGGAACTGGAGCAGAATTTAATGTAATTATTAATAATCTAGGTCAAATTACAACTGTGAACATTACTAATGCAGGTAGCGGATATAATGACGCAACTACAATAACTGTTAGACCGTTTACAGTATTGGTCAATGCTGATAATACTATTCAAGACAAATGGGCATTGTATTCGTGGAGCGAAACAGACACTGCATGGTACAGAAGAAAGTTGCAGAGTTATAATGTAGATTTATATTGGAATTATACAGATTGGTATGCAGCTGGATTTAATCAGTTTACTAATATTAACGACACAATTAAAGGTTCATACCTGCTACCGAGTCTAACTAACAACATAGGCGACGTTGTTAAGATTGAAAACGTTGGCACCGGCGGCTGGCTACTGCTTCAAAAAGTAGATGCGCAAGATAGTGAAGATTATACTGTGAACTATAACACTATTGGCAGACAGAATGGCACAATACAATTTAAAGATACATTATACGACTATTCAAAAAATACTGTAGGTTTTGATAACCGTAGCTTTGATAGTAATTTTTACGACAACAATCCTAGTGTTGAACTGCGTATTATATTAGAAACTATTAGAGATGAAATCTTTATAGGTGACTTAGAAGTCGAATACAATCAGTTGTTTATGTCAGCACTGCGTTATGTAATGTCAGAACAGCAGGCAGTTGATTGGATGTTTAAAACTAGCTTTGTGAAGGCAAAGCACAATAGAGAATCACTAAACCAGCAAGACATAACGTTTAACAATGATAATTTAGCAAGCTACGAAGACTTTGTTGAAGAGTTTAAACCGTATTCAACAAAGATAAGAGAGTTTGTAAGCGAATATACAGCTACTGATCCAACTAATACTAGTATTAGCGACTTTGACTTGCCTCCTGCGTATAATAGCGTTACTAAGACAATTGAGTCAAGTAAAGCTAGAATAGTTGCTGGAGAAATTGTAGGCGAAAATCTCAACACAACTGTGTATCCACGCAAAAACTGGAAAGATAACTTTGGATACAAAGTAACTGAAGTCAAAGTAAGAGACGGCGGCAGCGGCTTTACATTTGAACCAATTGTTACTTTAGTAGGCGGCGGCGGCGCCGGCGCAACTGCTAAAGCATATTTAGGTTATGGCGCAATTACAAGTATTAAAGTTACTAACCCTGGCAACGGATATACTAGTGCTCCTACAGTTGTAGTATCCGGCTCGCAACTAGATACTGGAACACTACCTAAAGCTACAGCAGTGCTAGGCGATGGCGTTGTTAGAACACCTAGCGTTAAAGTTAAGTTTGATAGAACTAGTGGAACATACACATTTAGTACATTAGCAAAAACTGAATCTTTTACTGGCACAGGATTTGAAAATAGATTCTTCCTAGAGTGGCCGATGGATCTTGACACAAAGAAAGTAAGTGTCTATGTAGATAATATACTGCAATTGCGTAGCAAGTATACCTATGAAAACATTGAAAACACAGATAAGAGTTATATTAGAGAGCAAGGCAAAATACTATTTACAACACCGCCTAAGTTAGATGCAGTAATACGTGTAGAATATAATTTGCCTCTAAGTATGCTAAGTGCAGAAGATAGAATTAAATTTGCATATGCTCCTATTGCAGGAATGTACGGCAGTGAACTAGCACAACTAATGACCGGAGTTGATTACGGCGGCGTAGAAGTGCGCAGTTTTGACTTTGACGGACCAGCAGGGTTTGATACCGCACCTTGGTACACAGATGCCTGGGATGAATTTGACAATACATTTGAAGATGAAATCTTTACAGCAGACGGCTCGACAATTGCAGTTCAACTAAGCGCTCCGTTAGAAGATGGTGTTGTATATAATCTTTATAAAAACGGTGTAAGAATTGACGATCCTAATTACTTTTCGTTTATTCCTAACACTAATTTAAATGCTATTACAAACAGTATCTTCGGTGACGGAGTTACTGACATAATTTATGTACAAGACTTGGGTATAAATTTATTAGACGGTGATGTATTTGTTGTGAGAAAAACTACTAGTGACGGTAGTGTAACACCGGATGTTAACAGTTATGACACTGCCCTTAGCGGCGGCGACTTGGCATATACAAGTGCACGTGGTATTGCAGCAGAAGAAATTATAACCGACGGCGACGGATTTGTAACACCTACTACAAGTGCAGGACCTGAAGAACTAGTTCCTGGCCAAGTGCTCGATACATTAGATATCAAAGTGTACACAAGAGACAGCGCAGGACAAGGAGTTGTCAACAGTCAAAGCTATATTATGGATAGCACACTTGTATATAATTTAGGTGTTACTCCAAATAGCAGTAATGCAGTAATTGTAAAAGTAGCAAATGTTATACTTGCAGACACTGATTATACCATTGACTGGGCTGCAAATACTGTAACATTAAATTCAGCAACAATCGGCGCAGAACTTAATATTATAACAGTTGCACAGGGTGCACAAAACTTATTAGATTTTGGAAAATTAATAGGCGACGGTTCTACAACTGCATTTGAAACTACAGTTGATTGGCAAGAAGGCACTAGTGTACATGCAAGCGTAAATGGAGTGCAACAAACTGTTGTTGCATTTGCTTCTACTACAACATCTAAGACTGTGATTAGATTTGAAGAAGTTATTCTAGAAGGTGATGTAATTAACTACACAGTATTTTCAACAGGTGAACAGGTTAACTATAGTCAAATTACTAAAGACACATTTGCTGGCAATGGCACTAACACTGTGTTTACACTTGCAACTGCACCATTGTATGCAATACCAACAGAACACAATGTTCTAGTTAAGGTTGATAATACAATATTAAATGCTGGATACAACATTCAGTACACAATACCAGAAAACAATCAACGTGAATTTGCACTAGAAATATTCCAAATGCCGCAAGGTAGTTTAGATGTTGCTGATGTTAAAGTATTTTTAAATGGCGAAGAAATTACAACTCCTACACAGTGGCGCTTTGAAATCGCAAACAGTAGTATTACACTTGCAGACGAAGTCGGTGTACCAGGCGACTTACTTGAAATGTATGTAATTACAGATGGAGACTACAGAATTGACGGAACTACTGTTACGTTTAACACAGCTCCGGCAAATAATGCAGTTGTAGAAATAATACAATTTACTAATCACAATTTGCTAGGTATTGAACGTATTAATTATGATGTAGTATCTCGTACAACGCTAATACCAGAAGATATTGATTATGTTACATACAACAGATTAACAGTAGGTGAAGTTACTCTACGTAGTCCTGCTGTTGAAGCACAATATGTTTGGGTTAGCGTTAATAATGAACTATTAACTCCTAGTGTAGATTATTATGTAACTGATGATAAGTTAAAAGTTCAGTTAGTCAAACAGCCGAACGCAGATGATATTGTAGACGTCATTCACTTTACTGCTCCTGTTAGTAAGCCTAAGTTTGCATATAGGCAGTTTAAGGACATGCTTAATAGAACACACTTTAAACGTCTTGAAACTGCTGCATCTACACTTGCACAACCGTTAAATTATTATGATTTAAGAATTGAGCTTGTAGATGGGTCTAGCCTAAGTGAACCAAACAAGGGACAGAACTTGCCCGGTGTAATCTTTATTGAAGGCGAGCGTATTGAATACTTTGTAAAAGAAGAAAATACACTACGTCAACTTCGTAGAGGTACATTAGGTACAGGAGTCAAAGATACATATGCAGTAGATACCAAAGTGTTTGATCAAAACATAAGTAAAACTGTTCCTTATAAAGACAGAACTCTAGTGTTTAATGTAACAGCTGACGGCGTAACTGACACATTTGAGATTGGGTATGCAGTAGGATCTGTAGATGAAATTGAAGTGTTTAAAGCAGGCACACGCTTACGCAAAGCGCCGCTAGCTGTGTTTGATGCTACTGTAGCACTTGACAGTCCTGAAGGCGATGCTATTGATGTAGCAGGCTTTACGTTTGATGCTAGCACTAATAAAATAACATTGTCTACAACACCTGCAGAGAATACACGAGTAACAGTTGTAAAGAAAATTGGCCAAGCGTGGACAACAGACGGTGTAACATTAGGCGATACAGAAAATTCGATTGCAAAATTCTTACGTGCAGCTACAACTGAGCTACCTGAATAAATACAGTATAGGAAAATTAAATGAGCAACAATATGCAAGATACAAATGGAGTACTGGTTCAAGGACATATTAAAATATATGATCCTGAATCGCAAAAAGTATATATCGATAAACGCAATGCTATTCACTATGAAAATATGAGTATAGCAATGGCTGAAAGTTTAGCGAACGCTGGACAAGGATTTATATATGAAATGAGTTTTGGAAACGGTGGCACAAGCGTTGATCCGACAGGTATTATTACATACCTAACACCTAACAGTACAGGAACAAATGCAAGTCTATACAACCAAACCTATACTAAGGTTGTTGATGACAGAAGTGTAAACAACACTGATCCAGTACGCAACAAACTAGAAACTAGGCATGTTAGCGGCACAAATTATACTGATATTGTTGTAAGTTGTTTGCTAGATTACGGTGAACCTAACGGCCAGGATGCATTTGATACTGCAAGTGCAACAGATAGTCCTTATGTATTTGATGAATTGGGACTGCGCAGTTACAGCCCAGACGGTGCAGGTAAGTTAATTACACACGTTATTTTCCACCCAGTACAAAAGTCACTTAATAGATTAATACAAATTGATTACACAGTGCGTGTACAAAGTTTAGCAGGATAAGGAGTAAATTATGCCATATACAATAAGTTACACTGACACTGTTAACAAAGGTGTTATTACAGTTGAAGATAATACTCTTAACAGCGAAACAAGTTTAAATTTTCCAGGCCGCGGAACAACAGCATACGGTCAGTCAGTAAATGAGAATTTTCTACATCTATTAGAAAACTTTGCAAACACAACAGCACCAGCCCGTCCAGTTGAAGGACAACTTTGGTATGATAGCACAGCTGGTGTTGATCAACTTAAAGTCTATGACGGAACTAATTGGGTTGCAAGCGGCGGACTTAAAAAAGCCAGCGCAGCCCCAGCAGTTGCAAACTCTAGTGCAGGCGACTTGTGGGTTAACACAGAAAGTCAACAGCTATATCTGTTTACAGGCAGCGCATGGGTACTAGTTGGCCCAGACTTTAGTGACGGATTATTAACTGGAGCACAAGCAGAAGCACTTGTGGGTACAGACGATGTAACATATAATGTTCTTACTATTAAAGTAGAAGACCAGCCGGTAATTATTATTAGCAGTCAAAGTTTTATTCCTAAAACATCAATTAAAGGATTTAGAACAGGCATTAACCCTGGTATGAATATTGCTAATGAAGCAATTATAGGTACACAGCCTTTAAAATATTACGGTACTGCTGAAAAGGCAGAAGCACTAGTAGTCGGCGGCGTAACTATTGCAGCAAGCAACTTCTTAAAAGGAAATGCAGCAAGCACAACTGACTTTCAACTAAGTGTTAAAAGTAATGATGGTATTAAAATCGGTACAGGAGGCCAGCTAAGTCTAGGCATCAACGGTGAAACAGGGGTTATACAACATAACACCAGTGGATCGAGTATTGATATTAAAATGCGTAACGGCAATCTAACTCCTACTGTTATGAGTATTAACAGTGACGGCAATGTTGGATTTAATAACAGTGCTCCAGAAGAATCAGTTGACGTTAACGGTAATATTAAGATATCGCCTAAAGCAGGTGAAGCTGAAACTGGAATATTAAAACTTACTAGTGTTGAAAACGCTACATCAATTGGCACAGGTAGTATTATTACAACCGGAGGTATTGGAATTGCTCTTAATGCATATATTGGCGGAGATGTCGATGTAGGCGGTATATTACAAACAGGTAATATTGTTCCTGATAGTCCTAGTGCAAGAAATATTGGTACTACAAACAATAAATTTGATCAAATATATGCTACTACATTCTTTGGAAATATTCAAGGTAATGTAAGCGGCACAGTTAGCGGTAGAGCTGGCAGCGCAGATAGACTAGCGAGTGCTACTACTTTTGCGCTTAGTGGAGATGTTAATCCTGTAAGTTTTGAGTTCGACGGACAAACAGGCGGCAGCACAAAAACATTTCCAGTAAGTATTGCTAATAGTTTTATTAGTAACAAAACTGTTACTTACGATGCAGGCAATGCAGACGAATTATTGTTAAATGTAACTACGGGAACAACTGGTGTTTATAGAATTACAAAACGTAACTTCTTAAAAACAATTCCACTAGTACCGGCAGGAGCAATGATGCCGTTTGGTGGAGAAGAAGCACCTGCTGGTTGGTTACTTTGTGATGGTTCTGAAATTAGAAAGACAGATTATAACGAATTATGGATTGCTATACAACACAACTTTAAAGATGCTAGTTTAGTTAGCGACAACGGCGTTAGTTTTTTTACACTGCCTGACTTTAGAGGCAGATTTGCACTAGGTCTTGACAACATGGGAGGACCAAGCGCCAACCGTGTTACTGACATTGCAGCGGACGCAATTGGTGGCAACGCTGGATCAGAGACAAACGCAATTGCAACTAACAATTTACCAGAACATGAGCATGATTTAGAAGGCGCCAGTGGCACACAGTTTTACGGAATTAGAGTTGGCGCAGGCGAACCTGTTGATGACAATGCAATAACACTTCCGATTGAACCAGGGCTTGGCGGAACGCAAGGTATTGCGTCAAGTGGCGGCGTCAAAACAGAAACTACGTTAGGCACACCACTAAATGTTATGAATCCTTTCTTAGCAGTTAACTACATTATCTATACTGGAGCGTAACATGAGTTATCAACTAAACAAAACCGACGGCACACTGCTAACAGACCTAATCGACGGACAGATTGACACTGCTAGTACTAACTTAGTATTAGTTGGCAGGAACTATTCGGGATATGGTGAATTTTTTAACGAAAACTTTATTAAATTACTTGAAAATTTTAGTAATACTGCTGCACCTAGTAATCCATTAACTGGACAAACATGGTGGGATAGTGCAGATCAACGTTTAAAGGTATATGATGGCGCAGTTTGGAAGTCAAGCGGCGGCCCAATTGTACAAAATACTAGACCGCAAATGGTAGCGGGTGATTTGTGGATTGACAATTTAAACAATCAAGTATATGCGTTTGACGGCACTGATTTGATGTTAATGGGCCCACAATATACTGCCACTCAAGGTAAAAGTGGATTTGAAATTGGCAGCATACTTGACTCACAAAGCAGATCTCGCACTGTTGCGTATTTGTATGTAGGCGGAATTTTATCAGCAGTAATTAGTAATATTGAATTTACTCCACAGTATGCACAGCGCATCCTAGGCTTAGTTACAGTAGCTAATCCAACCGGAATAATTCGTGTAGGTTTTAACGTAATAGATACAGGTAATTTTAAATTTAGAGGTACTGCTGATAGTGCGAACGCCCTTGTAACAGCCGGCGGCGTTGTTAGAGCTGCTGACAGTTTCCTTCCATCAACTGCAAATGGTATCACTACAGGTACACTAACAATTCAAAACTCTGGTGGTTTAACAATTGGTCTATCACAGAACAACGTACAAAAAGTTGTTGGACCACGTTTTTATATCGAAAATCAACTTACTGATCACGATTTAAGTCTGCGTGTTAAATCAACAGCATTTGGAGCAATTTCGGTAGATGCAATATATGTTGATGCAAGTGCAGCACGAGTAGGTATCTTTACAACCAATAGACTTCCTGAATATACATTAGATGTCGAAGGCGATCTAAGAGTTACTGGTGATTTAATTGTAGAAGGCGACAGAGTTGCACTTGATGTGCAGACTTTAAGAGTCGAAGATAAAATAATTGAAATCGGCGTACTAAATGATAGCACAGAGCTTACAAATGCACAAGCTGATTCAAGTGGTATTAGTGTCAATAGTAGCCAAGGTAGTAAAGATATACTTTGGAAGAATGCTACAAATGCGTTTACTTCAAACGTAAACTTTGACTTATTAAATACTAACTCTGCATTTAAAATTGGCGGAGTTAACAAGCTTACAAATGACACACTAGTAAATGTAACTAAAGCATTAGATTTAGATAGAATCGGTACTCTAACACAGTTACAAGTAGATGAAATTGCAATTGATGGTAAGACTATAACTTCGACAAATGATATAGCAATAACATCAAATAATGGTATTGCTATAACAGCTTCCGGTGACATTAATGTTACAGATAATCAAAAAATTACAGGAGTTGCTAAGGCAGTTAGTGCTAGAAAAGCAGCAGAACTTGCAACAACAGAATCTACAGACAACACAGTTGCTACTAAAATTTATGTAGACGAAGAAATTATAACAGAAACAATAGTGTTTAGCATGGACGTTACTGGATTAGGTACCGGAGCAACATTAGAGAGTGCAGTTTCGAATTATTTAAACGACATGTATCCTGCTGTTACACTTAATACTAACAAAATTGCACGCATACATACAACTTCGTATGCAGGAGCAACAGTCGAAGGAGTTGATGTTGAAAGTGCAAAAGTTGTAAGTTACATATCAGTTGATTCAAACGGAACACAAAATGAATCAGTAGTACAAGACGTAGTTTTTGCTGCTGAAGGAGCCAGTGGTACTGTTGTGTTAACACCTGCAAGGGCACTAATGACATATAAATCAAGCGGCATAGGCTGGACACACCAATCAACTGTTGCATACTAAGAAAACGATAAATAATATAATAGCACTAGGGGTTACACAATAATGGCATATGCAATAGACAGATATAACAACACACTGTTAACATCAGTAGAAGACGGTACAGTTGATCAAACAACTGATCTTAAATTCATCGGAAAAAACTACGCAGGATACGGCGAAATTCAAAACGAAAACTTTCTGTTTTTACTTGAAAACTTTAGTGGAGCAAATCAACCAGCTAGACCAATTAGTGGTCAAGTTTGGTTTGACAGCGGTACTAGCAAGTTAAAGTTTTATGATGGCACAAAATGGCGTACTACTGGCGGCGCCGAAATTGGTGCAACTCAGCCAACAGGGTTAGCCATTGGAGACTTTTGGTGGGATAGCGGTAACGACCAGTTATATGTATACAACAGCACAGCTTTTGTACTTATAGGACCACAGAACGCAGGCGAAGGTGTAACCCAAATGTCTAGCTTAGAAGTTCTTGATACTACAAGTGCAACACGCGGCATTATTGCGTCTGTTATCGAAGACGAAACAATTTTTGTAATAAGCCCGATAGCATTTGATCTAAATGCAAGCCAAACAGCATTAATTGCACAAGGATTTGACAGAATTAACAAAGGTATTACCCTAAGAAATACCAAACTAGCAACAGCTGGTGTTACAAGTACAACTGATAGATTCCATGGTACTGCTACAAATGCAGAAAAATTAGGAGGCATAGCAGCAGCAAATTTTGTACAAACAGGCGCAGGTAACACAGTTTTTACAAGTGCAGTTGAGTTTCCAGATGCTGGTGCATTAATTGGTGACTCAAATGATTTGCAAATTAAAATTGATACAAACGGCTTTGATGGTGTAATTCAAAACGTTACTAATAACGGTGTAATTAAATTAAAAGTTACAAGTGGCGCAGGCACACTTACTCATGTAGGTACAGTTGCAGCAACGGGATTATTACCGGCTGCTGATAATACATTTACATTAGGTAGTGCAAGTTTAGGATGGTCAAATGTATATGCTACAAACTTTACAGGAGAAGCATCTAAAGCTGCTACACTAAGAGTGGGTAGCGACTTCCGTAGTGCAAGCTCAAGCGCAACTAATAACACTGTTGCAGTTAGAGATGCAACAGGTAATATTGCAGCAAACTTGTTCCAAGGTACTGCAACACAAGCAAGATTTGCTGACTTAGCAGAAAAATATTCAACAGCAGAAGAATTAGCTCCTGGAACAGCCGTAGCAGTTTGTGGTCATGAAGATCACGAAGTAGAGCCAGCAAAAGCAAGTAATCATTGTATTGGAGTTGTGTCAACAGATCCAGCATATATGATGAACAGTGAAGCAAACGGTCAATACATTGGTCTAAAAGGTCGCTTACCTGTTAGGGTTAAGGGTGCAGTTAAAAAAGGTCAAGCAGTTTATGCAATGGCAGATGGAGTAAGTACTACAATAGCTACTACTGCATTAGTGGGCGTAGCATTGGAAAGTAATGCAGACGAAAGTGAAAAGCTAGTAGAATGCGTACTTAAGGTATAAAAATGGCAAATATTACAGCAGCACGAATTAATAACTTGCAATCTAGTATTGCACTAATATTAGGAACAGGATCAGGACAAACCGGATACGGTCAACTAGTGTCTAGTACTCCAGTTAATAATACCGGCGATGTAATTGAAGCTGACGATATGAATACTATATATGCAGATATTCTCAAAGCAAGAGTGCATCAAGTAGGACCCGGCGATATCGGAATTGCTCAAGTTATTCAAAACTTAAACATAGTTGCAGAAAACACCAGTAACTTTATTAATGATGCAGGGGTAACAATTATTGATCCGGACGGATTTAAGAAAGGTGTTGTAGACTTTGAAACACTTATAACGCAAGTACAAGCAGATAAAGCAGTAATGCATCCTACGCAAGCTGCATTAGAACCTGCAATATCAAGTGCTAGAAGCAGCACATGGAACGGGTTAATATATCACGAAGTAGCAGTTACTTTTAGTTCTGCAAATGCTCGAAGATTCTTTTTTAACACCGGTGGCGAAATTAGAATTAGCGCAAATAATACTAGTGCAAGTACTCCTAAGGGGCTAGACTGGGCCCAATTATGCTCACAAGTCGGTACAATTAAATTCAATTCAGAAACAACTGTTTCCACAACAGGCAGCGGAAGTTCAATTGGCAATTATGACCTAACAAGTGCATATCAAAATATCTATCAGAAAATCGGCAGCGGAACATATAGTGCAATATATGCAGGAAACATTTATACTGTTAAAGCCCGTTCAGATATTGACACACGTATTATTTTTAGAATTGAATTTAACGATATAGTGTTTGATAACAACATTGATAATAATGTCGACGGACGACTTGAAAGTGTAGTACAACACTATCGAGCTAACGGCGATGTTGTTGTTGCTGCTCCGTCGTATTTTAACAACAAAACACTGGCATAATCAAACTTTTTGTGTACAGGATATTTTTAAATAAATACTAAAACAAAAAGAGATGATACATGTCAGTAACAATATTAGCCAGCAGATATAACACACTTAGAAACAGTGTAAATCTAGTACTAGGACAATCTAGTACTGGCGCACCTACCTATGGTTACGGACAAGGTTTTAGTACAAATAGCAAAATTGGAACACGTTCAACAGTTCAACCTGTAGATGCTGATAAAGTAACAGCACAAGATTACGAAGATTTATACATTGATTTAATTAGAGCAAGATCTCACCAAGCTGGCGCTGCTGTTTCTATTAACGAATTTGTAATAGGTGATTATGAAACTAATACTGCAACTGCTGATAAAATCGAAGAAGCTTATGTTTTAGGATTAGAATCATTAGCAACTAGTTTAGCAACTGACAGATTTTTAGTAGATCCTAATAATTTACGATTAACAGCAGCGCCACTAGCAAGTAGCACTCGGTCTAGTAGTACAGGTACCTGGGGCGGTACAATTAGTCATATCTTTACAATGACTTTCGTTAACGAAGTAGAACGACGACACTTTTTCAATGCAGGCGGCGAAATTAGACTAAGTGCTAGTGTAGATTATACTGGAAGTCAAGCAAAGACAGTTGACTGGCAAACTATTTTAAATTCTATGGGAACTACTAGTTTTAAAGCTAATGAAACTGTTAATAATGCAGCAGTTGGTACAGGATCTAGTATAGGAAATTATGATCTCACATCTACATATCAATTAATATACACTAGAACCGGCGGCGCAGTATATGCACGCAATGAATATAGAGTTTATGCTGCTAATTCTGCAACTACGGACGGAACATCAAAGATACTATTTAAAGTAGAATTTATAGACGGCCGTCCAAATGATCTTACTTACGGAATTGACGAGGTTGTGTTTGGTACATTTAATAGCAATGTTCAAACAGCTACGCCTGACAGTGAAATTACAATCAACGGAACGCTGCACCCTGCGGTACTTATAGAAAATGATCCTATTGGAACAAATATAAAGGCACTAGACGGTGCCCCTGTACCGTCTTATGCAGTATCTCTAGGCGTAACGTCAGTTAACGAAGGCAGTAGTGTGCCTTTTACTGTTACTACATCTAATGTAGTTACTGGTACTACGCTATATTGGACTACACTGGTAGAGTCGGGTACAGTTAATAATAGTGATTTTATTGACGGAGTAAACAGCGGATCATTTACTATTAATAGTAACACTGCTTCAATTGTTAGAACGCTAACATCTGATGCTACAACTGAAGGCATTGAATCGTTTAGATTAAATATAAGATCAGGATCTACAAGCGGAACAATTGTAGCAACATCGAGTTTGATAACAATCAATGACACTAGTCAAACACCTGGACCACCTCCACCGCCTCCACCGCCAGTCGTCAACCCTCCACCGCCAGTCGTCAACCCTCCACCACCTCCGGCAGCCTTTGCAATATCTTTATCACCTACTAGTGTTAATTTTAATGTTCCTGTTGGAACTCCTGTAACTCAGACAGTAACAGTAACATGTTCGTCTGGAAGCGGTGTATATGACCTTCAAGAAACACAATCTTATCAAGGCTGGGATATGTATGTTGACGGTGCGTCTAATGTTGCTACAATAAGACAGTCTATATCAGCCGGTCAATCACGCACACATACTGTCAGTTTTACACCTAACTCACCAATTAGTTCTGCTACTGTTGCATTTGGGCTAGTTATTCCTGGCGGCAGTGTGCAAACAATAACATTTAGTGGTAGCGCTACTCAGAGTTATCCGGCACCTAGTCTCAGCTTTACACCGTCCACAGGTACTATTAACAGTACTCCTTATACACTTACGTGGAATGACAATTACGGACTATACTCTACATTCCAAAAAGAAGTTAGTGTTACAGGACCAGATGGTGTCAAAAGTGTCAATAATGATGCAAGCGGCTCAACAACTGAAACACTTGGAATTGTTGGAACGTGGACTGCACGATTTGAAACACCCGGCGGCACAGTTACTAGATCAGTAGAGGTGCAACCGGCTGCACCACCTCCACCTGCACCACCTCCACCACCATTGCCGTCACCGAGTATTAGTTTTAGTCCTAGCTCAGGCACTATTAATAGTACATCATATACATTATCATGGAACGACAATGGCGCAGGCGCCACTACAGTAATATTACGGGCAGCGGATGGACAACAATCTGTATTCAACGATGCAAGCAGCACAATAACAGGTACACTAGGAATTGTTGGCACATGGACGGCAACTATTACTACTAACGGCGGATCAGCCGCAGCCTCAGTTAATGTCTCGGCCCAGGCTGCACCTCCACCACCTCCACCACCTCCACCACCTCCACCACCTCCACCACCACCTCCACCGCCTCCAGCACCAAGTATTAGTTTTAGTCCCGGATCGGGTACTATTAATAGTACAACATATACAATATCATGGAACGCAAACGGAGCATCATCGGCATCTGTAACATTAACAAGT
>Ga0208768_1001013_pt1 | contig 16200 bp, 16 predicted proteins | sample AntAceMetag02UK1_FD_184760 | JGI IMG/M metagenome (GOLD analysis project Ga0208768, IMG submission 184760) | Saline lake microbial communities from Ace Lake, Antarctica - Antarctic Ace Lake Metagenome 02UK1 (SPAdes) (version 2) | ecosystem: Environmental > Aquatic > Non-marine Saline and...
AGGTAGATTGGTAGACGAAATTGAAAACCCTATTGAGGCACACTACAACCACATTCCATATTTCCCCTTGGCGACGGTGGAATTTCATGCAGGAAAATTGGTTTTTGGCACTATTGAAGGCAAAAAAGTAGTGGTTATGCAAGGGCGATTTCACTTGTACGAAGGCTATGATTTTCTGGATATTACCTACCCCATTCGCGTGATGCATCAATTGGGGATTCAAAAATTATTCATTTCCAACGCAGCGGGCGCCATCAACCTCAACTATAAAAAAGGCGATATGATGCTCATTGAAGACCATATCAACCTACAAGGAGGTTCCCCATTGGCCTTTAAAAATGTAGCCCAGTTCGGGGAGCGTTTTGCCGATATGTCCGAACCCTACGACCTGGATATGCGACAAAAACTGGAGCAAATAGCTAGCCAACACAACATATCCTTAAGAAAAGGGGTTTATGCATCGGTTGTTGGCCCGCAACTGGAAACCAAGGCGGAATACCGCATGCTTAAAATTTTAGGTGCGGACGCCGTGGGCATGAGTACCGTGCCGGAAGTCATCGTAGCCAATCATTTGGGATTGCCTATCGCGGCGGTTTCCGTTCTTACGGACGAGTGTGACCCAGATCATTTAAAACCTGTAGACATCACTGAAATCATTGCCATTGCCGAAAAAACGGAACCAAAAATGGTAAAATTGTTCAGGGAATTAATCAAGCAATTGTAAGTTTCCATTACCTCAACCTACTATTTTGAGGCCTAGCGCATTTCAATGAAAGAAAACAAGCCTCAAATCAGTATTATTATCCCCGTTCTTAACGAGGAGGACTACATTAAAAAAGTGTTGTTGGCTATTCGTGAAAATGCAACTTCAGGAAACGTTAAAGAGGTCTTGGTCATAGACGGCGGCAGTACCGATATTACCGTAAAAGAAGCATCAGGATTGGGCGCAACGGTAATTTCTTCGGATAAGGGAAGGGCCAAACAGATGAACCTTGGCGCAGAAAAGGCAACGGGTGACATCTTATATTTTTTACATGTGGATACCCTTCCGCCAAAAGGCTTCGACACCCATATTCTTGACAGTTTTAACAAAAGATTTGAGGTAGGTTGTTTTCGGCTTCGGTTTGATAGTCCCGATCGCATTCTGCGCTTTTTTGCTTGGTGTACACGTATTAATCATCACATTTGCAGGGGCGGAGACCAATCGCTCTACATCTCCAAAAAGCTGTTCCATAAAGCGGGAGGATTCGATGAGGCCTACACCATTTATGAGGACAACGAATTTATACAACGTATCTACAAATTAACGCCCTTTAAGGTTATCCCCAGCACGGTAGAGACTTCGGCAAGAAGGTATGAAAAAAAAGGAGTACTGGCATTACAGTATCGCTTTGCCATGGTTCACTTAAAACATTATTCCGGAGCGGGTCCGGCAGCACTGCATCGGTATTACCAAGAGTATATTGCGGTGTAATTTTATTCCCCCTCAAAATCCAGCAACATACCCTCACTTATCCATTTGGCCATGGCTTGTCGGTTATCCGGATCTAAAATGCGTATTTGGTCTTTTTTGTTCTTAATGTTCCCAATTTCTATGAAAGTCATGGCCGGGTGGGTCTTTTTTACCAGATACAAAGCCGTGCGGTCTTCAAATGTTCCGGAATAGGTGCGGTTGGGCTGGTACTTTTTATATTTTGACTCAAAAGTCTTGTGGATACTTTCTGCCAGCTTCTTGCCGTTTTTACTTTTCTCGTGGTGATAAAAGAAGACATCAATATTCTGACCCTCACTTCGGCTATCTACATGGGTAACGACGAGGCGTTGGTATGTGCCCTTATTTTCTTTGTAAAGGTCGTTTACCACTTGTACACGCTGTTTTAATCGCTCCAATTGGTTCAGGGGAATGGTCTTATCCGGATACACCACCTCGTCCCTGTCTATTTGCAAAATACGCTCATCGCGTATGCCGTCGTCCTCGTCCCGCACTATAATATAGACCGTAGCACTATGCGTTAACAACTCCCTTGCCAAGCGCAGGGTAATATCATAGGCGTATTCGTCCTCCGCTATAGATTTTCCTTCATATTCCGCCATGGCACCGGGATCTGGGCCGCCATGACCGGAAACCAAATAGTACACATTGCCCTTTAGGCGTTCGCTTTTTTCCAGTACGGTCTTATATTTTTCGCCGAAAATGGCAAACTCGTCACTTTTAACCTCTTTAACTTTTTTTGATTGTTCCTGAATGGTTTCTACCACCTGTACACTGTCCACATCCATATTAGGAATACGATATTCCTTGCCGTGGTATAAATGCACGCTATCCCTCAAATTATGTATATTCAAAGCAATAAAGTCATCGTAATACTCATACGGCCTCACCCCATTTTTACGCAAGAGCGCGAGAATCCCGTCTCCTTGCTCGGCGGTAACGGTTCTAAGGGAATCTTGGGCAACACCCGAGAAACCGATAAAAAAGAACAACAAACTATATGTAAACAAACTTCTTACCACATCTATTAAAAAACAAAGTCCATGCCGAATCAAGGTCATACAAAAAAATTAGTTGGCTCCATTATGTTTAGAGTGGTCTACAATAATCCCCTTCAGGATCAAACTGGGAAGATCCGTTTTGGCGGAGCGAAGTGTAATGACATCGGAATCTCCGTTCAGGATAAGGGTAGTGACCTCTGGCACCATATTTCTGGCCAAATAAATGCTTACCTCATCTACGAAGGGTGTGATTCCGTCGTCCGGTTTTAATTTCCCCAAAGCGTTAGGGATAAAAACATCCCTAAGGGTTGCAGCCAAACCTTGTCCTTCTGTATTTTTGTCATAATACTGAAGTGCCAAGGAAACCCCCTTTTTATGTATCCCTGCATCCCCTATCATTAAAACCCTCTGGTAACTACCGTAGTGCATCAGGTATTTTTTGTTCACAATAGTTATAATGTCGCCTATTTCCACTTTGGGATTTTGGACCATTTCATTTGTGGTGCCGGCCTCTAAAAGTGTTTTGCTTTTCGGTAAAAGGTACACGCTTGCCCCTCTTATCAATAATTCTTTCGCCAGTTTGCCCGTAAAGGTCTCCAAAGGCATTTCTTCTTTGGAATTTAGTTCCTCATCCACATAAACAATATAGTACACCGCATCTTTCAAAATACTGTCCTTCTCTTTTAACTGTGCCAGCTCGGCCTCGAAAATAGGTGTTTCCGCTCCTGCTGCAATAGCTAACTTACGTCCCCTATTTTTAAACGAATCTGGCGCATAGGGCAGGATATATTTCTTTCCAACAACCAGTTCGCTCGCCCCTTTTATCCCGTCTTTGTTCAGGTCCAGAAAATCGGCATAGTACCGTACGGGATGGATTCCGGCATTTCTTAACACAGAAAAAATACCGTCTCCTGTCTGGGCTATTATGGTGTCGGATTTTGCCTGACTAAAAAGTGTTGGGGAAATACATATAAAAAGTAGAAACAATATAGATTTGTTTTTCATGTCAATGGTATGGTGTTCGTTATGCAAAGATTGTTAAAAATATTGACCAATTCCAAAGACAATTCCGTTAGCTCCGTTTTTTGTTATGCCGTATCCGTAATCTATTCGGAAAATGGCATTAAATATGCGTTTGTGCATGAACCTCAGTCCAACTCCAGGATACAAACGTAGATTTTCACTTTGCAAAAAGTCCCCAAAATCGCCCCCAGGTTTACGCCATGAACCGCCATCAATGAAAAAATTGCCCTGTAACACAAACCAGTCCTTATCCACCAAGGTATGGCGGTATTCGGTATTAAAAACTATGGAACCGGTACCGCGATCTATGGTATTTCCTACGCCACGTATGTTTAGGTTATTGTCCACGGTAAAGGGCGCAAAAGGGCTATTCACATTAGTCGCCAGACCTAACCGCAGCCTATGGGCCCAATTTCCGCGATCGCCCGTTCTTTTGTAATAAATAAAATCGTTGAAACCGATCAAGAATTCTGGCAAAGCTATATCCGAACTGCCCACATATTGAAAATTTAGATTGCTTCTAAACCCCTCTAGATATTGATAAAAATAAGCTATATCCTCATAATCATAAATAAGCTTAAAGAGATGCTTGTCTACCCTTAATTGCAAGGGAACACCCGGCCTTGTGGCTCCCGAGAGGTAATTGTAATCTTCTGTAAATAGACTGAACCCCAGTTCCATACGGTTCTTAAAATTGAATTCATACATCCCCAAAAGCTCAAACCCCCTATTGCCATAACTATAATCTGCAGTATCCTCAGTGAAGAATACGGGCTCTAAGGTGTTAAAGTCGTTATAATTGAAAGCCACCCCCAATTTATTGGAGAACAGGTAAGGCGCCCTTACGCTAAATCCGTAGGAATTAAAAACGTCCAACTGATAAAAAGCGCCCAAAGTAATGTTGTCTCCCAAAAAATTAAATTCCTGAAGTCCCACCCTAAATGCAAAATCGTCATTGGCCGAACTAAAAAGATTGGCAAAGGGAATTAATGTGAAGTTTTCCTCTAGGGTATATAATACGCCATATCGACCATCGGCCTCCAACGAAACCTGATAATAGGCATGGGAAATAGAAGGTAATCTTTTTAACCTGGTCATATCCTTCTCCAGCAGAACAGAATCCAATAGCATTCCGGATTCTACTGCCAATAACTTTTTTACCGCCGAAATTTTTGTTTTTTTCAGACCCGCTAAGCTTACTCCTGAAATCGTTCCTTTTTGAGCGTTCAAAAGCACACTGAATAACAGTAAAAAAGAAAAAATAGGACACCTTAAGCTCATTACCATTTTTTGAAATGTAAAAATACAACTTACACCATTTAAAAGCACCATCTTAATACCTGTGGCAACACTAAGGTGTAAAACTTTTAACCGAAAAAAGATTTACCCAGTTATCGGCACTTACCGCTAAAAGTGTAAAGCCGTAGGTAGTACTAAATTGTAAATCGGGAGGTGTCCCGGGTGTGATATTGAGTACCACATTATCCAAGTCATAATATGTGAAAGAACGATCGAAAGTATAGGTACCGGAAATAAAATTTTCATCGACATCCGAAACGACCTGAAAGTAGATTCTTGTGTCATCATATGTACCATCCTCCCAAACAATCAAAGGATTGATGGTATTTTGTTCTATTACTACATTGGAAGATAGGTACTCTGTTGGTTTTGTTTGGTTTTTAATTCTAATGGGGTTTGACAGATAGACTCGGTTGTCTTCCTCAAAACTTACGATGACCCATTTCTCCTCTTCGATAGCAACTTCAAATTTTTTCATGAAGCCGTTAAAAACATCCAAAAGGGGCGCCGCGATAGGTTCGTAACCGTCAAAGTTGTTTTTGTCCATAGCGCCCGGTGGAGCTGCAAAGTACCTTATACTGGTAACGCCAGGTCTTGGATATAAAAAAACACTGACGAGATTGTCGTTTTGGTTACTGGCCGCGCATGCTATAACACCTTCCAGCACCACTTCCCTGTTCGCCAGATAGGAGGCCAAGGAGGTTTCTTGAAGTTCATCCTTTGAGCACGATAGCGTAAGAGCTACAATAAACAGTACATATTTCTTCATTCCTTAAATAATTTATAATGATTGCCTATTACTTGCTGCGCCGGTTTGTTCTGGGGCGTAAACCTGTTATCCTTTTCCCCTCCGGATTTTTCATGTTCTATAAACCACTTCCAGACATAGCCACCGGCAAACCAGTCCTCCTTCCAAAACTCCTTAAAAATTGCGGTTTTGGCATTTACTTGGGCCTGTAAATTAATACCTTCTTCCTTATGATCTACCAACCATGGTTTTTTGGCCGTGAAATCCATGCTACGGTAACCAAATTCTGTAAACAACACCGGTCTTTCATTCGTAGATGCCACTTCTGCAATCGTAACTTTCCAACGCTGCCAACCTTCTTGAAGTTCTGCAACAGTTGGTGTCTTGGCTTCCGACAATGGAAAATAGGCATCGATACCTATATAATCCAGCGCTGACCAAAACGGCGTGCGCCTGTATTCGTCCCAATTGGCGGCATAGGTCAGTTTTCCGGTATACACCTTTCTGATTTTTGCGATGAGCCGAAGCCAATAGTCGGGCCTGTTTTCCACAAACTTCTCCAGTTCCGTTCCTATACAGAAAATAGGCACTTTTGTTTCTTCCGCCAATTGGGCAAAAGTCAATATAAACTTATCGTAAGACGTTTCCAACTCTTTCCATTGTTCCTCTGTCTGCATGGTGATGGTTCCCGTAAACTCGCCCTTCCATACCCAAATCTGCGGTTTTAACATCACTTCTATTCCGTTTTTTCGCAATAGTTCTATGTACTGCTTTGCCCCTTGTTTGGTTTCGCCGAACCACTGCCTGTCGGTATCAAAGATAATTTCTGGATGGGCGGTTTCCCGCATAAAGCCAAAGGGCATTACGGCGGCACTGTTGGCGTGTACTTTCAATATTTCGTCTATATGCGACTGGGCGGCCTGTTCCCTAGAGGCCACAAAGCTAATCCCATTAATTTTTTGCTGCGCCTCACCTGAACAACAATACTGTAAACAACATATAAATAAAATCCCAAGTTTTTTCATAGAACCCGCTTAAAGCCTCTAAATTAGGTATTTTATGTGCTGCCTGAAATCAACGGTTAAAAAATACCTCTTAAACCTAAATTAAATGTTTGTCCAAGACCTGTATTGTTTCCGCGTACAAAATTCGTGTAGAGGACTTCTAGATTCAAGGCATCGGTGAGTTGGTATTTTGCCCCTCCGCCCACAGCCGTAAAATCTTGGGCAAAGTCATTACCCAAATCCAGCCGCTGTACATGTTGTGCCAAGGCTAAAACCGTGAATTTGGGACTTGGGAAATAGCTTATAAAAACACCGGGGTTAATATTTAAACTGTTGTTCGCAAAACTCTGATCCTGATCACCAACATTAAGTTCCGTGGTAAGCTCTGTAAAGAGTTGCCATTTATTGCCCGGAAAGGTATAGTCATAAAACAAGCGGTTTTGCCAAACGGTACCTTTTTGTTCCAGGAAAACCCCATTTTCGGTTTCGTTATCGATCAAGGGAATAAAAAGGGAACTTTGAATGGAAAAATTACTCAGCGATGCAAAAGGAACAAACTTAATAGATGGAGCAAAGGCGGTAAGACCGGACCGAGACCTATCGTCCCCGCTAAAATTAAATACATCGAGCGCTCCTCTCCCATCATCGTCGGTACTTATTACGTTGGAGCGCAATCTCGCTATAAAACCAAGGTTAAACCTATTGTTTTTGCCTACGCCGGTATAAAACTCCAGCGTAGAAGTAAAAAATGATTGCCTGGGTTGTGTTCCGGGAGCAAAGGTACTTTCTGTCTCCGTGTATAGATTATTGAACCATTTAATATCTACCTGCCCTTTACCCATTAGTTTGGATGGCGTGTACTGTTGAATGTTACTTCGCTGTTGTAAGCTGTCCTGGGAAATCCCTTTGAAAAAAGCCATTAGGGCTGCTGCAAGAACTAATTTTCTTTTTAATAGTTTCATTGGTCGTTATTTATCGTGTTGTTGTTTTATTCGGCGTCGTTTAAGGTCCAATCGTACGGATAATAGGATAGCTTGGCCTTCTCCGGTAATTTTTCTGTTTTATATATGTTGATAAAATCTACCATAGTACCATTTTGCTCAAAATCGCCTTTATACCATTCAAATATCTGAGAAATCTTTACCTTGTTTTTATCAAGCCGGATAAAATTAGCATCATTAAGTGCCTTTAGGGTCTGCTGCTGTAATTGCTCATCTAAAGTAGATGGTTTGTAAGCGGCGTTTATGATGGGGGGACAGCCCAATCCCGCACAGACCAGTACAAAATGAAAACGTGCCTCGGCAGGAAAATTAGCGCGTAGCAACTTGTGTTCTATGTCGTTCAAGGTAATGTTCTCCCCACCAATCCCATGTTTAATCTTATCAAAGAAACCACCTACATCCAAAGGGGACTTTAAGGGGTAATTTTCAACGACACTATTAATAACCAATAGATTGTAGGCATTGATCCAAAAGGCTTGGTAGTTGGCGGCATCGGTTTTTGACACGGAAATGGACTTGGCCGAGCTTAGAAGTGATTTCAAGTCGGACGGATTTTCCTTAATGGCCGCGTAGGTTACTCGACCGTCAATAACATTCGTTTTTAGAAAGCTATCCGTCTTGGAAAAAAAATTCGTTACATCTTGTGCGGCCACCCCTGTGACAAAAAATAAAAGAAGGATAGTTTGGGTGATATTAAGTTTCATTTTGCTCAAATTAAAATTGTTAGTATTTACATTAAAGTCGTAGTTCTTTTTGCGACCCTACAGCTATACCGCTATATTTATGATTATTTTATGATTTTACCAGGACTACCTTTACGGTAGAGAAGGGAAAATACAAGGAGTGCAAACCTTAAATCAAAACAAATGTCGCAGGTACCTATCACAAAACCATAACGAATTTATATTCTATCTAAATAAAAGGGTGCGTGTTAAGTTCTTACCTTTAAAAGCGACATAAGACCCAACAAATCCATTTTATGCAACATATCGTTATTATTGGAAATGGTATTGCCGGAGTCACTTTGGCAAGACATGTACGGAAGCTTTCCAATCACAAAATTACCATCATCTCCGCGGAAACAGATTATTTTTTCTCGCGCACCGCGCTTATGTACGTGTATATGGGACACATGAAGTTTGAACATACCCAGCCCTACGAAAATTGGTTCTGGAAAAAGAATCGCATCGACTTGGTCAAAGGCTATGTGAATGCGGTCGATACCAGCGACAAAAAGGTACAACTGGCCAATGGTTCCTATATTTTATACGACAAACTGGTCATAGCTACCGGTTCCAAACCCAATAAATTCGGTTGGCCCGGACAGGATTTGGAGGGCGTACAGGGCCTGTATTCTAAACAGGACCTAGATCTGTTGGAAGAAAATGCGCCCGATAAGGAAGCTTGTAACAGGGCCGTAATTGTTGGTGGCGGACTCATAGGCATAGAAATGGCGGAGATGCTGCGCAGCCGTAAAATACCCGTTACCTTTTTGGTGCGAGAGAAAAGCTTTTGGAACGGGGTGTTGCCCGCTGGGGAATCGGCTTTGATCAACGAACATATCTTGGAACATCATATCGATCTGCGTTTGAATACCAACCTTGTAGAAATCCTGGCGGACGAAAACGGAAGGGCGAAAGCTGTGGTAACGGACAAAGGCGATACTATCGAATGTACTGTGGTGGGTTTGACCGCAGGAGTTACCCCTAACACAGATTTCCTTAAAGACGCTGGCATTGCCCTTGGCAAAGGCGTAAAAGTGAACAGATTTTTAGAGACTAATATAACCGATGTGTATGCCATAGGCGATTGCGCGGAACAGCACGAGGCTATTGGCAATCGCCCCCCCGTGGAAGCGGTATGGTACACCGGCCGGATGATGGGCGAAACCTTGGCACAGACGCTTTGCGGAAATCCTATAGAGTACAATCCGGGACACTGGTTCAATTCGGCCAAATTTTTGGATGTGGAATACCAGACCTATGGTTGGGTGTTTAGCGAACAGAACAAGGCAGACCATGAGCTACATTTTCATTGGCGACATCCCAAAGAAAAAATATGTATTACCGTAGCTTATGACAAGGAAACCAAGCAGTTCTTGGGCATCAACACCCTTGGCATACGCATGCGGCACGAAATTTTTGACCGTTGGCTTACGGAAAACAGAAGTATGGATTATGTAATGGAGTATCTAAAAGACGCCAATTTTGATCCCGAGTTCTACACCCAGCACGAAGATGCCATTGTTGCGCAATACAACAAAGAACAGGGTACGAACATTAAGCCAAGAAAAAGAAGCTGGAAACGGGTTTTTAGTACAATTTGAAAATGGTAGGGTGAAATATACCATGATGACAGGCTGAGTGCCCCTGACGTTTCGGGGGAAGTGTTTTTCAAGCGATAATGAGGTCTTCGACTGCGCTCAAATTTGTCATTGCTGCAGTTTTTCAAATTTTCCTAAAGGGATTTTGGATGGACAAGATATATGAGGATTGGTTGGGATTCATACAGATTGATGAGGATTGGTTCAGGTTGATGAAGATAAAGACAGAAAGTAAAAAGATTCCTGCCTGTACTGAAACCCCGAAGCGTAGGGGTAGCTCAAGCGGGGACATGGAAAACGAAGAGATTCCTGCATTTACCGAAACGAGTTCAGCACAAGCGCGAATATGAAAAATATACATAATTGATGAAAAGGATACAACATACAGGACTTGTTATTTTTTTGATAGGACTAGGGATATTCACAATGCTTCCGGTTCTTGGCACCTTTCAACTCACACCGGATGCCTTTACGGATTTCGTAGCCAGCAAGGGAATAAAAAGTGAATTGTTCGTCTCTGAAATAGAGGCTAAAGTGGTGGGAGAATCCTTTAATGGCATGATGGCCTTTTCGCCTAAAATAACGGAGACGCTAGAAACTGTAAACGCCACGCACCGTAAAAACAAGGAATACAATAAAATCATTTACACCGGCCCGCACGACATGGCCGCAGAGCTGGGCAAGCAGGCCGCAACCGGTTTTATAGTCCAGAATAAGTGGCTCATGTGGTTTTTAACCTTTGGTCTAGGCATCATCGGCGCATTGCTGTTCATTTTGCCAGATGTGGTACTCTTGGGTCAGAAAGGCATTAAAAATGACGGAATTTACCATAAAAACAGTACCAACAGAGGTTGGATCGCTTGGCTGGTCTTCATCTTTTTAGTCAGTTTCTACCTTGTGCTGTACTTCCGTTCGGAATATGCGGTCAACTGGACCTATCTCGTAGATCCCATCAGCGAAAGCCTAAGCGGCAACCCCGCCGGACATTGGTTCGTTTATGGTTTTATGTACTGCACGGTCATGACGGTGATGGCGGTGCGCATGTACATTAAATATCGCCATAGTGTGTACCAGATGGTACGTACCACTTCGGTATTGTTCTTTCAGATCGTGTTCGCTTTTTTGATTCCCGAGATTATGGTGCGACTTCAAATGCCCTACTACGATTTTAAAAATGCGTTTCCACTAGACTATGATTTCTTTTTTCAATGGAACCTTAAATCGCTCTTGGACAGCGGAGGCATAGGTGTTTTCATCCTCTTTTGGGGTGTACTGCTCACTTTGGTAATTGTACCCGTACTGGCCTATTTATATGGGAAACGCTGGTACTGCTCCTGGGTCTGCGGGTGCGGCGGCTTGGCCGAAACCTTGGGAGATCCCTACCGGCAACATTCCAGCAAATCACTTTTTTCATGGAAAATAGAACGCTGGCTGGTTCATGGCGTGCTGGTGTTTGCGGTGGCCATGACAGGTATGACGCTGTATAGTTTCTTTTCGGAAACCGGAACCGTATTGGGTTTAAAAACGTCTAGTGTACAACATTCCTACAGCTTGCTTATAGGTGCCGTTTTCGCCGGTGTTATCGGTACAGGCTTCTACCCTATTTTTGGGAACAGGGTCTGGTGCAGGTTCGGTTGTCCCCTAGCGGCTTATTTGGGCTTTGTACAGCGGTTTAAATCGCGCTTTAGGATTACTACCAATGGCGGACAATGTATTTCCTGCGGCAATTGCTCCACCTATTGCGAAATGGGGATAGATGTGCGTGCCTACGCCCAAAAAGGGGAAAATATCGTACGTTCCAGCTGTGTGGGCTGTGGTGTCTGTTCGGCGGTCTGCCCAAGGGGGGTGCTTACCCTGGAGAACGGTCCGGAAAAAGGCCGCATCAATCCTACGCAAGTACTTTTGGGGAACGATGTGGATTTGATGGAATTGATGAACGAGAAGTAGTCTGTAATGGTAGACTGTAGACTGTGGACCAAAAAAATAAAAAACCGACCTAAATGAGACAAATGTCATCGGATATAATTCATTCAGAACTGCGTGCTATTCCCCTCTTGGGAGGGGTTAGGGGTGGGTAATCCCGCACCTTTCGGTAAAACCCGTACTCATATTCACTTACTTGAATCTCCTTATTGGTGTTTTTTATTTTTTAATGAATGTCCGTTTTAGGTGTGCCGTTTAGGTGTGGTTTTCATAAAACCACCAAGCAATTTACTTAAAGGCCCTGTAACCAATACCATATCCGTGAAAAAATAATGTCAGAAAACAATCAATAATCATTCTGTTTCAAGCTTTGGTACTCTCCTAGATATTGGGATGCATGAGATTGATAAAAAAACGAATGTTAGGATTTTTCAATAACTTCGACTTACCAAAACAAAACCCGTGTTTCAAAAAATCTGTATTCTCTTAGCATTTGGTTTTTTATCTGGCATAGCATCGGAGGATAACAGCTACAAAAAGGCCTACTATGAAAACGGCAAACTGAAATCCGAAGGTTGGTTTCGGTTCAACGTCAAAACGGACTACTGGAAGTACCATCACGAGAGTGGGAGAATTGCGTCACAGGGACATTACGCATACGGTAAAAAGGAGAAATACTGGTATTTCTATGACGAAAATAGGGTGCGTACCCAAGAAGGACATTTTACTGATGGTGAGAAAGTAAACTGGTGGCTTTTTTATGATAAACAGGGTCGTGTAAACCATAAATGTCAGTTGGAAAAAAGTATTAAAAATGGCTATTGCCTAAAATATAGTAATAACCAACTAATGTCAGCGGAAAAATATAGGCATGGAAAGAAAATTAAGGAATGGACGAACTTCGTAGATTTTAAAAAGGAAAATACCCTCACAGACCTAAAATAATGGCCGATATCATCGTAATTATTCCCGCATATAACGAAGCGGATTCCATAGGCCAAGTGATAATGGAACTTCCGGTAAGGGTTTCGAAAATTATTGTTGTCAACAATAATTCTACCGACAACACTGCAAAAAATGCCGAAAAGGCTGGGGCTACCGTACTTACCGAAACCCGAAAAGGCTATGGATATGCCTGCCTAAAAGGCATGGATTATATAGCCAAACAATCCAAAGCACCCCATATTATCGTATTTATCGATGGAGACTATAGCGATTATCCGGAAGAGCTGGACAAGGTGGTGGCTCCCATTTTAGAAAACGGTCTTGATTTTGTTGTTGGCGCTAGGGTTAAAAGGCTGCGCGAAGAGGGTTCCATGACGCCACAACAGGTGTTTGGCAACTGGTTGGCCACATTCTTAATGCGTTGGTTTTTTGGCGCAACCTTTACGGATCTAGGACCTTTTAGAGCCATTAAGTACGAAAAGCTCAAGGAATTGGAGATGGAGGACAAGACTTATGGATGGACCGTGGAAATGCAACTCAAAGTTTTGCGAAAAAAAATGACATATACCGAAGTACCAGTACGTTACAAAAAAAGAATTGGCGTCTCAAAAGTATCAGGAACCGTAAAAGGTAGTATCTTCGCCGGCATTAAAATCCTCGGTTGGATTTTTAAATACAGTTTAAAATAATATGACACTAACCATTGCTTACATCATTATTGGAATTTACAGTATTTCGCTGTTATTGATCTTCTTTTATAGCTTGGCCCAATTAAATTTGCTGGTCAACTATCTAGGACAAAAAAGGCAGAACCAGACTGCCCCAAAATACAATCTTCTGGACCCACGGGAAATTCCGTTCGTTACCATTCAGCTTCCCGTTTACAATGAAGAGTATGTGATGGAGCGCTTGTTGGAAAATATCGCCAAAATAGAATACCCGACCAACAAACTGGAAATTCAGGTTCTGGACGATTCCACCGACGACTCCGTATTGGACACCGCTAAAAGTATTCTTGCATTGCAGGAAACAGGGCTGGACATTCAACATATCCGCAGAACCGACCGCTCAGGTTTTAAGGCAGGTGCCTTGAAGGAAGGCCTGAAGGTCGCCAAGGGAGATTTCATCGCCATATTCGATGCCGATTTCCTTCCCACCCCAGATTGGTTGAAGAAAACCGTTATCTATTTTAAAGATCAGGAAATTGGCGTGGTACAGACCCGTTGGGGCCATATTAACCGCGATTACTCTACCTTGACCAAAATACAGGCCTTTGCCCTGGATGCCCACTTTACCTTGGAGCAGGTTGGCCGTAATGCCAAAGGACATTTTATCAACTTTAACGGTACCGCAGGAATCTGGAGAAAGGATTGTATCCTTGATGCCGGCAACTGGGAAGGCGACACCTTAACGGAAGATCTTGACCTTAGCTACCGCGCACAATTAAAGAACTGGAAATTTAAGTACTTGGAAGATGTGGAAACCCCCGCAGAACTTCCTGTGGTCATCAGTGCGGCGCGCTCGCAACAGTTCCGTTGGAACAAGGGCGGGGCGGAGAACTTTAGAAAAACAGTGTGGAGCGTTATCACAGCCAAGAACATTCCGTTTAAAACAAAGTTTCACGGCGTAATGCACCTGCTTAATAGCTCCATGTTCCTATGTGTGTTCATCGTAGCGTTTTTGAGCATTCCCATGCTGTACATTAAAAACTCTTACGGCCATTTAGGCTGGGTCTTTGAGGCCACCAGTTTCTTCATCGTAAGTACCATCATCCTGTTCGTTTGCTATTGGTTTACCTATAAGAGCATTCAAGGAAGCGGCTTTGATAATTTTGTGGACTATATAAAAATATTCTTTACCTTTTTCTCCGTAGCCTTGGGCTTTTCCCTACATAATTCCATTGCGGTGTTGGAGGGGCACATGGGAAAAAGAAGCGAATTTGTACGTACCCCAAAATTTAATATCAATAATATAACCGAAAGCTGGAAAGGCAATAAATACCTCACCAAAAAACTATCGCCCAACATGATCTTGGAATTTGCCCTTATGGTCTACTTCCTATTTGGTATGTACAGCGCCATACCCTTGAACGACTTTGGCCTGTTCCCCTTCCACTTTATGTTGTTCCTAGGTTTTGGCTTCGTTTTCTTTAAATCTTTGACAGCTAGGGCCTAACAAACATAACTAACATTATTTTAAAAAGGATGGTCATTAGACCATCCTTTTTTTGTTTCTTCATCTGAAAAGCTTTTGGAACAAAAGATGTAGCGTGACTAGACGCCATTGTTGATTATTTTGTATGTCATTTTTTGAAAATACAGCTTTGATAAACAAAATGATATTGTATCGAAAACGTACTCATGTACGCTTCCACTTGCTTTAAGGTGAAAAATTGTAATTTGTTGACTTGAACCAAAACTTGTACATATTTATGTGTTGTGGGTAATATTAGGAATTCATGCCAAGATTAAAATTTCCGCTATATTTGGAGGTAATTTATTTGAATGAAAAAATTATATATAATAGGAGGTTGTAACGGAGCAGGAAAAACTACTGCGTCATATACAATACTGCCCGAAATACTGGATTGCGACGAGTTTGTTAACGCCGATGAAATTGCAAAAGGTTTGTCCCCTTTTCGACCAGAAAAAGCTGGAATTCAAGCTGGACGGCTAATGTTACAGCGAATTAAATCATTAATGATGAAAGGACAAGATTTCGCTTTTGAGACTACATTAGCAACCAAAAGTTATAAAAATTTTGTTACCGATGCACAAGCAAATGGATATTCGGTTACTCTAATATTCTTTTACCTCAATTCACAGGATTTGGCTGTGAAAAGGGTTGAAACTCGGGTCAAAGAAGGAGGACACGATATTCCCGAAAACGTTATCCGCAGAAGATATGAAAACGGGCTGAACAATTTTTTCAATATATACAGCTCGATTGTGGACGAATGGATGTTTATTGAAAATTCAGGCGAGCCATATAAATTGATTGCACAGAAAACCAAATCAGAAGAGAAAGTATATATCAACCAAATTTGGAGCGAACTAAAAACAAAATACGATGAACAATAAAAATCAAATAGACGAACAAACACAAAAAATCCTTCGCGGATTGGAAAAGTCTTATCAAAAATTAGTGGAATTTAAAAAATATAAGAAAAGCCCATTAATTGTATCGAAAAACGGTGTTATAGTAGAAATTCAGCCTGAAAAAATACTACCCACAACAACGTATATAACTCATAGCTAGGTAGTTGCTTAATCGCAGTAAAGGTATATTTGCGAGTCCGCCAAATTTTTAAATTTGGCTTATTGAGAAAATAATATAATAGGAAAACTCAAGTTTCGCACCAATACAAATTTATGCAACCTGTTGATATTTAAAGTTATAAGTGTTGGTCAAAAACCCATAATTTTCGATATTGGTTATTAT
>Ga0208768_1001017_pt1 | contig 16161 bp, 12 predicted proteins | sample AntAceMetag02UK1_FD_184760 | JGI IMG/M metagenome (GOLD analysis project Ga0208768, IMG submission 184760) | Saline lake microbial communities from Ace Lake, Antarctica - Antarctic Ace Lake Metagenome 02UK1 (SPAdes) (version 2) | ecosystem: Environmental > Aquatic > Non-marine Saline and...
GGTGAAATAGCAGATCATCCAGCTAACAAACTGCACGAACTCTTCCCCCAAAACATCACAATTCCAGAGAAGCTATCGAGCTTCGGTGAGTTGGAAAATTAAAGGGTGTAGTTGGTCGGGGGGATACCGTTTTGAGTGCAACACCCCGCAGCAGGCTCCCTTTATTAAAAACAAGCCAAAGCAAGTGGGTATCCGCAAAATAGTTGTGTTGCAGCGTAGTCATCATGAGTCCAGAAATTGAGTGTTGCGTCTCATTTTAAGCAAGGGCGGCCCGCGCAGCGACAAGAAGCAATCAACGACCTCCATGAACCCTTTCTTGCAATTTGGACAAGCATCTGGATTGATATTGAGTTTTGCTAAAGCAATTTCCTTCCATGAAAATGTGGTTTTCCCCCACAAAGGTTGCCCCAGATCTAGCTTGGCTTTGTTGAGATCAATGGCTTTTTTCTCTTTGGCTAGGTGGAAGAGAAAGGCATTTACTTCGTCAGGATCAAGATCAAGAATCGACTTCCCGAAGTGCAAACTGACCTTTGCCACCGCCCGTGAATAGCTAAAGATGGTACTTGATGAATATCCACCGATGGTGACTTGCTCTTCAAATTTGGCGAAGTGATCAGTAAATCCGGGGATCTCTCGCTTCGCTTTTGCAATTAATGTTTTGGGAGAGTCTGCAGAAGAACGCAGCTCATTGCCTCCATTTTTTTTAAAACCGTACTCATAATATGTTATTTTTATGAGCGTATACTCAATCTGAGGTGCTGGGGTTCTTTAGCTACCGGAGGTTGAGTTCAACAATGTCTCTAAAGTCATCCGCTATGTAGTCAAAGTAAGCTCTGTTGGTTTAAGGTACTTTATCGCTTAAAAATTAGCATCTTATCAGTTCAGTAAGACCTATCTACTTGATCCGATGTGAGCAATACCTCTCGCCAGCCAATTACCTCATTCAACAGGATATCAGCCCTTCCTTGTGTAACCATCGCCTTCCGATTGCAGATTGATTCGGTGAGCCAGGATTTGGAGACTTGCCCCTAACCGATTGATTAAAGCGATGTGCTCATCAGGTGGATTGAGAACGGATTATACTACTTTTTTTGAGATCGCACAGCCCGTCCCGGACCCTCCCTCCCGCAAGTTTGCTTGCTATGCTGGTGTTGCTCCGTTCCCACACCGCTCAGGAACCAGCATTCTTTACAAAGACCGAGTCAGTCATTCTGCAAATAAGAAAATCAAAGCGTTGCTCAATTTAGGGGCACTTAATGCTGTCAAATATGACCCTGAACTGAAACACTACTACGAACGCAAGCAGCTAGAAGGTAAAAACCGGATGACTATTCTCAATGCAGTGAGAAACAAGCTTATACATAGAATATTTGCTGTTGTAAATAGAGGAACGCCATACGTTCAGTTAAAAAGCTATGCCTCAACTTCAATGAATTAGATAAAATTATAGTCCTACCCTCACGAGTAGCAAACTTCCGACTTACTAATGGTTCAAGTCGTTAGCTCTGACGTTAGGGACTTGTACCCTCAAGATTAATAAACTAGTTTTAATTAGTATTAGATACCCATGCTGGGCACACACACTCGCTAAAAATCATAGCCACCCTATGGGATGGCAACGCTTTTTAGCGTAAACGTTGTGCTTCATTATAACAAACCGCTAACCAATGATTAAATTCTTTAGAAAAATTAGACAAAACCTGCTTTCAGAAGGAAAAACAGGAAAGTATTTAAAGTATGCTTTTGGGGAAATAATACTTGTGGTAATCGGAATATTAATTGCTCTGCAACTGAACAATCTAAACGAGAATAAAAAAAACAATGTATTTGAAAAGGAAATACTTTCTCAAATTCAAGAAAATTTAATAAGCGATAAATTTGTCTTAAAACAAATCGAATTGAATTTTATTAAGGCTATTGTATCTTCAAAAAAGATATTGAATGCAGAAGAATCTGAAAAAACTAAAGATAGTATTGACATTTGGCTTGGGGCAATAATACAATTTGACAGATTTCAACCACTTACTAATGCTTATGAGGTATTGAAATCAAATGGTTTAGATAGAATTTCAAATAAACAATTACGGTTCTTGTTAGGAAAATATTACGACGACGAAGCCTTAAGAATGATAAAGTCAACAAACGATATCGAAATAGCTTTTAATGACCATTGGATACCAATTTTATTTGAAGAAACCGTAGAATTTGAATTTAAAAAATCAGTTGAACTAAAAGACTATAGTGTACTTCTCAAATCCTCAAAAGAGCGGAATATTTTAAAATTAAGTAGTGACAATTATTCTTCTGGAATTAATAAGATAAAGAGCGGAATAAATACGATTGACGAAATTCAGAATTTAATAAGAATAGAAATAAAATAACGAAAGCACAACAATTAAGCTCTAATGAGGCGCGGTAGGGCCGCGGTTCTTTGGAGCACATGTTGCACTCTTCCTGCGGTAGCGAGACGCTGCTGTTAGCTATGGGGATTCAATAGGGCTCTTCTTTCTAGCAGAAGGTAAGTTGTTGTTTTTGGTGCGCATGGAGGAGGAGATAAGGCCGTGTTTTTTCGCCTTGAGTCACTTTTACGCAGATAAAATAGTAAGACGCTGATGAAGCCAAACGTTTTGGGGCTTTTGTTGGCTGTAGGACGTCGCAGTCCTGCAACTGCAATTTGGGTAAGCTGCAGCGTAGTCATCATGAGTCCAGAAATTGAGTGTTGCGTTTCATTTTAAGCAAGGGCGGTCCGCGCAGTGGCAAGAAGCAATCAATGACCTCCATGAATCCTTTCTTGCAATTTGGACAAGCATCTGGATTGATATTGAGTTTTGCTAAAGCAATTTCCTTCCATGAAAATGTGGTTTTCCTCCACAAAGGTTGCCCCAGATCTAGCTTGGCTTTGTTGAGATCAATGGCTTTTTTCTCTTTGGCTAGGTGGAAGAGAAAGGCATTTACTTCGTCAGAATCAAGATCAAGAATCGACTTCCCGAAGTCTAGACCGACCTTTGCAACCGCCCGTGAATTTTTAAAGATGGTACTTGAGGAATATCCTTCGATGGTGACTTGCTCTTCAAATTTGGCGAAGTGATCAGTAAATTCTGGGTTCTCTCGCTTCGCCCTTGCAATTAATGTTTTGGGAGAGTCTGCAGAAGAACGCAGCTCACTTCCTCCATTTTTTTTAAAACCATACTCATAATATGTTATTTTTATGAGACTATACTCAATCTAGGGTAATCTGTTACTTTAGCTACCGCAGGTTGAGTGCAACACTGTGCAAAAAAATTAAAACGCATTTTACACTAACCGTTGGCAAACATTTAAATTGGAGATTAACGCAGAAATTAAATGAAGAAAATCTTATCCATCAGTATACTGCTGACCCTTTTTGCTGGATTCAGCCAGGCCCAATGTCCAGCAGATCAAGTTGAAATAAGAGTTGAAATAGCAACTGATAATTGGGGCTACGAGACCTCTTGGACAGTGACGGACCTAGTCGGCACCATAGTCCTGGAAGGAGGACAGGGAGGTGTTTATGGAAACAACACTAGCTATTCAGACAGCATCTGTCTTGCCGATGATGGTTGCTTCTTCTTTGAGATCTGGGACACTTTCGGAGATGGTATTTACGCACCTAACGGCTATGAGCTGCACGTAAATGAGATCCTGGTTTCCAGTGGTTCTAACGACATTGAGGACTATGCTATTGCAACAGCTCATTGCCCAGATCCATGTAACATGACCACCACCGCCCTTAATGATCTGCAAGAACACATTAATGGAATCTCACCGCTCACAGCCGCTGAACTTCTTCTTATCAAAAACATCTTCGACCAATTCCCAGAATGTCTTGCTGAGACCGAAGCGATGATATTGCTCGGAAAAAGTGTAGTAGAAGACTTTGATATTGAGGTCGGGGCGCTTTTCACAACTCCAAACACGGTAAACGGCTTTTCCAAGGATGCTGTGGCGGCTCCAGGCATGGAAATGGAGCATGCAATGGTTGCGCTTGAGCAGGGGATTTTGGACTATGTATTCACCCCGGAAGTCTACACAGATCATCCCCAACACCTTAGCGGATGGTTGTTCAATACTTGCTTCACCTTTCCTGGGTATGTGGATCCGCCAGCAGATTCCTCCCTAAGTAATTCCACGCTTATCCGCGCAAATTTTGCAGACCCAGATGGAGCCAACCCTTACTTCGAAACAAATAGTGACCAAACGGATCATGCACTTCGACCTACAGGCCTTTACCTGTCTCCAGGAAGTATCGCCAACATTACGGTGCCAGATAGCTTTGTCGGTCAGGGATATTTTGTGAGAGTTGGGTCCCACGATTGGGATCTATATATCAGACCCAATTATCATCGTTTGGACAGAATCTCGAAGAAATTCCCTATTGAATCAAATACTATTGAGGTTTTCAATCCATTTGGAGGTGCAATTTCAATTATGGTTCCATATGGAGCAGACGATGGAATTGTAGAGGTCAGTGTAACCAATGGCGTAGAATGCCCTTTCTTCTCACTAAAGCCATTTGACACAACGGCAGATTTCAATGCTGAGTTGAGCAAGCCAGGACCATGGGCTATATTCGAGACAGACAATGTGATGTTCACCATTCCATCACATTCCATTGTACCAGGTCAATATGACCTTATGCAAGCCATGCTAGACTGGGACGCGGCTTTGCAAGGCGTCAACTCAATTATGGCTAGACAGATCATTTCGGACAAGCATAACATGTATATGATCGCGGATATCACTATCAGACATAACGTGTATTCGATTGGCTATCCGATGTCGAACACCCCGTTAAGGTTTACGGATGTTCCTGGACCCGCTTATTTCATGAATGGTCCGGGGCCTGATGATGAGACAAATTTCCATGAATCTGGGCACGCATTGGCAATGACCAAGTTTCCAGGCGAGGTGGAAGCGTTGGTCAACTTCCCTTACATCATGGCAATGAATTATGGCTTGAACCAAGACTTGAATGAGGCTATCAACTTCAGCTTTGTTCCTAACACCTTTGACCTTGACAAGACCGCCACGCATAGAATGGTGTCCAATAGCTTCGGCACCGAAAGGAATATCGCAAACGCTACAACAAACGAGGTGCGCTACCAGCATCGAGGTTATGGACATTATTTCGAAATCGTGAACATGCTCGGTTGGTGCCCAATCAGGAACTTCTGGAAACAGGAATTCATTGACACTGAGAATGGAGAAGACTATGGCATCAACAACCAAGATATTGACTTGAGGACGGTTAGAATGTCCGTTGCCGCGCAAGCAGACCTGCGTCCCTTGTTCCATGTATTCGGAATCCTTCCGCAAGATTCCACTGCGCTACAAGACACATTAGCGCAGATAGGAATTCAACCTTCTCTCACGATATACAATAGGCTGCAAGCCTACTTCGACCTGATTCCAGCAGACAATGCGGAATTCATTGATTACGCCCTATTCGTATATCCAAATCTTTACACGGACGGGCCGAATGAGAATCCTGATTACGGAGTAGGCTGGCATTATCAGAAATCATTGACCTACGATGCAGCTGAAGCCCAGGAAAGGACAGACATTCTTCAAAGTATCGTTGACCTTTACTTTCCAAATGGCCAACCTACTGGAGATGCCGTTGACGTATGCTGCGTATTGGATACTATGAACGTCAACCTTGTTAATGAAGAGGTCATAATTACCGGAGGTGTAGAACCTTTTGATATCTCAATCGACACGATTGGATCTACTCAAACTGTAACTGTGATCGATTTCGATGGATGTGAATCCACTACACAATACACCATCACCAGTTTATCTGAATTAGTTGCAGAAGGTTTGCGGGTTTTTCCAAACCCTTCCGCTGGTGACGTACATATAGATTTTGGAACCCTTGAAGATCAAGTAACAATCTCAACGTTGGACCTAAAAGGAAAATTGATTCAAACAACAACAGAGAGCACCACAGGAATGGTGGCCTATCGGCTTCCAGAGGTTTCCGGGGTTTACCTTTTGAAAATCACTTACTCGGATGGCAGGTTCGATTTGGTAAAAATTATAAAAGAGTAAAAACGTATGCCAACAATTAAGCTCTAATGCAGCGCCGTAAGGCCGCGGTTCTTTGGAGCAGATGTTGCACTCTTCCTGTGGTAGCGGGACGCTGCTGTTAGCTATGGGGATTCAATAGGGTTCTTCTTCCTAGCAGAAGGCAAGTTGTTGTTTTTGGTGCGCACCGAGGAGGAGATAAGGCCGTGTTTTTTCGCCTTGAGTCACTTTTACGCAGATAAAATAGTAAGACGCTGATGAAGCAAGAGGTTTTTGGGCGTTCTTGTTGGCTGAAGGACATAGCATTAGTCATTTGCATATTGACACTTTTACTTCGTTTGTACTTTTAAAATGAATAAAAGAAATGGTCATATTCTGATAGTTCTGCTTCTGACTTGTATCATTTTCTCATGTGATTCTCATGAGCCTTGGGGTAACATTACTACCGGGATTTCACCCACAGATTCGCTTGCTTTAGTGCACGTGTATCAAGGGATGTCTTCCTTAATGGTTGCAGATTCACTGGAATGGAATCTAAGAAGAAATATTTGCTGGAAAAGAACAAAGTTTCGACTTCAATTCAATGATGACACTCCCTTTGAGGCCTCCATTTTCAAGTTGTATGAAGGCTCCACGATCTATTGCGCTATAAACCATCCAGGAGTATCAATCTTTATGGTTAAGAATGGTTTGGTTTTCCTCGAATATGACCTAGTAACAATAGACTCGATTCCCAATTGGATAGAACACAATTTCCCAAGTGAGTAATTTGAAGGAATGATAGATTTTCATTTCGAGGGGACGAGCAAACACCAGTTAACCTGTACTGAAAATGATTGAATTTAAAACGCTAGAGACTGCGCATGTAGTTGCTTTCCATGATTGGCTTAGAGATCCAGAAGTGATCAAGTATTCCCTCTCCATTTTCCAAAAGATGGAAACGAATGCTCAAATAGATCTATGGTATTTCGACCTAATTGAAAATAGCAAGAGTGTGAATTATGGAATCTTCCTGAAAGAAAACAATCAATTTGTGGGCTATTGTGGACTTTGCAATCTTTCCGAGGCGAACTCTTCTGGAGAGTATTTCATCTTTATTGGAGATAAACAACAGTGGGGAAAAGGGATTTCTACGCAAGCCACTCAGAAGCTGTTGCACATTGGGTTCAACCAATTGAATCTGAACAGAATCATGCTAACCGTTTCACAACCCAATGTTGGCGCTGCGAAATCCTATTTAAAGGCTGGCTTCAAGGAAGAAGGCATTTTACGTGAAGCCTGTTTCAGAGACGATCAATTCCATGACAAAATCATTATGTCGGTTCTTAAAAAGGAATGGGGCAACAGGTGACGACATTGATTCCCTTTGGCGGAATTTGACAAATGAAATAGTGGTTGTGCAACGAATAACGAAGGTAATCGTTGCAAATAACGCGACGATTAATTGGGGATGCAACGATTACCACCTATATTCGTAGCACATCATGCAACGAATGAACACATTTATCTATCAAAAAGAAGGCTGGCCACATTTCGAATGGAACAGTGAAGCATTCATTGGCTTGTTGAGTGAAGTCCGAAACCTTCAAGGCAGGCTCATAGGAAGAATGGAATCAATGGGCTTCAATTTGAGGAATGAAGCTTCTCTAGAAACATTGACACTGGACGTTTTAAAATCTTCAGAAATCGAAGGCGAGTATTTAGATTCACAACAAGTGCGCTCTTCAATTGCTCGAAAATTAGGACTTGAGATAGCAGGCTCGGTTGAGTCTGACCGAAACATTGAAGGTGTAGTTGACATGATGCTTGATGCTACACAAAACTGTTTTGAGCCATTAACAACTGAAAGACTTTTTGACTGGCACTCCGCCCTATTCCCTTCTGGCAGAAGCGGGATGCACAAGATCACTGTTGCAAACTGGAGACAGGATGATGCTGGCCCTATGCAAGTTGTTTCGGGTGCAATGGGCAAAGAAAAAGTTCACTTTCAAGCACCTGATTCTTCTACAGTTGACCAGGAAATGAATTTATTTTTAGACTGGTTCAATAAAAAGGAAGAAGTTGACCTTGTGATCAAAGCGGCTTTAGCCCATTTATGGTTCGTTACAGTTCATCCCTTCGATGATGGAAATGGCAGAATCACAAGAGCGTTAACTGATTTGCTATTGGCTCGATCTGATAAAAGCACCCAACGCTTTTACAGCATGTCTGCTCAAATTCGAATCGAACGAAAAATGTACTATGAAATCCTCGAGCAAACACAAAAAGGAAATCTTGATGTCACTGATTGGATCAAATGGTTCTTAAACTGTTTAATCAGCGCCTTAAACGAAACAGAAAGGTCCTTATCAAAAGTCTTGTTTAAGTCCTCATTTTGGAACGAAAACGGGAATCTTGTGATGAATGAAAGACAGAAAAAATTGCTGAATAAATTAATGGATGGGTTCGAAGGTAAATTGACTTCTTCTAAATGGGCAAAGATTGCAAAGTGCTCAAAAGACTCTGCCATCCGAGACATCAATGATTTGATTGAAAAAAACATTCTTCGAAAGGAGTCGGAGAGTGGAAGAAGTACGAATTATGAGCTTGTTGGGTTAGGTTTGAGTTAGGCTGTTACTGGTTTATAACGGACGGGACATCAGTTCGCCCCTACTAAAATGGATTCCAGCGGACTTCCCTTTCGAGGGAATCACAATAGGGATTTAGCAACCCCATATTCAACCCAATTTCTTTTCGTTCTCCCTTTCATAAATCGTACGTTCGTCAAATGCAAAAGGCTCACTTCATTTGGTTTTTATTCATCCTTGCCGCAGCCCTTGGTGTGATTTCTTTTACCACGCAGGTTGAAGCACAGCTGCAATGGGAAATGCCTGAAGTGCAGTTCCCTGCTGACAATCCGTTTTCAGAGGAAAGTATCACTTTGGGAAACGCCTTGTTTGGAGAACAGTTGTTTTCCGAAGACACCACCATCAGCTGCCAGTCTTGCCACATGCCGCACATGGGAATGACAGATCAACTCAAAGTTGGCGAAGGCGTTTTTAGAAGACCCGTCACCCGGAACACCCCTACGTTGCTGAACATCGGTTTACACCCCTATTTCATGAAGGATGGAAAGTTTGCCTCTTTAGAAGATCAAGTTTTGGGGCCCATCAAAAACCACCGTGAATTCAACATGGATGAAGATGAGCTGTTGATGCGTCTAAAATCGCTTCCCTACTTAGATGAGCTTAGTCAAGATGCATACGGCGCTGACTTGACTATAGATATCATTCAAAAATCTCTAGCGAACTTACAGCGCGTTTTGGTTTCAGATGATTCCCCATTTGACGCCTACATGCTGGGGAATTTAGAAGCCATCTCAGCAAGTGCGAAAAATGGCTATCAACTCTTCACCAGTGACAAACTGAACTGCACCAAATGCCATAGCGGATTTGATTTTGCGGACTATTCCTTCCAAAACAACGGCACATACGCACAATACCTTGATTCAGGTCGGGCAATTGTCACGAAGCAAACTGCAGACATCGGGAAATTCAAAGTTCCTACTCTGCGAAATCTAGCCGTCACCTTCCCTTACATGCATGATGGCTCATTCCAAACCCTGAAAGAAGTCATACACCATTATGAACAAGGCGGGCAGACATCAAGTAACAAATCGCCCCTCATCACAGGATTCACCCTCATTGATGAAGAGCGTGAAGACTTACTGGCATTTTTGGGTTCTTTGACGGAGAGGCGGTTTTTGGAGGAGGAATGAAATTAAGTCTTTCAAAAACCTCGACGGCTGCAGTCCGTTCTCTTTACTCTTCGTCCCAAATCCAATACCCCTCAAATTCAAAGCCTTTTTTAAAAATCCTCTTATCTTCCCTCTCCAAACTATAGCCATCCCCCAATGATCAAATACAACCCCAAAACCTGGTTCGGCCTCATCTTCACATTCCACAAGAGCGATACCTTCCAGCAAATGAAATGGGTGCTCCTATTGCTGGCGTTGTATGCGCTTGGAATCACGTGGATTGAGCTGCATTATCAAGAACAATTAGGGTTTAAGAGCACCACCTCCATTCACTCATTGCTCGGATTTGTTATTGGTCTTCTGTTGGTGTTCAGAACCAATTCTGCCTACGATAGATGGTGGGAAGGACGAAAACATTGGGGTGCGTTGGTGAATAACAGTCGGAACCTGGCGATTAAGATCAATGCGATGGTGCCTGATAACCAAGAAGCGAAAACGTTCTATAAACTGATGATTCCGAACTATGTATTCGCGATGAAAGAGCATTTGAGAGGCAGGGTACTTCCTGAAGAGCTAACCTTCCCAAATGAAGAAGAAGGCAAAGAAATCTTGGCGAAGGAACACATCCCAAATGCCATTGCCGGTGCCATGTACAAAGAGCTGCACCTGCTTTACAAAACCGAAGACATTACAGGTGATCAACTGATTACGATCGACAATGAAATGAAGTCGTTCACAGATATCATTGGCGCCTGCGAACGCATCAAGAATACGCCCATCCCTTATTCATATTCCCTGTTCATCAAGAAATTCATCTTTTTGTACATCATCACTATGCCCCTCGGATTGGTGACAGATTTCCGGTATTGGAGTGTGCCCATTGTGTGTTTTGTGCTCTATATTTTCGCCAGTTTGGAGTTGATTGCAGAAGAAATTGAAGATCCTTTTGGCAAAGATGCCAACGACTTGCCTACAGATGATTTGGCAGTGAAGATTAAATCGAATGTGGAGGAGATTTTGGGGTGAAAATTGGATGAGGAATGGAATTAAATCCAAATCCTTTCCCGTTCTTTGAGCACGTGACACTAAGAGAAAAATTCATCCGCTCCTTTGGTTGGCAAGCACTCAACGTGTTCAGTCAAGTGTTGCTCCAACTAGCCTTCATTTCCATCTTGGCCAGATTAAGTTAAATTAAACGGCAGTGCTTATCATTAAAAAGAAATGTTTTATCACCATCTGAATGATCACCCGATGGAGCAATTCGATTATAGCTGAAAACATCTAAGAGTATCGAAATTTCTGTTGTTAGATTGTCCTTTTTCGAAAAAACACCTGGTAAGTTGGTACAAACCAATTCATATGTCGAGTTCTTAGAAAAGAACTGTACTACTTCTTTTGAAGGGTGCTTATATCCATTCTCACCTACCGAAATTACAACTGGAGTTTTTGAATCCCTGGTCCTTCGCTGCCAAAATGTCTTATTCAGATTCTTTTTAGATCCATGATGAGGTATTTGAGCCATTAGAATTTTCCCATTCCCCAATCTAGAACTTTTTGCTTTTCCAACTCTAGATAATGCTGTTGACTCGACATCGGATGTCAATAAAATATATCCGAATTTATTAGAAATCTTAAGAATTGTAGATAACCAATTTGCATTTGGATTATTCTTACCATCCTCTTCATCAAAAGGATAGTTTTCTCCACGAATAAATTTGTCTTTTTCAATTGAAGATGGTGATAAGACTTCCATAATATAACCTTCTCCCAATGGAATTTTCAAATCAGCATTGTCTTCAATCGAATTAATTGCTAAACCTCTTTCATTTCTAAAATTCTTTAGAAGTTTAAAAAGTTTTAATAAACTCGATTCAGCCTCCAAACTCCGTGTTGCTGATTTTAAAAAATCACTTGTAATCTCTGCTGAATGTAAAAACCTCTTTATATTAACATCTTCATCCTGACAATAAATTAGAAGATCATGAAATCCTGAAAAATGATCAAAATGTGGATGTGAAAGCAGTAAGAATTCAATTTCTTTAATTTCTCGTGATTTAATATGTTTTACGACTGGGTTCTCACCTTGATAAAGATTACAATCAATAACCCCAAATCGAGGTGTGCCGTTCTTGGTCCATTCCAGAATTATTGAATCACCTTGCCCTACATTCTTGAAGGTTATCGTTACCATTGAGTAAGCTTTTCATCAAGCTTTTCATTTTCTAAGGATTCCCATCCATCTTTAAGGTGGAAAAACTTCTCATTTACGATACCATTTCCAGGATAAACATCTATTCTAATTGCTCCAGGCTTTGCTTTTGTCTTAATTAGGACAAAGCCCCCTTTATCTAGTTTTTTGACATTGTCAAAAAGCCTTCTAGGAAATACTCGATGTTGGAAAAGTCTGTTAGAGATATCGATTAAACAGTCTACGGTTACTTCAGAATCAGAAACGGAGACGATTCTGGATTGCACATTTTCTGACAGAAGCCATTTTTCATCATAAATCCGATCTCGTCCAGAAAAGACATTTGCAAGCACTTCTTTACTATCCTCCAGACTATATTCAACTTCCTTCTTAAGGAAATTCGAATCAGTTTCTCTGTTTTTAGATTTACTCACATCAGAATTACTTGTTCTCTCAGCTTCCTCTTGCAAGTGGTTAATATCCCCCTCAGAAAACTTGAATACTATAGCATTTTCCATACCCTCTGCACATTTTCTTCATTGACTTTGACTATATCTACAAAAGTACTGAAATTGACTTCTGAAACTTTCATAAAATATTTAGACTCTAACATAACACCTGAAAAATCAAAATCTTCCAAATCAACATTAGACACTAGTGAAATCGGTCTTTTTAATAGCTCCGATGATCCAAAATATGGTCCAAAAGACACCGTTGCTTCGCTTTCTTTCATTTTCGACTCAACAACAACTGCTACATCAGTAGTCTCTGGAAAAACTGATTCAACAGCTTTGTTTAGAGCTCTCTCAGAAAACCATTTAACCAACTTACTTTTATCACAGTCAAATTTCTTCACATAGTTTGCTGCTAATAATATGTTTTGAACATTCCCAAAACCTTCGAGCTCCATAAGTCTGTCAAGAATACTTAGAAATGGAGTCTGAATTATCGAATTTGATTCAGTGAAATTCTTAATAGCTCCTTGAACTTTAATAAGAATTCTATCCCAGCTGACGGTTATTAAGTAGTTATCTTCATCAAAATTGAGTACTAATCTTTCTTCAATACTTCCCTGATTGTCAACCTTAATACTTGAAGCTAGTTTCACGAAAGGTGAGAGTAACCTTCTTGAAATTTCAGAAAAATTCAAGATGTGGTTATATCTGACTTCAAACTGAAATACCGTAGACTTTGAATTTTCACTCATTCTATACTTTCTTATGGTGACTAAAGTTAGTATAATTAAAGGAAATGTGAGACACAGTTCTTCTCGAGCTCTAATGAAGAACATCGTGGAGAATAATCTGACGAAGTATTTCAAAATTCCAAAAAGTTAGTGAGCAGCTTTTTCAGGTTATTGAGTTCTTGTCAGGTTCCAGCGTATCAACTTGGTTTAATCTCAATATAAATTGAGCGACTCCTCATGACTTTTCACCGAAAATAACTGCAAAATGGCCGAAGGTATTCCAATGAATCACATTCTCAGGATGCAGTTGGTTTTATTTGCGGTGCTGCATGAGCAAAATGACTTAATAATTCCATACCAAAACTGCGATAGCCCGCCCAAAATCACGAATTGAAATCTCAAAAATCCAAATCCTTTCCCGTTCTTTGAGCACGTGACACTAAGAGAAAAATTCATCCGCTCCTTTGGTTGGCAAGCACTCAACGTGTTCAGTCAAGTGTTGCTCCAACTAGCCTTCATTTCCATCTTGGCCAGATTGATTACCAAAGAAGCATTTGGAGTCATGGCCATTGCACTTGTAGTTGTCGGATTCATTGAAATCTTCTCTCAAATTGGCATCGGTCCTGCGCTGATTCAACGCAAAAAACTAACGCAAGAAAACATCAACGGCGCTTTTTTCATCAGCCTTTTGCTAGGGATTCTATTCACTATCGGACTGTACATTATTGCGCCATGGATTGCCAAATACTATGATTATGAGCCGCTGACGGCCGTGCTTCGGTGGATCGGATTGAGCTTCTTTATTTCAGCTTTGGCCATTGTTCCACGAAGCCTCATCATCAAAGACATGAGCTTTCGAAAGCTCTTCTTCTGCTCCATAACCGCCATGACCATCGGAAACTTAGGAGTGGGATTGACACTTGCTTTTCTAGGCTATGATCTGTGGGCCTATGTCTTCGCGCTTTTGGCGCAAAATGCCTTGATGACCATATCCTACTGGTTCTTTCATCCGGTAAAGCTGACCTTGAGTTGGAACTGGGAAACAACGCTAGACATGATTCGCTATGGCGGGGGAAGCACACTTTTCAATGTGTTCAACTATGCTGCAACGAAGATCGACACCCTAATTGTTGGGAAAATGGCGAATGCCGATCAACTGTTAGATCAGCAAGGTTTTCAACAAGCAGAGCAAGCTACAGATCTTTCAATTGGTGAAAGCAATCAAGTGATTTCGCAAGCACAAATAGACCCCATTCCAACAAGTATGACCAGTGAAAGTTGGTCTACCACAGGAATTTATGACCGTTCAGTTTACTTAATGAGCCTGCCCATCACCGTCCTTGGAAAACTGTCAGACAGCGTGATGTTCAGCGGACTTTCACAACTCCAAGATGATTTACCCAGATTGCAGCGTGCGTATCTGAGCGCATTGTACCACATTGGGTTGCTGGTAATTCCTGGTTCAGTATTCATGGTCTTCTTTGCTGAAGAAATTACCATCTTATTCTTGGGCGAAAACTTTTACGAATCGATTCCCATTGTGAAAATCCTTTTCATCTCAGTGGCCTTCCGTTCGTTGATCAAGATCTCTGATTCAGTAGTAAGGGCATTAGACAAAGTCTACACAGCCAGCGCTATCAAAGCGATGTTCTTTGTGTTGGTGGCCATTGGCACTTACTTTGGCTGGGCTTACGGATTGGAAGGAGTTGCTTGGTCGTTGGTCTTCGCCGTGGCCATTCAGTTCTTTATGATGAAGTCGTTCTCCTTGAAATTGGTGAAATTAAATTGGTCTCGATTGATCAAGAAATTGATTCCTGGGGTCATCACAGGAATCATTGCCGTTTTCGCCTCTTGGGCAGCGCAAGCAATCAATCCGCTCATCTCTGAACACCTCTTGATTCGCTTACTCGTAGCACTCGCACTAAACGCAATCGTCCTCTTCTCAGTGGCATGGTTTGTGCCGTTTCTATTCAAACAAGGAAAAGACAATGTGCTTGCAACCCTTGCCACGAAAATTCCAATTGCTGCTTTACGCAAACGTTGGGGTAGTAAAGCTTAACTTCGCGGCCGCAAGCTCGTTTATCGATCAGACGCATGTTTCAAAGACTCATTACATCCATTTTACTCATCACACTTTGCCAGCCTTTATGGGCGCAGCAAGCGGCTATGGAATTCATTGCTCCAGACAGTTTGGACGTGACGCTCTTTTTGGATGGAAATGAAATAGAGCGTGCCTTTACTTTGGGCGAAGATGGTGCGCAACATCTGCTGCTAGATTCCCTTGCCCCAGCCATCCATTACATAGACGTGTTGATTGAAGATTCACTGCAAACGTACCTGCGCACAATACTTACCTTGGATACAGTTGTTGTGCCGAAACTGCGTTTGATTCAATTGGACAACGTCTTCAACCTTCAGCTAGACAACGCAGAAGAAGCCCTTGCCCGCAATTACACAAGCCTGGAAAGTGCAACACCAACATTAAATGTACAAGTAAATGTAGGCGTTGATTCTGGCTGCGCCCCACCTGCCTCTCCCTTGATGATGCAGACCTGGAACAAGGAAATAGACACCTTTGAATTTGAACGCGACCGCGAAAAGCTCTTGAAGCAAATCCTCGGTGTTTCGTGCCTCACCACCCAGCAAATTAGCTCCCTCCTTCACCAAGTAGAAGATGAGGAACGCAGATTAGACCTCCTTAAACGCGCCTACTCTCAGTGCTTCAACAAGCATGCTTACCAGGAATTGGAATCATTGCTTTATCTGTCAAGGAGTAAAGAAGATTTTAAGAAGTGGTTGGCTGGTAAGTAAAACAGGGGGTGGTTCATCTTCTTCATCTAAAGGGGTTGTATCTGGTCTACTGGAATAAGAATTACTGCTCTATTATTTCTCTGTTAATCTGTTTAACAAGGAATTGAAAAGATTAGTAGCTACTCTATAGGAATAAGATTTAGCCCTTTCCCCAAAGCGAAGTTCGAGACAAATTCAACACCCCCAACAACA
>Ga0208768_1001018_pt1 | contig 16153 bp, 14 predicted proteins | sample AntAceMetag02UK1_FD_184760 | JGI IMG/M metagenome (GOLD analysis project Ga0208768, IMG submission 184760) | Saline lake microbial communities from Ace Lake, Antarctica - Antarctic Ace Lake Metagenome 02UK1 (SPAdes) (version 2) | ecosystem: Environmental > Aquatic > Non-marine Saline and...
ACTGGTATCGGCGGTGTTAATGGAAATTGCGGAAGACTGGCAGACGGCAGACAAGCGCTATGTCACCTTTGACGAAGAACTGGCAATTAAGGGATAACCGAATTTACAGAAAGGATGTTGCTTAATCAATCGGGCTTTGCTACGTTGGGAGATAAAATTTTTGGCGGACAACAGACGTGCATCGAAAGCAGGCCCTTACAGTAGCACCATTGACACTTTGCATCCTCGCGATACTTGCGGTTATGGGGTGTTCGTCATCACAAAACGAGTCCACTCAGCCGGCTGCAGACACGGTAGAAATCACGGGGCGAGTGCAAAGTGGAGGCGCAGCCAGTTTCGAGGGATTAGCCGGTGCGAAAGTACAACTCTTTCTGCTTAACGGTGGTGCCAGCCCGCAGCTTCTCGCCGAAACGAACTCTGATGTCGACGGTACTTTCTCGGCCGCCATAGCGCCGCTGGGTGATGGAGTTTTGCTCGCCACTGCGAGCCTTGGCAACGGAGTCGAACTCCTTTCCCTAGTCGGCGAGCAGATTCCCGCCAATATCGTCATCAATGAGTTAACCACGGTTGCGGGAGCCTACGCCGGGGCACAACTTTATCGAAATGGCGTGATTCAGGGTGGGCTCCTGCCAGTGAGAATAGCCGCCGGGTGGAGCGCAAACCTCGCGAACCCGACGACAGGTCAACCGTCCGAGCTCCTCTTGGGGTCTCCAAATGCAGACCAGACGAACTGTCTGCGCTCTACACGAACCCTGGCTAACGTGTTGGCCGCGTGTGTGGAGAGTCCTGAGAATTGCGCAACTCTCTTTACTCTAACGACCCCGACGGGCGGAATCGCGCCCACAAATACGGTCGAAGCGTTGATCAATGTGGCGCGAAACCCTGCCAACAACGTGGCCGACATTTTCGCCCAATCAAAACTTGTGGAACGTTATCAGCCTGGTCTTGAGCTTCAGCCCGACGCTTGGACCCTCGCTGTAAAAATCAACCAAACAGGCAGTGATGCGATGCCGTTTGGCGGTCCTGCTAACACTGTGTTTGATGACAGAGGTTATGCTTGGATCAACAATAACGTCGTCCAGGGAGATACCATTTCCGCCAGACACATTGTGGTACTCGAGCCCGACGGCAGTCCATCAGACGGAACGAACGGCACTCCGGTTTCTCCAGTAGCCGCCGGCGGTATCTTGGGTGTCGGATTCGGCATCACTCGAAACCCTATTGATGGCCACATCTGGGTCGGGAACTACGGCTGGGGCGAAGTGAATCCGGACGCTGTCAACTCTGGTCCCGACGCAAATGGGAGCGTTTCTGAGATTCAACCCGACGGCACCCCCGTTTCGTCTAACCAAGGTTACTTCGGCGGCACCGACAGGGTACAAGGCATGGTGGTCGACCCGGAAGGCAACATCTGGATCGCCAGCACAGGAAACAACACGCTCGTTGTTTTCCTCGGCGGCGACCCGGATCAGAGCGTTATAGCCGATCTGTCGTGTCATCCGTTTGGTCTAGCTCTCGCGGCAGACGGCACGGTTTGGGCCTCCACGGCGGGGACAACTCTGCCAAACGCGAGTAATCCATGCCCGCCCAACAACAAGGACAGCGTATCTCACTGGCGTCTCAATGGTCTGTACCTCGAGATGCTCTCACAAACATTCGTCGATGGTGGCATAAAAGGCATCGATATCGACCTTGAAGGTTTCGTTTGGACCGCCAGTCAGGGGGAAAACATCGTGCAAAGATTTGCTCCAGACGGAACGCCGGCAGGCGATTTTACCGGCGGTGGCATCATTGGGCCTTGGGATGTCAGTGTCGACGGGATCGGCAACGTATGGGTAGCAAACTTTGGATTCCAAGATATTCTCCCCGGCGGTAACGTCTTTAGAAGGTCTCGAATCTCCGTGCTTGCCGGACCAAACTCACCTTCAGGACTCCCCGTGGGAACTCCGCTTTCGCCGGATACCGGCTACACGCTGCCGTCAGCGGGCGAGCCCGTTTTGCTTAGTGATGGAACTCGACTCGATCAAACCGCGCCCGGGCAGCCGACCTTTACCCCAATGATGCGCCAAGTGTCCATCGTGCCTGATAGAGCGGGAAATCTCTGGGTTACCAACAACTGGAAACCGAATTTTGCAGACAACCTCATCATGAATCCGGGTGGTGATGGGCTTGTCATATTCGTAGGACTGGGCGCTCCCACGGAACCGGGGAGAACGCAGTAAGGGGCTGATACCCGGTGCGCGACCGGCTGGGTCAGCGCCGCCAACTGTGCGATGAAATCCAGCGTGCGGGGGCAGCCATAAATAGAGAGCGATTCAATAGCGGGGGTTCACCTGCTATGGCTACGAAACTTTTTGCTGGGCTTTCCTCAGCACTCTATTCGCCGTATATTAAAAGATTGAAAGATTGAAAGATTGAAAGATTGAAAGAGCGAAATAATAAACTATGAAAGTCTGCTATCTGTTCATATTGTCCCTGATTCTCGCCACTTCGGTCGCATGCTCGAACAGCAGCGATGACGGCGATCAACCGGTCGTTGAGCAGAAGCCCAATATCATCTTCATAATCCTGGATGACTGACTGGGGAATGGATCAGTCTACCCACTTCGGCTACGGCGGCCTCACCCCCCCGCAAGTACCCAACCTGAATGCGCTCGCACAGAGCGGTGTTAGCTTCCGCAATGTGTGGGCGACGCCGGAGTGTTCGTCTAGCCGTGTGTCTATGTTCACGGGCCGCTACCCGCTGCGAACCGGTGTCTATGCTGCGATTTTGGACGAAGATATCGCGAATAGCCTGTTGTCGTACTTTGAAACAACTACGCCCACGGTGATGCGCGCAGCAGGTTATACGAGTGGCCTGTTCGGCAAGTATCACCTCGGCGGCCCCAGCAACAATCCCTTCGGAAACCTCGCGCCCGGGTTCGCCGGATGGGACTACTACGACGGGAACCTTTATGCAGCTCCGCCTTCTATCGATGTAACGGCGGGCGGCGCGACGACGGCAAATGAACCCTTCTCCTGCGGTTTCGATCCTGCGGAGCGCGCGGGTGCCTGCTATGTCATGGATGCCGCGCGCCCCAGGGAGGCTCTTTGCTCGGTGCTTGTGCCGGGTTCGGAGCATCCGGCACCCGGCAGAAAGTGTATGGAGAGCGGGGGACTGTTCCTGCGGGATGAAAATTGCCAGGCCGAGTTGCCGAGTCAGCTCCATTTTGAAAACGAAAACGCGTACTACGTTTGGCCGCATACCGTCATCGATAGCACCGAGTACTACGCCGGGACTGCAGAAACTCCTGCCTTGGTTACTTCAGATACTCAGAGGAATTACGCCACGATCCAGACGACCGACGCCGCCATCGGCTGGATTAAGAAACAGCAGGAGGGGACGAAGCCCTGGATGGCGACAGTGAGCTACAACGCGATCCATACGCCCTATCAGCAGGCACCCGATGTGCTCCTGCCTAGGCCGAATTCTCTGTTCAATAGCGCGCTGGACTGCGCCGGCGACAACAGCCTATTAGATCAACGCATTCTCGGAAATCAGATGGCTGAGGCGATGGATAACGAAATCGGGCGTTTGTTGGTGGAAACAGGCATAGCCACCCGTGGCGCCAACGGCAATTTGGCTTATGACCCCGGCAGCTCCGACACGATGATCGTCTGGATCGGCGACAATGGCACGTTCTTTCCCAGCGTGAAGTTGCCGTTCGACCTGACCCATTCGAAGGGGACTCCTTACCAGACCGGTGTCTGGGTAGGGATGGCGGCAACCGGGCCCCTCGTCCATAGCGATAACCGGGGAACCATGGCCAACCACATGGTAAATGTGGTCGATCTGTTCGAGCTCTGGGGCGAGATCGGAGGGATCGATGTGCGGAACGTCGTGCCGGATACGCAGATTCTCGACTCTCAATCCCTGCTGCCCTATCTGACCGAACCCTTGCACCCGGAGATCCGGAAATCGAATTTCAGCCAGGTCGGGATTTCATTGAAACCTCCGGGAGTAGAGTTGTCGCCCTGTGTCCTTGACCTGGGAGTGGAGTTTGCGTGCACCGATATTCTCTTCACCAGTAAAGCCATTTGTGAGACGGAAAGTGGGCTTTGGTATGGGCCAGGAAGCGATCTGGCGGGCGTTCCTCCGGAGGGGTATAGCAGCTGCTGTGCCGTTGCTGCCAAGGCATCACCGGCCACGCCGGACAAGGACATGGCGATCGTGGATCAAGCGGCTTGGACGACCCGCAATGACGACTATAAACTGAACCGTCTACTCGTAAAGAGCTGCACTGCGGGTAATTGGGGTCAGAGTAAAAACTCCAGGAAATTTGGGGTCAGTGTACAAACGCTATCCTCAAATTCCGATAGCTGCTGAGAGTTTCTGCTCTGACCCCAAATACCCCGTCAGCTGGGACGCATATTCGTGTCCTCGACACATCTGCTTATATCTCCTATACTTGGACAATTAAAATAGCATTGAACGTATGAAATATATTTGTTTTCTTAGCCTGTTCCTGATGCTCTCTACGCAAGTCGCTTGCTCCAGCAGCAGCGACAGCGGTTCTCAACCAGTCCTCAAGCAGAAACCCAATATCATCTTTATCATCCTCGATGATTGGGGAGTCGATCAGTCGGTCCACTTCGGCTACGGCGGCGTCACCCCCCCGCAAGTACCGAACCTGAATGCCCTCGCAGCGAGTGGCGTAAGCTTCCGCAATGCGTGGGCGACGCCGGAGTGTTCATCCAGTCGCGTGTCTATGTTCACAGGGCGCTACCCTCTGCGAACCGGTGTCTATGCGGCGATCCTCGACGAGGATCTGGCCAATAGCCAGTTGTCGTCCTTTGAAACGACTACGCCGATGGTGATGCGCGAGGCGGGGTACACGAGTGGCCTGTTCGGCAAGTATCACCTTGGCGGCCCCAGCAACAATCCGTTCGGAGATCTGGCCCCCGGGTTCGCCGGCTGGGATTACTACGATGGGAACTTGTTTGCATCCCCACCTTCCATCGATGTAACGGCAGGCGGCGCGACGACTGAAGACGCACCCTTCTCCTGCGGGTTCGATCCTGCGGAAATCACGGGAGCCTGCTACGTCATGGACGCTGCACAATCCGGGGGGTTCAGTTGCTCGGAACTGGTGCCGGGTCTCGAGCACCCGGCGCCCGGCAGGACGTGCATGGAGGATGGAGGCCTGTTTCTGCGCGGTGAATCCTGCCAGGCTGAGTTGCCGCCTCAGCTCGATTTTGAAAGCACCAACGGCTACTACGTCTGGCCGCATACCGTCATCGACAGCAGCGAGTACCACGCGGGGGCTGCATCCGCTCCAACACTGGTCACCTCGGACACCAAAAGGGAGTACGCCACCAGTCAAACGACTGACGCCGCTATCGGCTGGATCAAGGAGCAACAGAAGGGGACAAAACCCTGGATGGCGACGCTGAGCTATAACGCAATTCATACGCCGTATCAGCAGGCACCGGACGCGCTGCTGCCTGAGCCGGACCCTCTGTTGAATAGCAAGCTGGGCTGCGCCTCTGCCGACCTGGCCGGTCAACGCATTCTCGGGAATGATATGGCTGAGGCAATGGACAAGGAAATCGGGCGCCTGTTGGTGGAAACCGGCATCGCCAACCGCGACGCCGACGGCAATCTGGATTACGACCCCGGCAGCTCCGATACGATGATCGTCTGGGTCGGTGACAACGGTACGTTCTTTACCAGCGTGAAGTTGCCGTTCGATCCGACCCATTCGAAGGGCACCCCCTACCAGACGGGAGTCTGGGTTGGAATGGCGGCAACCGGGCCCCTCGTCCACAGCGATAACAGGGGAACCATGGACGACCACATGATCAACGTGGTCGACCTCTTCGAGCTCTGGGGCGAGATCGGAGGCGTCGATGTGCACAGCATCGTGCCGGACACACATATCCTCGATGCTCAATCCATGCTGCCCTATTTGACCGAACCCTCACCCCCGGAGATCCGGACATCGAATTTTAGTGAGATAGGGATCTCGCTGAAGGCGCCGGGTGTGGAACTATCACCCTGTGTCCTTGATCTCGGGTCGGAATTTGCCTGCACCGACATTCTCTTCACCAGCGAGGAGATCTGCGAACTGGAGAGTGGGGTTTGGTATGGGCCGGGAAGTACTGTCGATGGCGTGCCGCCAGAGGGCTTCGCCAGTTGCTGTGAAGTTCAGGAGAATGCGTCGCCGGCCACGCCGGATAAAGCCATGGTGATCGTGGCTCGCGCCGGCTGGTCGACGCGCAACGACAACTACAAGCTGAATCGCTTACTCGTCGAGAACTGCACTGGCGGGGATGGGCCAACAGAAGAAGTCGTCAGCTGGGAGTTCTACCAGGTCAATCAGAATCCAACGCTGCCCCGCATTGATCGCCCCTCGGGCCAGAATGAGAACGACCTGCTGGCGGGCACACTGAGTCAGGCGGAGCAGCAGAACTGCGCTGCGCTCTTCAATGAAATGGAGACCGTTCTCAACTCCGTGATTGGCGACAATACGGCAGCCAATGGCCAGGTCTACTGTCTGGGTGATGGCACGCTCGATGCGATCGTGAACGATGAGGATCGGGCGTGCGTCGAGAAGTTCGCCACCGAAGCTACCGGCGGAAGTGAGCCCGGGCAGTCAAGCTGGTGTGACATGGACTTCGACGGCAAGACGGATGACAACGACCTGTCGATCGTAGACGAGAACTTTGGCAAGGATTGTCGCGACGTCCAAAGAACGGTCATCGCCGATCAGTCGCCCTGTCGCTAGGAATTTTGAATCTAAATGAAACGGTGGAACATCATGTATAAAGCATCTCTTCAAACAGCGTTATGTGTTGTCATTGTTCTTGAGCTGGCCGGCTGCAGCGGCGGAAACGGAAATGGAACAGACACTGGTACAACGCCAGCGACCGCTGTGAATGGCGCGACACAAGCGGTGTTTACCCCATCATTCACCAATGACGGGGGCGGTGCTTGCGGCCAAGGGTCACCGCAGATTAGCGGCAATTCCGTGACCTTATCCACGGTATTGTCTGGTTCTGATGCCGGAAGAGTTGTGTCGAATGAAGGCTATAAGAATATCAGTCAGATTTCGGCCACTGTTGATCTCTCGCAAATGACGCAAAATTATGTCAACGCAACGTTTTACATGGTGTCCAACCCGGAGAACCCGTCCCTTCAGCCAAAGGGTGACAACTACTGTGATGCTGGCGGGAATAATGCTGCATGGAACTGTCGCGAGATTGACTTCCTGGAAACAAACGGCAACAAGATAACACAAGCGACCTTGCATTTAGGTGGCGGCACCAATACCAATCAACGCTTTGAATACGCCTTTGCTGAAACCGCCAATACCGCGGGCTTCAACTATTCAGCCATGCCCGCTTCGGTGAGTAACGCTGATTACGGCACCCCGTTTGGAACACTCCCCAATGGGCTGCACAGCCTGGTCGACGTAATTGACATGAGTAAACCCTTTGATGTGGTGGCCACATTTACTTATGGCAGTGTCCCTGCAATGGTAGTGACCTATTCTCAGGATAGCGGGAGTGTCGAGGTGTATAACAGCGCCTCTGGTGGTGGCGCTCTGGGCTCTACCGAGAGCATGCCAATAAGCGATTTGGCGACTAGCATGGCTAATGGATATTGGATAAATGTCTCACTGTGGCAAGGTTACAGTCCTACTGTGGATTTTGTGCCATGGTGGAATAATGCCGTATCCTGGGGTGGCTTATGTGGTGTCACGAACACCTACAAGATCTCAAACATTCAAGTGACCGCCGAGAGTCAGCTGTAAAGAGACATGCCTTGAAAAGGTAATTGGGGTCAGAGCACAAACTCCATTAGCTGTTGAGAGTTTTTACTCTGACCCTAAAGGATGTTTGGGGTCAGAGTAAAGACTCCGAGAGCGCAGCGAAGGTCTAGAGAACGACGAAAAACGCGTGGTTTTTACGCTGACCCCATATATCCCATATATCTGACCCCAAATATCTTCTTGATGCGGTTGGTTCTTAAGTCTTTAAGTCACGCGCAATTTATAGGCTAGAATTCCGCCGATTAACATGGGTATCGCAAACACCAAGAAGTTTGCAGTGATGGAAACACCCATCGCAATCATGTAGCCCGCAATGCCTGGCCCAAGTACGGCGCCAAAACGTCCAAGGCCAATTGCCCAGCCGACACCTGTGCTTCTGATCTCCGCAGGATAGAGTTTGGCAGCCACGGCATACAAGCCGGTGAACCCGCCTTGTAAACTGATGCCAATAACAAAAATGAGCGCCATAAGGATTGTTTTACCCGCGTCAAACGATGCCGCTGCAGCAAAGAACCACATGAATATCGCAGCGCTAATCGCAAAGATACTAATCAGGGTAGAGAGTGACCACTTGGTTGCTAGCCAACCGAGCGTGTATATCCCAAGAACTCCACCGAAATTGAATAATGTAAATGCGAGGTTGCCAGCGGCTGCGTCGTAACCAAGGTTAATAATGAGTTTAGGTGTCCAGCTCATCAGAAAGTAAAGTGTGCTAATACAGAGGAAAAATGTTCCCCAGAGCATCAGCGTAGAACGTCTTAATTCGGGCGTTAGCAGTGACATGACTTTTTGCAGGCTACTTGCGTGATCAGCTTCAGTTTTTTCTTTGTCTAACCCTATTGTTGGTAGCTGGGACAAAGGCTGAATCGCAAACATTGCAATGATTTTGTTTACCTTTTGTAATGCGCCCTGTGGTTGTTTATTACAGAGAAAATGTAGTGACTCTGGAATGAGAACAAAGGCAATGATGGCCATGACTACTGTTATCGAGCCGCCTGCGATGAACATGCCGCGCCAGCCAAACTCAGGTATGACGCTGGACGCAACAAGCCCCGTCATCATGGCTCCCAAGGGATAACCTGAAGTGACCGCTGTCACCGAAAGTGCGCGATAGCGCTCCGGGCTGTATTCGGCGGCGAGTGTTGCGACAGTGGCCAACATCGCGCCGGCACCAAGTCCACTGATGAACCTGAGCACGATGAGCATGGGTAAGGAGTTGACCGTCGCCGTCAGTAGTACCGTCGAGCCGACGAGTAATAGGGTGATGATGATCATCGTTCGCCGACCGATGATGTCGGAAAATGTTGCTAGAAACATTGCCCCCAGCATCATGCCAGCAAGTGAGAAACTGAACACAAGTCCAAGTTTGTCTGCGCTCAATTCCATTTCCTCACCGATTTGGTGAGCTGTCACCGCCATTGCGGTAATGTCGAAACCATCAACCATATTGAAGATAAGACACAGACCTACAATCATTATCTGTCGAGCAGAAAAATTACCGTGATCAACTAGGTCGCTGACGTTCATAGATTGAGTAGTGATGAGTTTACCCTGCCCTGAATATTTATTTTCATTTGTTTGATCTATCCCATTCTACGTAGAGTTCTGATGGTCCTCGAAATGTAATATTCGGCACAAATGACAATTTCTGGTTTTCTACCAAGCGAAGGTTGGGCAGTCGCTTAGTGAGCGTTTCAATTGCTATTTGAGCTTCAAGACGAGCAAGACGAGCGCCCAGACAGAAATGAATTCCGTGGCCAAAAGAGATATGTTTGTTCGCATTATTCCGGTCTGGTTTGTATTCCGATGGCTCGGAAAATAGCGCCGGATCATGATTGGCGGCGCCCAGGCTGATGAATATTCTGGTGCCTTTGGGAATGTCGACGCCATCTAAGTGCGTATCTTGAGTGGCGACGCGTCGCCAACTGGTTTGCGGTGAATCAACACGGAGCATCTCTTCCAGCGCATTAGGTATAAGTGACGGGTCGTTGACCAACGCCTCCCAATGTGTTCGTTTGGGAAGAATGTTCATGAGCGTTAGTGATATAAAGTTGCTGACGATCTCATGCCCAGCGAAGGACAGGCCGTAAATGATCGATTCTACCTCGCGATAAGCAAGACCTTCGGGGTTAGCTTTGTGAGCTGTCAGTAATTCAGACGTAAGATCATCTGCGGGCGCTTCGTTTCTTAGGGCAACAAATGCGCGACAATACCGCCAATACTTCAGCATGTTTTCTGCAATTTGAGTCTGGGCTTCATGGGTGGGTTTGCCCCAGGTGAATATCAGACGGTTCGAAGTCCAGTAAATTAGCTGCTCATCGTCAATTTCTGGAAATCCAATGAGTCTGAATATCACGCGGCCCGGCAGTGCATGCGATAGCGAAGAAACCACTTCCGACTGGTTGCCACCTTGTATCATTTGAGAGACCAAATTGTCGGTAGTCTCACGTATATAGGGTTCAAGTAGCTTCATCCGCCGCGCGTTAAAACCATCACGGGTATACTTGCGTATTCGAGTGTGGTCTGGTTGCTGGCAATTCGACATCACTGCTTTGGGGTTGTAGTCGGCGGCAGACATCACTGCTGCAGCTTTTTCACAAACTGGGAAAATGGGGTCTTGAACATTCTCTGATGAGTAGACGTCGTGGTTCTTTAAAACAGTCGTGACGTTCTCCATGCCAGTGACAACCAAATAGCCAAGTTCTTCAGCGTAGAAAATGGGTTTGTTCGACATCAGCGATTCAAGTTGAGGATACGGATTAGCAAGGTAGTCCTCGTTAAAAGGTGTGAACGAAGCATCAAGAGGGCATCCAGTTGGTTGGGTCGCAGGCGGAACACTGATCTTGTGATAGGCGTCGTCTTTATCTTTGCTCATGTTTCTGTCCACATCAATTTTGGTTAGTCTTTCTCATCAATCTTTTCAATCAACTCGTCCAACAATTCGTAAGGTAGCTCAACTTTGCCGTAGCCAAAATGTTTCAGTAATCAAATCATATCGTTTAACTGATTTTGGTGGGGCTTATGGGGTCATGGGGCTTATGGGGCTTATGGGGTCAGGTCTTACATTTCAGGGGCTTATGGCAGGGGCTTATGGGGTCAGGCCTTACATTTCACATAGTGCCGAGGGAGCAGAGTGAAATGTAAGACCTGACCCTGTCGACTGTGACCCTGTCGACTGTAACCGACAGTCGTTTCGGTAACATCTTGGAACGCTCCCGATACCGTCAGCGGACTAAAATATGCTACCCAACCGGACGCACCTGCGGACAGCAAGCCCGCGTCGTAGACAGCTCCATTATAAATGTATTTGATATCGACGTTCTAAATAAATCCTCCAGCGACGTCGCACTCAAACGTGCCTGTGAAACCGTTCTTCCCGGTCGCAATGTCGGTGGCGTCTGCCTCATAGGCCACGAACGCCGCCTGCGTGTTTGCATTCAATTCTTGTTAGGTGAAGGTGAACACTGATTACTCGATCAACCCCGTGCAAAGGTGTGCTCCAAATTAGTACAAGGTTTATACCATCCTAATAAAATCAATACGTTAGCTAACACATGGATAGGGTGTAGCGCAAAAGTGTAAAGAAGTGTGACACTTATAATCCCAGATTATTGTAGGGTTATAGGCTGCTAAGGTCTCAAAAGTCGATAAGCGGCACTTGTTCGGGCTGTCAGCCTACGGATGTTTGGGGTCAGCGGATGTTTGGGGTCAGCGTAAAGACTCCGAGAGCGCAGCGAAGGTCTAGAGAACGACGAAAAACGCGTGGTTTTTACGCTGACCCCAAATATCGCAAACGCTTGACGAAGACGCGTAGTCAGTTGTCAGTATCATCATTTGGTTTACACTGGTGATCGGTTTCGTAAATCAATACCGACATCTAATGATACTGCGACGATAATGTGGTGACACGGCTACGATAGCAAGAATTATGTGGCGACTTGGCTTCGTTCTTATGTGGTTAGGTCTGTTTGGGTGCAGCGATAGCAATGAGCCGAAAGATAGGCAAGGGGAAACGGTGATTGTGCTGAATACGAATGCACAGTCGGCGGCTCACTTGCAAGCGCGGCTGATCGGATTCGACCAGTTTGGTAACCAGCTTTTCATTAGTACAAAGTCGCCCATGAGTCCAGAAATGGTCTATTCACCTATCCCATCTGAAGTGGTGACAGTGCGATTGGAGTATGCAGAACAGTCTGGCGAGTTGCTTGAGAGCTTCTCTACGTCGGTTGATTTTCCTGGCCCGGTCACCATTACTGATCCCTCAATGGTAAGCATGGATGATCCAGTCACGCAGGCTTTTTCGATCATGGGTTGTAATCGCATTGCTGATGGAGCCGGTTCACCCAACCTTCCCAGCACGGCGAATGTGCCGAATATGATGCAAGATTTTTCTGAGATACCTGACCCAGCGTTACAGTCCCCGGTCCCCTCACATTTGATCGTCGTTGGTGATCTGGTAGTCAACCATGTGTCAGACACGGCAACCCTTTCTAGTCAGCTAGAAGGTTGGAAAGCTGTTTTTGAGGCGACGCCTTTAAGTAGCAGTGATGTGCAACTTGTTACTCTTGCCGGTAATCACGAAATGCTGCAGAAAATTAATGGTGAAGAAACGCAGAACCCTGCAGCCGGGGCAGTATTTTCTCAGGCCATGATGGATTTCATTCCTGCCAGCAACGGCCCCACGCAGGCGCCACCGAATCTGGATGGGGTAGCGCGTGACGAGAGTATGCTCACCTTCAGCTTCCAATCCGGCAATATATTTTTCATCCAGCTAAATACTGACACTTATACGGGTGACGATTCGCCTGCTGGCATCGGTTTTGTGCCACTTAATTGGTTGCAAGGTCAGTTAATCAGATCGCAGGACGATCCGACTATTGACCACATATTCGTCTTTGGCCACAAACCCATCGTCGGCGAGGAAGGTTCCGGCGAAACGATTTCCCCGTCTCAGGTTGATGACTTTACCGAACTGTTATGTAATCCGAGCGGTGACAATAGTGCGACCAAGGTGCGTGGCTATTTCGCGGCCCATGCCCACTATTGGCAGCAGCGCTCGCTGGATTGCCCGGCCTCGGACGGGACTCTGTTGCAGGTTATTAGTGGAAACGGTGGAACGAGCCCGGAGCAGGCGTTTTTTTTGCCGCCTAACGGATACTTTGGCTACACGACGGTCGGAATTACTGAGAGCGGTGCGCTTGTTTTGGAGGCTCGAGGCCGCTTTATTACTGTTCCCGACGATGCGCCGGGCCAGGCAGAGACGACCGTGCGAGAGTATCGAAATATTCGCGACTAAACAGTCCCCGCCGTGCGGCGGCTGTTCCTCGCCTGTCACTGAGCGCCACTCGGTGACGATAGCAGTTATGGATAACGCTATGATTTATAAAGGTACTGTCAACGTAACGGCCAGTATCTGATAATCCGGTGATGAATACATACAAACGTCACCGGTTCCCTCCTGAAATCATCAGTTATGCGGTCTGGCTTTACTACAGATTCCATCTCAGCCATCGGGATATTGAAGATCTCCTCGCCGAGCGGGGGATCACCGTCAGCTACGAGACTATCCGACTCTGGTGTATCAAGTTTAGCGCCAAATATGTCAGGCGATTGAAGCGGAAGCACCAAGGCTACGGTGACACCTTTTTCATCGATGAAGTCTTCGTAAAGATCAACGGCAAGCAGCACTATTTATGGAGGGCGGTAGATCAGGACGGTGATGTGGTTGATGTATTCCTTCAGGCTAAACGAGATGGGGCCGCAGCGAAGCGCTTCTTCAGACGCTTACTCAGGTCACATGGCGGCGAGCCCAGGAAGATCGTAACGGACAAGCTGCGGAGTTATGGAGTGGCACATAGAGAAGTCATCCCGGAAACTATTCATGACAATGCGCGATATGCGAACAATCGGGCAGAACAATCCCCTGAAACGACCAGGGAGCGAGGGATGCGGAAGTTTAAATCGATTAAGCAGGCTCAGCGGTTTCTGGGTGCCCATGCGGCCGTCTACAATCTATTCAACCTAGGTAGACACTTGGTCAGGGCTGAACACTATAGGAACCTCAGGATCAGTGCGTTTGAAGAATGGGGTAGGGCAGTAGCTTGAGACCAGGAGCTAGGTTTAGCTGACCTCAAGAAGTTAATTTGTCAAAACCTGATCTGGCAATGCGCCTGGGATTCAGAAACAGTGTCCAGAAGCCGAGTAGGGCACGATCTTGCGCAGTGAGATTGGGTGCTCGTTGCCGAGAGTAATACCAAGGTCTAAATGCAGCAAGTTATAAGTCTCTGATACTATTGATGAATTACGAATTCGCCATGGACAAGTTGTTTCTCGGCAAGTGTCTAATCGGCCTATTTGGTTTGAGTTCGCCTTAGTGGTTAAAGGGGCTTTGGTGGTCTTTGTGGCACTTGTGGGTTATGATCGAGTTCAGACCACTGTGCAGAGGTATTTTTTATGATCAGCAAACCACTTGTTACCCAGTCGGATAATGTATCGGATCACGAAGGGTTGGTAAGGCATGCTAAACGCCTTATAAAGAATCTTGGTTGGCTGTCGCCAACGGCCTCTTTGGTAAGTAAAGGGGGAAAGGACTTTGGGCGTCGTATTGAAGCTTCCTTGACAGAAATAACCCAAGGACGAGGGGTTATGCGCTTGCAGCTGCGTAAGCGCGATGCTGCGGTCGTCATGAGTATCGACCATTATGAGGAAGTGGTACGTATGAAGGTCCTCTATGCTGAACTGATTGAACAGGTTAAGGAAAAGGAAATTGCGCAGGAGACCGATGAGTACGAGGCGTTATTTCGTCGTATTACCTCGCCTCAATCTCGCAAGGCTGCGGATGGACTATTTGCCGCGACTTCAGATAGCCTGCGTAAAACATATCAGCCTGGGGACACTGAAGCGCAGTGATTTCCGTTATCGCCGGTATTAACGGCGCGGGTAAAAGCTCCATTGCGGGTGCGAGTGTCCGTAGTGCGGGTGGTGATTACTTTAACCCGGACGAAGTGGCCCGCAGCCTGATGGATGCTGATCGCACACTATCTCTGACTGAAGCGAATGCTCAGGCCTGGAAAATGGGATTTGAGCAACTATCCCGGGCGATTGAGGAAGAGCTGGACTATATCTTTGAAACAACATTGGGTGGAAATTCCATTTGTCAGCTGCTCCATGAAGCGATTGATCAAGGCCGGGAAGTGCGCATATTTTTTTGCGGCTTGGCTTCGCCCGAATTGCACATTGAGCGTGTGGCCGCGCGCGTCACTAAAGGTGGTCACGATATACCGGAAGCAAAAATCCGAGAGCGCTGGACAGGTGCCATCCATAACATGCTGGGTTTAATACCTCGATGCGCTGGAGTGAGTGTATTTGACAACGCAGAACCCTCCGACGGTGGTGGTCCGCAGCCAGTTTGCCTTTTCTCTCTTGAGGGGAATAGCTTTGATTCGTTGCCCGTTGAGCTAATGCCTGAATGGGCCAAGCCTTTAGCTAGTGCTGCTATAAAGAGGACGCTTAGTTAAATCGAAAGGTTTCTAATCGGCGATCTCTGAGAAAAGATCATGACGGTTTTCAATGCGGGCAATTGATATTCCTTCAATCCAAAACGAGAACACGTAACGGCGGTATAGGCAAGTTAACTTTCTCAGACAGCGCTAATTTGACCTGGAATTTCAAGCCACTGCCCCACTCCATTCTGCGAACGCACCTTCCCTGAGATTTTGATAGTGCTCTGCTCGAACGAGGTGGCGCCCAAGATTGAACAAGTTGTAAACCGCAGTATGAGCACCCAAAAATCTCTGCGCCTGCCCTGTCGATTTGAACCTTCGCATCACCCGCTCTCGCACTCTGGTCGGCTCATGGGATTGCTCGGCCCGATTGTTCGCGTACTGGGAATTATCATGAATAACATCCGGCATCAGTTCACGGTGAGCAACACCGTAGCTACGCAACTTGTCGGTCACTATCTTCCTTCTTCCTTGGCTCACTACCATGTGACCGGAGCAACCTCCTGAAGAACCGCTTTGCTGCAGCCCCATCCCTCCTAGCCTGCAAAGGGTATCGCCAACTTAACTACCTGAAGTTGATAGCATCGGCATATGAACACCTATAAACGCCACCGATTCCCGCCAGATATCATTTCCTACGCCGTTTGGCTCTACTACAGATTCAATCTCAGCCACCGGGATATCGAGGATTTGCTCGCCGAACGGGGCATCCCTGTGTGTCAACCTGATCCCATACACTCCCCGTTTGGGATAAACTATATTTCAGGGCCACAGATACTGGATTCCCAACATGCCAAAATCAATATCAGAGCGGCCCGACACACAGGTTACACCTGA
>Ga0208768_1001019_pt1 | contig 16143 bp, 18 predicted proteins | sample AntAceMetag02UK1_FD_184760 | JGI IMG/M metagenome (GOLD analysis project Ga0208768, IMG submission 184760) | Saline lake microbial communities from Ace Lake, Antarctica - Antarctic Ace Lake Metagenome 02UK1 (SPAdes) (version 2) | ecosystem: Environmental > Aquatic > Non-marine Saline and...
TTTCTTTGCTATTTCAAATAACGGCTTATATTCTTCAAAATTCTCGCATATCGTTCTGGTTGCAATTTTTTCAGTGGCTCTTTTTTTAGCTCTTGTTTTTACGTGTTTAAGATTAGTAATAGAGTTTACTTCATTTTTTACTCCTAGTCTATTTATTAATTCATCATCATCTAAATCTTCGATTGGATCAGCAATTGTTTTAACTTCTCCTGATAGTATATTTTGATAATCAAGATTTTTTAGTAAATCTTCAAATTCCTTTTTTTCTTTAATTTTCTCTAATCTAACTGATATAATCGCTCAAAAATATCATTTTCCTCACCGTGGCGAGGTAATCGGTTCTTCTTCTTCTACAAACTTTTGCATTTCTTCAAATCCTGCAATTACACGTTCTTCTAGAGCTGTATAGGTTATCTTTTTCTTGATTTCAACTTCAATACCTAAGGCTGCGAAAAGCTCATCATCTTATTATGTAAACTGTGTATTTAGTAATCATGGTATCATTTTTCTTATCTATGGGACGACCTTAGCTTCTTCAATCACCATCGGTTTTTAAGATAATGAAAAACTCGGTACGTTTGTCCACATGTGTAAAAGCTCCACCATAATCTAAAGTTGTCGTAAAACTTTCTTTGTCTTTAATTCCCCTTGAAGAGACGCATAGGTGCTTTGCTGATATTACAACAATAACATCCTCGGTGCCCAATGTTGTTTGCAAATGCTTCAAAATTTGAAGACAAAGCCGCTCTTGAACTTGTGGTCGGTGTGCTTAATAATCTACCAAACGATTAATTTTGGACAGGCCTACCACCTTATTTTTTGGAATATAGCCTATATGAGCTTTCCCGATAATGGGTAAAAAGTGGTGTTCGCAAGAGGAATCTATAGTAATATCTTGTTCTACCAACATGCGTTGATACCCATAAGTATTTGGGAACGTAGATATTTTTGGTCTATTATTTGGATTTAATCCATAGAACAATTCCTTGATGTACATTTTAGCAATGCGGTATGGTGTTCCTGATAGGCTTTCATCTGTAAGGTCCAGACCCATTTCCTCCATTATCTTGGAGAAATGAAACTGAATGTTCTCTATTTTTTCAGCGTCGGTGTGTTTAAATGCATCAACACGCATAGGCGTTTTTACCGAGGTTCCAATATGATTATCCCCGATTACCTCTATTTGAGATTTATCCATGATTATAAATCTAATTTATTTAGTATTTATACAGCAATGCTCATCTTCACATTGGCAACAACGAAGGTTATAAAAGTGTAGAAAAACAAGTCCTAAGGTTGGAAGGTAAATGAACTCTTCTGCGAAATGCGCTATTTCCCATTTCTCGTTTAAAATGATTACCGCTAAGAGTATCCAAAGCGACCAGAAAGAATATTTTACCCACCGTTTTGACGTATTGTTGGTAGACCAATATACGGCAGAAAAGGAAATAGCAAGAAATAAAATATCCAAAATACCCCACCACCATGGATGTGTTTCCTCTAAAATCGCAGCATTGGAATACGCCACGAATAAGAACGGAGTGGCCAAACAATGTATAAAGCATAAAGTACTGGCAGTAGCGCCAATAATGTCTGATTTTGAGGTCAAATTAATTATGTTCATTAAATATAAAACTTTAAAAAAGGATTGCTATTGGATATCCCTGTGCGTTAAAAATGTCTTTTTGTTACCTAACGCAAAAGTAATTTATTTTTTCAAATGCAACTAGGTTGCATTAAGTTTTATTTCCATTTTTATGGAAACAGACAAATGGTCGCTACATCAAACCTTACTTACGCTTATAAAAACGAAGAGATTTTGGTATTTCCGGATATTGAGCTTTCTACGGGGCAGCACTTGTTGGTATTGGGACCATCGGGAGTGGGTAAAACTACTTTTTTGTATTTGATGGCAGGGCTGCTACCGCCATTCGGGGGTAACGTTTCCATTGCTGGCATGGAACTCAATTCCTTGTCACGCAACCAAATGGATACCTTTCGCGGGGAACATATAGGACTTATTTTTCAGCAATATCATTTTATCACATCGTTAAACGTTTTGGATAACCTTCGGCTACGGCAAAGCTTTACCAAAAACATGAACGATCCTCAAAGAAGAAAGGAACTTATGGAACGGTTGGGACTCTCGGAGCATCTCAATAAAAAAGTTGCTACACTGAGCCAAGGGCAGCAACAACGACTTTCTATTGCGTTGGGATTAATTCACAAACCCAAAATTATTTTTGCCGACGAACCTACTTCCAATTTGGACGACTTTAATTGCGCACAGGTTCTGGAACTGCTTAGAGAAGAGGCCGGCATTTGTGGTAGTAGCCTGTTGATCATTACACATGACCAGCGGGTTATGTCCCATTTTCAAAATCAGGTTATGTTATGAATCTAGCGTACCTAGCTTATAAGAACATGATTTCCAAACCGCTCAACCTGCTGATGAGCCTGTTGCTTTTGCTGCTAAGTGTGTCTTTGGTCACGTTTGTATTGCAGTTGAGCCAACAGTTAGGCGGTCAGCTAAGCAGGAACATCGCCCCTTTTGATATGGTCGTAGGTGCAAAGGGTAGCCCGTTACAACTTGTTTTGTCCTCTATACTGCACTTGGATGCGCCAACAGGAAATATTAAATTAAAGGACATTGCCCAATTACAAAAACATCCCTTTGTGCAACATGCCATTCCTGTTTCCTATGGTGATAACTATAAAAGCTTTCGAATTTTGGGTACCGGACATGATTACCTTACTCTTTATAATGCCCAATTATCGGAGGGCATACTCAATAAAGAGTCTTTTGAAGCAGTGGCGGGTAGTATTGTTGCGCAACGATTGGGACTACAAGTAGGCGACAACTTTATAAGTTCACATGGGTTGGCAGATTCAGGAGGAAATGTCCACGACGAGCATCCTTTCGTATTGAAGGGAATTTTAAAACCAACAGGATCGGTGGTTGACCAGCTGTTGATTACCAATCTGGAAAGTATTTGGGAGGCACATGACCATGATGATGCACGCCATCAAGAAGAAAACCTTCTTGAAAATGGTAATCACAAAAAAGGAGCAAAGGTAGGGGAAGAACTTCATAGGGAAAAAGAGATTACATCTTTGCTAGTAAAGTTCAAGAGTCCTTTAGGCATGATTCAACTTCCCCGGTTTATCAACGAGAATACCACAATGCAGGCTGCCTTGCCGGGTTTTGAGGTACAACGATTGATGGGGTTGTTGGGTTCGGGAGTACAAACGATAAATGGTATTGCGTTGGCCATTCTTTTAGTATCTGCATTAAGTATTTTTATAAGCCTATTAAAAACCATTCGGGAACGAAAGCAAGAGCTTGCGCTCTTACGGATTTACGGCCTACGAACAGGACAACTTTTTAGATTGGTACTTTTGGAGGGCCTGTTCCTAGCCCTCATTGGATTTGTGCTAGGCTGGCTTTTAGGTCGCCTTGCGATATGGGCAGTTTCCCAATATACACAAGTCTCTTACGGATATGGGTTAAGGGTAAACGGCCCTGAAATCTTTGAATTTTTTCTTTTAGGCCTTATATTATTATTGGCCGCTATCGCTACGTTGTTGGCATCCCGTTCAATTTACAATTTAAATGTTGCTAAAACCTTATCCAATGCATAGACCTTTAATATTTTTTTTGTTGGTAACTTTTGTAAGTACTTTTTCATTAGCACAAGAACAGTTGACCTGGGAGGATTTTGCCGATGTTAATTTTGAGCCTGTATACAATAAGAAATACGACATCCATTTTTTAATGCCGAAGTTTGGTGAGAAAATAAAAACCTACCGCGCTAAAAAAGTGAGCATTAAAGGATATTTTTTAGATATTTCCGGAAATGGTGAAGTACTTTTAGTGTCTCAAAACCCGATGGCATCCTGTTTTTTCTGTGGGGCTGCCGGAGCAGAAACGATCGTTGAGGTCAATTTCAAGGAAAAACCGTCCTTTAAGACCGATGAGATCGTTACAGTAACCGGCGTACTTGAATTAAATGTGAATAATGTAAATCATTGTAATTATATTTTACAGGAGGCTATTGGCCAGTTAATAGAATAAAGAAATGCGATTAATACTCTTTACAGTATGGATATGTATGGCTGCTGAAACGCAAGCGCAAAGCTTTTTGGAGTGGTCGGACCTTTCTGAAGGAATTTCCTTGGAACTGCCATCACCAGATGTTATTTTTCCAGAATTTCAAAAAGCCACTTTTACTTCAAAAATGAAGGCTTTGGAAGGAAAAAAAGTCGTTATTACGGGCTACCTGTTAGTATTGGATGGCGAACAATCCAAGTATCTGCTATCCAAAAACCCAATGGCCTCTTGTTTTTTCTGTGTGAATGGTGGGCCAGAAACGGTATTGGATTTAAAATTTTCACAAAAACCATCTTTCGAAATGGACGAACTGCTCTCCGTTGAGGGAATACTTCATCTAAATGCGAATGATGCGGAGTTATGTTATTACCGACTGGAAAAAGCGAATGGACTAAGTTTTAAATAAGATAGTTTGACTATGAAAAATGAACGTTGCGAAAGGCTTTTAGAACAAAAAGGATTAAAAAAAACGAATGTGCGCATAACATTGTTACAGCATTTTATGAAGATGCGGCATGCACAATCGTATAATGATTTGCAAGGGGCTTTTGTTAAAGAGGTTGATAAATCTACGCTATACCGGAACTTGGCAAGCTTTGAAAAGGCAGGCATTATCCATAGCATTAACGACCATTCCGGCAAAGCTAAGTATGCATTTGGCGAAAAACCGCTGAAAGGTAAAGAACATGCACATTTTGTATGTGACTCTTGCGAAACGGTGTATTGTATGGGAGAGTTAGTTCCCGCAGAACCTAATGTCCCGCAAGGGTTTAGAACAAATGCGGTTCAGACAATACTACGTGGTATTTGTGCCGATTGTTAGACCTGTGTATCTAAGGTTAATATCTATATCAGTACTATAGTTTATAGTAACCTTGTCAGTATAGTTCGGGAACCAAAATTTTAAATTCAATAGCATCAAAATTTATAAAAATGAAATACAAAAGCCTATTATTCATTACCGCGCTTTTAATGAGCCTATCAGAAGTAAGGGCACAAAAAGAAAAAGTGTATAAAGCACCGGAATACGAGTTGGAATGGAGCAAGCCAACCTTGCATCCAGACCGCATTGTCCTTAATCTAGGGGCAGATCCAAAAAAATCTGCAAGCGTTACATGGCGCACCAGTAGTGAAATAACTACTAGTTTTGCGGAGATAGCGGTGGCCGATGCCGCTCCAAAATTTTGGAGAACCGCTAAAACCCTTACCGCAAAGACAGAAACTTTTGATGGTACGGAGATAATGAATGCTGGATTTGTTTCAAATTACCACTCGGTTTCTTTTAATGATTTACAGCCGAATACGATATACGCCTATCGCGTTGGTGATGGAAAACGTTGGAGCGAATGGATACAGTTTAAGACCGCTAGCCCCAATAAACAAGATCGGTTTTCATTTTTGTATGTTGGCGATGCGCAGAACTATATTTTGGAGTTATGGTCAAGACTCATTCGGGAAGGCTATAAAAAGGCACCTGATGCAAGTTTTGTTATACATGCGGGAGATTTGGTAAACAATGCCCATAGTGAGCAACAATGGCAAGAATGGTTCGATGCCGGAGGATGGATTCATAGTTCGCTACCTTCTTTTCCTATACCAGGAAACCACGAGTACGGCTATCTGAACGCAGCGGATGCAAACAACGAAACAAGAAGTCTGACCGCACAATGGGAATTACAGTTTAGCTTACCGGATAATGGCCCGGAAGGCTTGGAAGAAACGGCCTATTTTATGGATTATCAGGATATGCGCCTAATCGGACTCAATACCAACACGGATATTGAAAAGCAGACCGTTTGGCTGAAAGAGGTTTTGGTAGCAACTACCCAAAAATGGAAAGTGGTCACATTTCATCATCCGCTGTTCTCGGCATCAGATGGTAGGGACAACAAAGAACTTCGCAATGTTTGGAAACCCATATTCGATACATACAAAGTAGATTTAGTGCTGCAGGGTCATGACCATAGTTATGCCCGTGGTAGGGTATCACCAGGTGAAAATAAAATTGATGGCGTAAACCTGCGTGATAAGACGGGAACGGTCTACGTAGTGTCGGTAAGTGGTGGTAAAATGTACGGACTAAGACCTAATGGATGGGAGGGATTAGGCGCCGAGCGGGATAGAGCTGCCGAAAATACCCAATTATTCCAGTTGATTTCCATTGAAAATAACACCCTTTCGTTTGAATCGTATACGGCAATTGGTGAACTATATGATGCCTTTCAATTGGTAAAGAAAAAGAACTCACCTAATAAGTTTATAGAAAGAAAAACAGAGGCCATTGCACCCAGAAGGTTTGAAAATACGATTCCTTATAAAGATTAGGGGCTTACACTATTTTAATGCGTTTATGCTCAAAGTTACCAACCTTTCTAAATGTGAATAGTACTTTTTTGGTCCTATGACAACCGTTTTATCTAGGTTGTAATGTTCGTTCGTATCAAACGCAGGTGAATACTACGTAAAATCTGTATTCAGTGTACCGTTATGTATCTTAAAATCCTGTTGTATGTATCTGCTTTTTCTAAAATTTAGCTGTTGTACCCATTTTGGCGTAGTTTTTTTTAAAATGGCATACTAAAATTACTTTTGAAACAACAAACCAAAGATTTTGATGAGTTCATCAAAATCTTTGGTTTGTTTATTAAATCATTTCCACGATTTGAATAATTGGCCCTTTGTACATTCTGCTTGGGATTCTATAACCAATACTTCGAACTAATTTGTTTAAGTTTTAGGTCAGTATTTTCTGGTCTATCGCACAGCCCTGTATTCAAAATGTCATTATCTTAACAGGTATTGTTAACGGTTTTATGGTAGCCGTGAACAAACTTCAAAGGGTTTATTAGACAAGATTCGTGCGGAAATTGGCATAGGAACAATTGTAAACTACCAGAATTTATTATTCCGTTAAGGTCACAGTTCTGCTGACTTTGTTAAAAGGTCCTGGAATAAGGTCTCCTTCATCATCTACCAAGGCCAAATCAATCGATACTTCTCCCATAGGCAATCCCTTAATAATCTGCGGCGCCCATTCGGTAATCATAAACTCCTGACCATTAATGGTGGCACGTACCTTGTTACCTTCTTCGGAAAGTGTTGTGTTGAGGACAAAAAAGTCCAATAAGAGATTGTCCGTATCCTTCCCCGAGTAGGTTCCCTTTGGGCGACTATATATTAAGGTTGGTGCCGACATTTCCAAACCTACTGCATCCTTTGGGTTATTACCAACAGTAAGTTTTTTAACGACCACCGAGTTCGGGTTCTTTACCGACTCATGGTACGAACGGCTCAAGAAAGCTACCAGATGGTGCACTCCTTCGGGAAGCTCTTTCTTAAAATCGGGTTCGTAGTGTGCCGAATAGGGTTGGTTGTTCAAAATAAAGTGAATGTGTTGCCCTTTACCGGAGTTCGCTAGCACTTCTGCATTGTCCCCTGTCGTTTGTGCTCCCAGTTCATAATTTTCCACAGTAAAAGAAAAACTGGTTTCGCCTACCCCTTTAATGTCTGCGCTTGCTGGTTGTTTCATTCCCAAAGCAGCATCCAAATAAGCAGGGGAACCTTCCAACTTTTCTAAGGTGATTGATGGTGCCTTTGATGTGTCCATTACCTCTTGTACTTGGGTTTCAGTTTCTGTGGTTTTGTTTTTTTTCTGGTCTTTACAGCCAACGATTCCTACTACCAATGCTAAGTAAATTGTGTTTTTAAATGTTTTCATTGTTCTAGTTTTAAAATTAATATTTGATTTAAGAATACTATTCATACGTATTTGCGAAAGTCCATATGGATTGATGGCCAGAATTGGTAATAACCAAATCGCCAAATACCTTCACACTTTCATCCGCTCGGTTCAAGGTGCAATGCAGCTTGTGAATTTGGCTTTGTTCTAGTTCAGGATGTAACATAAGCTTGATGTTGATGTCCCCGCTACGTACCGTTAGGTTATTACCTTCCTTTTTTAACAACGGGCAGCCCAAATGACGCATTTCCTGCGCGATGCGATTATAATCGGCTTGATTACAGGCCAATTCGATGCCAGAAATTCCTTTAAATAGTTTTTCCGGAGAATATGTTGTTTTTAGAAATACTTCTCTAGTGTAGTTTTCATGGTCTGAACCATGCAGACTTGTCAGGAATTCTGGATTATAAAATGCATACCAACTTTGCATATTTGTGTCAGGCCCTTTTGTATAAAATGCTTTGAACCAAACGTCTTCTGTTCCTGTTAAGGGTTGCACAACTGTTTCTGAAAAAGCTAAATAAGGAGTGTCTTCCTTTTTAAGTTTGGGCGCTATGCTATCATTAAATGATTCTTTATTGTGGGAAAGGCAAAAACTCATACCACTTTTACCCTCCGGTTGTCCATAGCTATTTTTTGGCCCCAATATTTCGATATAATGGTGGTGGCCTCTTACATAACTGGTAGTTGAGTTGTCGTTTACTGTATAAAAATGTGGTAATCCCTCATCAACCGAAGCATACACTTCCATCCAATCCTTGGCTTTTATAAAATGAGTGTAAGAAATACTATCAAGGGTTACATAAAAATGATTGAATAGCATATGAGATGTTTCTTGAGCGAATAGTACATTAATCTTTTCGTAATCAATAGTAGGGGTAGCGGGTTCGCCAGTTTTTTGTTTACATGAGAACAAGAGTATATGCAATAGAAATAACAGATAAAGGTTTGATATTTTCATTAGTATCTATAGTTTAAAACACATCGTTTAGGATTCAATTATTATAGTTTCTACTTTTTTACTTCTGTTGTAAAATACAGCTAGCCATATAAGCTGAACCATGTATAAAAATGGTTCTATTGCCCCCGTATTCGGATGGTTATAATTGGTCCAAATAAAGAATATTGCGGCCGTTAAGAAAAAAATGAAGTGAGTGGTGCGAAATCCTGTATCTCGAATACTATGGAACAGTAATGAGAGCAGTAGTAGCAGATGTGCTGCATTTGATAACACATAAAACGTTTCAAAACTTTTCCCCATCAAAGTTAAATTCTCTGATATCAGCTCAAAGGAAAAAAATCCAAGTATTACATAAGTTATTCCATAAAAAACGATGAACAATTCGGACAATACATATAATCTTGCTCCATGTAAGACTACCTTGGTTAATGAACCATAGTAAAGTAGGCATCCATAAGAGAAGAAAACAATTCTATAAACCCATAGATTCTTGTAATTATTTTTGATTATAGTGCTTAGGGAATCATATGCCCATTTTAATTCATTCGTTGCCATAAAATAGGTGCCCACTAAGAAAATAGTAAGTACAAGCGCTGCTAGCGTATTGTATTTTATCAAATAGCTATTCTTAAGTCTGTTAGCCTCTGGATTTTTCATGGCTGTGTTCGTTTTTGTTCTATCATACATCGTCTTCAAAATCAACCTAAATCTTAAAATTGTTTCATAAAAGTAATTTTACTTATAAACTGGGTTCTTTGTTGTACTGGATCAAAGACATTGGTCTGCGTATCGTTAAATACTAGGTAAATGAAGGACCAGGGCATGTATTCCCAACTAAAACGTGCTTTTTGCTTATTCCAATCAGTTAAAACAAATCCCCTGCAGTAACATTGCCCGCAGGTTAATTTCGACAGTGTTTAAAAAACGGTCATCGAAGGGGTCGTAAACAAGTGTCCTCATCCGTATAGCCGCTTTATCAATGTGTTTGCCCAAAATAGTGCTCTCTCCTAAACGGATAATCTGGCACGCCAAATGATCGGCGAGAAGTTGAGTTTTTATTTTTGTGCTAAATGAACCCTTAATTTCCGTTTTTAGATTTGTATGCCCCTGATCTGGCTTCCTATTCCCGGGCTTCCGCAGCGGGATTATCAAATCCTGCAAAAATCCGTTGTAGGAGGGGTTTTCTATAGCACCTACAAAATGGATTTCGGATATATTCCTACGCCGTAGAAAGCTGGTCAAATCGCGCTGCGTTATTTCGTCCCATTTAAAAAATACGCCTATAGCGGTATAGAAATAGGAGTTCCCTTTAAAGGTTTTTCGAACATGGGGTTCTATTCATCCATTTGGACACACTAAGAACAACCTGTTTTTTTCAGTTTCCCAATCTCTGCTCATACCGTTATTGTGTTATAGTGTTATAGGGCAAACAGGAATAAAGTAGATTCATCACGAATTTGCTTTGGTTGGAAGCCTTTTGCCTAGTGGTATATACTATTTTGGTCTGACCGCCGCTGAGCGCGGTAAAGAAATAATTAGCCCTAATAAAGGCTTTGATTTTTTCTGAAATTATTCGAGTCTTAGCTCCTTTTTTTCTGCGTGTTCGTAAATCTTGTTGCTTTTGTATTCGCATAGTTTAAAGTTTAATTATGAACCGTTTCTAGTTAAATAATACTATGTTTTTCAGCCGATGAAACATAAAAACGTAAGGCTCCGACCCCAAGAACTACAGATACCGAGCATAACAATATCAACAGCACGGAAGACTGGGATTGGTTGTTAATAGGCGTGTATGTAAACTTGGGCAATCCAGCATAATCCTCGGAACTGAAGGCTTGATTATTGTAAAGCATTGGTAAAAAATGGTCGCGCCATTCGGCTGCAAAGGCAATCACCTGATTGCGATAGCCCTCATAGGACTCGCTGCCATTGTCCGCCAGTTGATTCATCGAGCCCTGAACCACAATGGCCGGGGAAAGCCAGGTAAAATTGTCGAGTAGTTGTTGTTGTTTTTGTAGCTGATTTTCATAGGTCAACAAAACTGGTTCTAACTCTTTTTTGACCAAGTTTTGTGATGCCATGTAGCTGTGCCAAAACGAACGCTTCTGCGTAGTATCGTTGACCGCATATTCAGGATGATCTCTGAGGTAATTGTCCAAGATATCATCTTGTCGCTCAGTAGCCTCGGCCTTGATCGTACGCATCTCATTGATCATTAAAGCGCGTGAGGGTATGGGATATAGGGTACTGCCCAATTGATTGAGTATAGAAGGAATCAACAGCACAAATAATACCCATAAACCCAATAGGGCGACTGCGTTCTTTGCCGAGCTTTCCGCCCATAGGTTAACAGCAAAAGCGAGCGCAAACCAGAAAAGCGCATATCCCAAACTAATAGCCAAAAAACTAAGAATTGTGCTAAAATTGTTCGCTACAGGAACTTGGTTTGCTACAAATACCAGTAGTACCGTAACTGTAGTGATTACAACTACCCAGAAGAATCTGAGCGCTAATTTTTGCATCAACCATTTATATAATGAAATGGGCTGTGCCGCCAATAGCCGAAGCGAGCCGCTTTCCCGTTCCGAGGAAAGCACGTCATACGAGAAAGCGATAATCAAAAGAGGCAAAAGAAAGATGATTACAAAGGCGACGTCAAAACTGCCAAATAGCAATTGTACGGGACTGGTCATTTCAGAAAAATTGAGTGCAAGGTCGTCACCACTAACTGTGGGCTTTACAAAATGGGTAAACATATCGCTCTGCCCCGTGGCTAAAAAAGAAAGATCGGATGGAGGCTTACTGGCTACTCTTGGATGATAGTTGCCTATTGCCATGGGAGTATTCGGAACGGTCCAAGGACGAGTATTTACCTGTAAGCCCTGCTCCACGGAATCCAATAGTTTCAAAATGTTTTGGTCCGATGCCTGTATCTCGGCATTTATTGTAGCAATATCCGCCTTCCTTTTTTGTGTCTTCTGCTGCCCGTTATAGGTTGCAAAACCAAAGAGCAAGATTAATAGGCCATTGAGTACCTGTATCCACCGACCGCGAAAAAGTAGTATCGATTCGTATTTGAAGTTGTATCGGAACATCGTCATATTTTTTTAGCGGTGAAGAATAAAAGTCCAAAGGAAAAGAGGGCCCAAATACCTAAAATGGTAAGGTTGGAACGGTTGTTCGCCAGTATTTGCCCAAGAGCGGGAGGTTGGTAGTCGAACTGGGGCAGTTCTTGCCAAAATTCTGCACTTGCCTTGTAGCCACTTTCCCCGTAGGTAGTGTTTTGAGCCGTATTATTGTTCAGAAATTTTTGGGTGGCAATTCGATAATTTTCCGCAGCATCGGAAAAATCCCAATGCGTGGTATAGTCTGTCCGCGCGATGGCCATGCTTAAAAAGCGTGCAGGTAGAAAAGGCGAAAGTAGCGCTAAACTTCGATAGGTTCCCGATTGATTTTCATATTGTTCTTTGAGGTAATTGTAATGCTTAAAATACACCTCGGCTTCATGTTCTTCCCCTTTTTGCGCCAGATAGGCGTTGAAATTAAAGGGGAGTTGCTGTAGGCTATCCACCCCGTATTCTTTTAAAACTTGCTCTTCCAACAATTTCGCCTGTTTGCTCCAAGGGTTGTGTCCGTCCAGACCTGCATCTTTGTCCTTTATAACATTTGCAGCGAATTCTTGCCGTGTAGGGTAGGGGTGTCTTGCTTCGGCAATATTACTGGCGGCCTTGGGAGCTGCTAAACAGGCAACGATCCAAAGGGAAAGGGAAATGACCAAGGAAATACCGGAGCGTTTGGCCCAATGGGAGACCCAAAGCACCAAGTTGGTAAAAACCGCATAATACAGTAGGTACACCAAACCCATTACAGCGAGTGAACTCCATTGGAATACCCCATAATCCGTAAGGTTGGATAATAAGAGTCCCGCCAATAGCAAGAGTACTGCCGTTAGGGTCAAAATAGGCAAAAACAAGGCCGTCCATTTGCCCAAAACGATTTTCCATCCTTTCGCGCCAGCACTTTTCAGTAAGGAATGCGTACCCAGTTCCCGTTCTTTGGTAAAAGCATTATAGCCCAACAATACAATAAGCAAAGGTATAATGAACAGTAAGATGAAATCAGGGGTTAAATCCCCAAAACGTGCCAGGCCGGTCTGGTCTGTTGCTGCGCTGAACTGTGCCTCGTTTCGTTTATGCGCTTCCAAAAAGATGGATGTCCCTATATATTTATCCACTCCCTGATCTATCAATGATAATGGATATTTTGGTTTGAAGGCATATGTACCATAGTGTGCCGCGGAATGAGGGTTCTTTTCGCCTTGACCTTCCCAAACTGCACGTTCGCTCAACTTGGCGGCTGCATAATCCCTATTGTTGTGTTGGTATTGTCGGCTGCTGATCCAAACGGCGACCCCTAATAATAGCAGTACGATGAATAGGCTGATGCGTACCCTACCGTCCCTGAGCAATTCCTTTAATTCCTTGTTGATGGTTTTCTGTATCATGATGCGTATGTTTTGTATTCCATCGTTTCCAAATAGGCCTTTTCCAATTGGGAGAGTGATATATCGGAAGCCACGAACTGTTGCTTTAATTGGCCATCTTTCATAATGCCGATATGCGTGGCCACTTCCTTGGCACGAAAAAGGTCGTGTGTTGCCATTAGGGTAGCCACTCCTTTACCTCTCAGTTTTTGGAGCAAATTACCAAACTCGTTACTGGCTTTTGGATCTAGGCCTGAGGTAGGTTCATCTAACAATAACACTTTAGCATCTTTTGCCAAGGCAATAGCGATGCCCACCTTTTGGCGCATGCCCTTGGAGAAACTACCGATACGTTTATGAAAAGCTTCGGATTGGAGTCCGGCCTCTTCCAAAAAGCCCTCTAATTCTATTCTACTAAGGTTTTTACCCCCAATTCCGGAAAAATAGTCAAGATTTTCTACTGCGCTCAAGCTGGGGTATAACATCAGATTTTCTGGGATGTAGGCCAAAAATTGTTTGGTCTCCAAGGGGTTTTCCTGAACGTTCAACTGATTGATAAAAGCACTACCCGAAGTAGGTGTTATAAAGCCCAAAAGGAGGTTGATGGTCGTTGTCTTACCAGCACCGTTTGCGCCCAAAAGACAATAAATATCGCCTTCCTTAACTGATAGTTCCAAGTGGTCCAGAGCGGTAAAGTCACCGTACTTTTTTGTGAGATTGTTTGTAATGATCATATCGTTTTCTGTTTTAGTATGTATTTGCAATGCCAGAGGGAATAGGCCAATTATCCTGTTTAGGCCATAGCCCCGTATTCCAAGTCGTTAGTTCATTCTCGGTAAGTAAACATGCTTCCAGTTGTTTGGTAATTGTTTTCTTGTCTAAATACTGTCCTATAAATACCAGTTCAATCTTACGATCACCGAAGGGTGTTTCCCATTCCGATTCTATCAGCTTTTGGTTGTTTATAAAAGCTGCGTAGTTGATTCGTTCTGAAAAGTGCATCGACGCCCACCAAACCCCAGCGGAATCTGACTTTAAAGATCCTCCGGCAGAACTCCAAATTAAAGCTTGGTCCGAACGTGAGGCAATCCAAAAGAGGCCTTTACTGCGAATAATGGAAGGAGGAAATCGCTCTGTGGCAAACTTTAGAAAGCGCTCTTGATGAAAAGGTTTTTTACTGCGGAAGACAAAGGAGCCGATACCGTATTCCTCTGTTTCTGGAACATGCTCGTTTTCTAATTCACGTATCCAACCTGCGGAATTTTCGGCCTCCTCAAAATCGAACAGGCCTGTATTTAGTACTTCCCGTACGGGTACCTTCGAGTTTGTAGAGGGGAGTATGTGGGCACCGGGATTTAGTTTGTGCAAAATATCATAAAGATCTCGCAGTTCTTCCTCTGTTACCAAATCCACTTTGTTCAATAATATTACATTAGCAAATTCTACTTGGTCGGTCAGCAAATTTACGATGGTTCGGTCATCACCCTCGATATCTGTCAAGTTACGGGAGGTCAGGTAATCGGGACTAGAAAAATCCTTTAAAAAATTAAACGCGTCCACAACTGTGACCATCGTATCTACATAGCTGAATCGGCTTAGGTCAATGCTACCATCCTCGCTTTCAAAACTAAAGGTCTGCGCTACAGGAATGGGTTCGGAAATTCCAGTACTCTCGATGAGCAGGTAGTCGAACCGATTTTCCTTGGCCAGTTTTTCGACTTCTATCATTAAATCCTCGCGCAGGGTACAGCAGATACAACCATTAGACATTTTGACCAATTTTTCCTCTGTTCGCGACAGCGTATTTTCGTTCTGAACGAGCTGGGCGTCTATATTCACTTCGCTCATATCATTGACGATAACAGCAACTTTTAATCCTTCTTTATTATGTAGTATGTGATTGAGGAGGGTTGTCTTGCCCGCGCCCAAGAAACCGCTCAATACGGTTACTGGTAATTTCTTCATTATTAATTATTTAAGTGTGAGATAAATGGTGTGCTGGATAATGTAGATTTCCCAATCAATAATAGAAGGATAAAACTGACTACCAAATCAATATGCATGCAATTCTTTTATGATAATTGCGATGAACGCACTATCAATAGAATGCAGGCTTTAGTTATTTTTAATATGGTATTTCTTAATTCTAAGCCGTAATTATCCTAAAATCAACTGCGGTGGAGGCTTATTATATAAAGAGGTAGGACAAACAATTTTTGCAAGTGGACTGCTGTAAAAACGGTAAACAATGGTTATACTTGGGGTATTTACAAGTTTTTTATCAACAGGTAAAGCGTCTTCTAAATATAAATCAAACTGTTGTGAATTTGAAGTAATATCACAAAGTTCACAGGAAACAGATCGATCATCGTCCGATAAATGTTCAAACGTATGAAAATCGGCAACCCTGGGTACAAGGAAGACAATTAAAAATAAGAAGGCTGTAATATGTTTAATTAGTGGCCGTAGCATTATTTATTTTACATAAAGTATAAAACTAGACAATTTCTTTCGATTGAAAACAAAAGCTGTTATTATTTTTTGATAATAGCTAATTCCCTCTTCAGAGATTTCTAGGGATATGTTCTGTTGAATTCGCACCAATACATGCTAATTTACTATTTTTATTTATTGTTGTCCGATAAAACTCGAAAGTAGGCAAAATATGTCCTTTAAGGCGAATGAATCCGTCAGTGACCGCCTATTTTCAAAAAGTAAGCCTCCCTATTTTCAGGGTTCCGAAAAATCCAGTTTTCCCTGAAATTCTTCCTGTGCGCCCCTGTTCTTGACAAAATCCCTTGCAAAGCCTTCCACGTTGTCGAAAAAATCGGTGGACTTGGCGTATGTGA
>Ga0208768_1001021_pt1 | contig 16140 bp, 15 predicted proteins | sample AntAceMetag02UK1_FD_184760 | JGI IMG/M metagenome (GOLD analysis project Ga0208768, IMG submission 184760) | Saline lake microbial communities from Ace Lake, Antarctica - Antarctic Ace Lake Metagenome 02UK1 (SPAdes) (version 2) | ecosystem: Environmental > Aquatic > Non-marine Saline and...
CAGTGGCTTGAAGGACTGGGAAGCAGCCGAAGAGAAGCTCCGCATCTATGGTGAGCTCCGAGGCATTGTTCACCTCGGGGATCTTTACCCTGAACTACTTCCCGGAAAGCGATGCCATCCAAGCCTTTATTCAAGGCATGTGCGAAATATTGTGGTCAACCCGCCACCGTCCGAATTGTTGTTATATTCGAACACCAAGGAGGTTTTTATCGCCACCTCTAGGCGTTACCTAGCTTCGAGGGTCACCAAATCCTAGGAGTCGGCTGAGGAAGTCCACAACAGCCCGGGTTGCCTCTCGAACAGCACTCACAAAGACGTTTGAGGAGTCAACGACCTCAGTAGAGGACTCCTCCCCTGTTTCCTCATCAACCGTTATATCCGTGGTGGCGAATCCTTCCTCCATGAGGATGGAATCGACATCTAAGGAAATCTGGTCAAGAGCAGAGGGCCGCTCTGATGATTCGCTTGTGCGAACCTCCAACTCATAGAAGAGCCTACTTCCTCTCTCTCCCACATCGGGAAGATCCACTGTGGCATCCAGGGTGGGGTCTTGGTAGTCAGACCGATAGGTTCTGAGAGTTGCAGAGGTGTCCCCCGAACGCTTGGTGGTGCTTGTCTCGATGTCGATCAGCCCTGACCCAATGTTGTAGGTGCGCCCTTCGCCGTTCGCATCCCGTGACGTTCTGGAGGGAACCAAGGTTTGGCTGGTTGTGGTGTCGCCACTTCCACCAGAAATGATGAAGTTGCCCGATGATGCATCGAACCTCGCCCCTGAGCCCGCCCCGTAGCCAGCCACGTTGCCGTCAGGTGTTGCGCGAGTTTGAAACCGCATCACCCGACCGTTGCTGGAGCGTGCCATAGCGGATTTCTGATGTTCCCAGTCCTTCATTGATGTGACGTTTCCCACCACTACGGTAAAAATTTCGCCTGTGACAGGGTCTACCACCGCCCAACCACCCAGGCCCTCAAAGGCCTCTGGTGGGGGCACGTAACCGTGATTGTCAGGAGAAATGACTTCACCGTCGAGAACGTAACCGCCTGCCGGGGCCTCGGGCTCTGGTTGTGGAGCTGGTTCTTCTGCTGCAGGTTCCTCGGCGACGGGCTCGCCACTGTCTTCCTCGGCGACGGGCTCGCCACTGTCTTCCTCGGCGACGGGCTCGCCACTGTCTTCCTCGGCGACGGGCTCGCCACTGTCTTCCTCTGCGTAGGCGATAGAGAGTGGGCCCAGAGCAAGAAGGAAAGACAGTATCGCAACACCGATCAGACGGGCACTCCAAAGAAAAGACGTCGTCAGTTTTGTATCCATAACCCGACCGTACACCTCGCCCCTGACGGTGTAAAGGGGGCGCGTTGACTCAGAAGAAACCTCCGCGTGCCCTCTACGTTGGCTCAGATAACGAACCCCCGAGGAAAGGTTTGACCCTTTCAGGGACTATGAACTATGTCGTGAGACATATATGAACGATGTCATGAACCAGGACACCTCCGGGCGTGCCAACGGGTGCGGTAATCAGGTAGCCCACCCCGCCTGGTAGGGCACCCTACCCGCTTCCCCCGTAAGCTCCCCTTCCGGAGGGGTGCTGTAGCTTCCTGTGTGTGCAATATGCGAGGGTTCGCCGTCTTCGGCCTAATCATCCCCACAACTACTGCCCTAAAGCCCGGTAGAGGTACCCCCGGCATCAAAGAGGAGTGGGGTCAAACCTCACACAGCCCAGACCCAATACCCCTTAGCGCAGAGCTTTGCGCAGATTGTCATAACTTCAGCGGTTCCAGTCCTTGCCATGCTTTCGCTCCATGAGCTCATCTAGTTTGGTTCGGGCTTTCACCTCCACCAGCCCCAGGCGCGACCTGTCCGAAGGTGTGAACCCCAATAGAGATAGGTTGCTCACTAGTTGCTTGTCTAGAGCTCTGAGCGCTGCTCTTAGGCGTGTGTTATCAGGCTGCTGATCCCCTAGCTCTTTGAGCTCTTGCCTTTCGTCCAGGAGTTCCGCAGTCAGACCAACTAGGTGGCGGTCCACTCCCCTCCATATCCACCTGCCGTTATCGAACGCGCTGGACCAGAACTCTCTACCTTTTGCCTTCAGCTCGCTGGGGGGTTCAGGATCTCCCTCCTCTTCCTGCAAGCGCTCTACTTCTGTGAGCCCTGTGGGTGGCATTCTGTCTCCTCTGAGCGTTCCTCTTCTTTGCTTGACCTCTATGGGCAAGGGTGGTCTGCCGTTAGTGCTCATTCTTAGACCTCCTTAGTGCTGGGAGGTTTGCAGTTTGGGTGATGACCGTAGGGCTGGACTGCAGGAGCCAGGGGGTACTCGCAGGAGGGGCAGGGTGGCCATTCGCTGGACTCTTCCGCCGGTTCCTCCGGTTCCTCCGGTTCCTCCGGTCTAGCCGGTTGCTCCGGTAGGCGTATGCCTAGCGCTTGCCAGACTTCGGCGAACTGGTTTTCGGTGTATCCCCTCACCTTGTCTGGTCTTTGGGAGGTAATACCGTAGGACTTTGAGAGCATTCCTCCCAGTCGCTGCACCGTTAACTCCCTGCCATAGCTGCTCTCTGCACTCCAGGCTTCTGGGTGCTGTTTCACCAGCCATTCCCTCACCTCTTCACTGGGTGAGAACCCTTGACTGGGTGAGAACCCTTGACTGATTAGGTAGTACTCCGATGGGTGCTCTGCTAACAGCACAGAGGGTCTCTTACTTTGCACACCTGCCTCCTTATTTTGTTTCTGCTGTTCTAGGTCCGCTTCTATGAGCTGATCCGCCCGCTTTTCCCAGTCCGGTCCGGCCTGCGCTGCTAGACGCTTGAGAGGTAGCCACTTTTCGCGGTTGCGACCAATGCACCCTTTGGGTAGTGAGGGCCTGTGGGTTTGGACCTGTTCCCCTATGGCTTCCACTGCCTGCAGGATTGCTTCTCGCAGTAAATCTGCGTCCGGCTCTATTTCCTCCCAGTCACTGTCTTCTATGGCGTCAGAGAACGCAGGGAGCAGTCTCACTTCGATGCAGCGCGAGCGCGTATCGTCTGGGAGCTCTGGGGTGTTCCCAGCGATAGCCACCGGAGCGAAGGTGGGAAACTCTTTGACAACCCATTCGGAGCCCTGAGCTACCAGGACTGGTCTGGTGCCCCCTCTTTTGTACCCAGTGTTTAGAATAGCCAGCCTCTCCGCAGTTCCAGGGTCCCTGGGGTTTAGTGTTCTGTCCACTTCGTCCAGGAGCAGGGTTCTAGGGCCTTCCTCCAGACAGCGCGCTAATAGAGCTGGGCTCACAGCCGAACCAATTTTCAGGGGGTGTCTGCAGAGCCTGTCAAAGTGGTCTAGCAGGGTAGTTTTTCCAGACTCCGGCACCGGACTTTCCAGGAGCAGGCGTGGGGTTGTCCCCAGGTGCTCTATAGCCCAGCTGTGTGCCACCCACAGCGCCAGGAGGTAATAGTGTGTCTGGTTCGGCACGAATACAAACCTGCGGAACCAGTCTGCAAGCGCTTGCAACACTCGCGCTAGTTCTTGGGCCTTTTCTTGACCGGCTAGACCGGAGGAACCGGCTAGACCGGCAGGTTTCACCTTGGCCGGACCAGGTTGCTCTGTCACCACTTCTAACGCAGGATATTTTTCCCGCCAGTAGGCCAAATCTTTGTTCTCCAGGGCGCTCACCGTTGCCACCCCTCTCTGATGAGGTCAAGCTGCGCAAGCTGGTTCCTTGCATCCCGCGAGTCCCAGGGATCAGGTCCCGCTCTGAGGAGCTTCGCCTCTGCGAGCTCTAACGCTGCCAAGAGGTGCCTACCCTTTTCTCTCGACCGCTCTGTAGCAATATGGTCCGCTATAAAGAACCAGGCTTGCAGCTCGGGGTGCACCTGATGCAGAGGCCTGGCGTGAGCTGCGAGCTCCTCTCGCTGACTAGCTGCGGTCTCGCAACAGCTTGGGCAAAGTACGCCTACGCGAGGTGCGACCATGAGCCGGCCTGTCCTCCCTGGTAGGGCTTTAGGACAGCGTCCAGGTCCTCCCTGCGGATTCGAATCATCCGGGGACCCATGCGGACCGCCTTCAGCGATCCCTCCCGGGTCCGGTTCCTTACGGTCGTTTCACTGCATCCCAGGTATTCAGCTACTTGCCGGATGGTGAGCAGATCCCCGAACTGGGTCCGCCAGGGTGGTGTGGTTATTACTGTTTCGCCCGATTGGGCGCTATCATTAGGCATAACTAATTTCCTATCCTTAGTCTGATCGGTTGTTGGTTTCGGACCCCTTCGGCTTCTACCGGTGGGGTCCATTTACTTTCTGGCCCCCCAGAATCCTGGTATTTAGTTGTCTATTTCAGGGCAGAATGTTGCCACCCACCCGGCTGTCTCGCCTTACCTGATTGGCGAGCGAAGCCGCCAACCAATCTGGGTTAGCGGCGACCGATGTCCCCGCTGCTCTCAATAGGTAGCTCACTGAGACCCCAGCGCCTGCGGCGACCCGCTGGATTACTTCCAGCTCGTCCGGTGCGATCTTTAGCGTCCGGGGCTGCAGGGTCGTGTCTTGTCTTGCTCGATTGGTAGGCATACTCGTCCTGTGATCGTGAACCCGCGAAACCTTTTAGAAGGTTTCATGAAGCGGTGATTTTCACACCCCCTTGAGGGGCGGCGGCTACCAAGCCGGGCCGCGGTAACGCAGAACCTTGCAGTGGAGGTAACTCGCAACTGCTACCCATAGGTTACCACGCTGGCCCTGTTGGGTGTAGTGCGTACCCGGCGTGTCGCGTTGGTCCTACTTGCCACCCCGAAGCAGATCTAATTCCCTCCCGGTGGTCCGCTGATACTGCATCACCATGACGTGGGTCGCATGTCCCCCCCTGGCCTGCAGCTCCTTCAACGATGCACCCCGCTGCCCGAACCAAGTCAGATGGTAAGCCCGCAGAGAATGGAACCGGCCACCATATCCAGCGACCGCCCGGACTTTATGCCATCCCGGGTTCAGTTTGGACTTTGCCCAGTGAACCGTCCCTGCAGGGTCTTTGGACACCAGCAACGTTTCGGGGTGTTCAGGGATAGCCTGCAAGCGCTCCCGCAGTATGTCTTCCGCACCGCCTTCTTTGGGTACTCCAAGCCTGCGAATACCATCCGCTGATTTCGGTGGACCCACCATCACGTCATTCTCTCCACGCCACCGGACCGACCGTCGCACGTCCACGAACCACCAGACTTCGCCATCGGGTCCTTCTTCAGTGGATAAGTCTTTACGCCTTAGCTCCAGGATTTCACCTTTTCTTAAGCCACAGTGTGCTGCAAGCGCGATGACGGTCCGCAACGGTTCATCGGCTAGCTGAAGCATTAGTGCCACTTCACCATCGGATGGGATCCCCGGTTGCTCTGTCGGCTTGTAGTTGCTGGCGTACTTGATCCGACATGGGTTCTCTCTGATCAGTCGCAGGTCCAGCGCGTAGCGCATAACGCTATTTAGGTGGGTGTATGCCCTGGACGCTTGCGTGGGAGTTTTCTCTGAGACTTCCGACCACCAGTTGTCCACGTCATTCCGACGAATGGATCGCAGTGGCCTATCAGCCAACGGAGTCAGGACCTTACCCACCAGCCGGGAGTACTCCGCTGTGGTGTAGTGACTCAGCGCCTGGCCGTTCTTATTCCGACGGCCTTTGGAATAGCGCTGTGAAGCCTGCCTGAGCGTGATGGTCTTAGGGTTCACACCATCGACGGTCGCATCTTCCAGGATCTTCCAAGTGTTGTTTTCGATCCCCGCCAGTATCCGCGCCAGCGCCTGCTCCGCGTCACCCTTCAGTCGATAGGTGCCCGCTGCCCTGCGCTTGCCGTCGGGATCCGTGTAACGGACCTGCCAATTACCCGCACGATTCTTAGAAACTGATCCCCGCGCGCGACGTTGTCCACGGTTTTTCGCTTCGTCCTGGCTCACTGGGTCCACCCTCCCCGCTAAGTGCTTTGGGTGTAATCCTAATGTAATCCTAAGACACCGGGATTAGGTGCGATTAGGTGGGTTTAGGTGCGCTTGCCAGACCCCCTCTAACTAGGGCTTTTCCCGCTTTCCCTAGCCTTTTTCTTGGTACACCCCCCGGGACTTGAACCCGGAACCCACTGATTAAGAGTCAGTTGCTCTGCCAATTGAGCTAGAGGTGCTTGAGCCATTGAGTGTACAACAACTCGCGTAGCGGGGGCGGGGCTCGAACCCGCGACCTCACGATTATGAGCCGTGCGCTCTGACCAGCTGAGCTACCCCGCCGCAAGTGGATGACTGTCATCCGAGCCCCGAGTCAGGTTTGAACTGACGACCCCTTCCTTACCATGGAAGTGCTCTACCACTGAGCTATCGGGGCAGGTCTGCCAGTGGCAGGACCAAAGACCGAGAGTATCATCCCCGCGCCATGGCGAGCAAACGAATGGAGGCATCCAGGGAGTTACTACGCAACCGGTTGCGTAGTAAGAAAATGCGATTATGGTTGATTCCATGATTGCGCCCCAGACACCTGCCAACTCGCCTACTGACTGGTGGCGTCACGCTGTCATTTACCAGATTTATCCCCGCTCTTTTGCTGATGGAAACGGTGACGGAATAGGTGATCTCCCTGGCATCATTTCTCGCCTCCCCGCCATTGCGGATCTAGGTGTGGATGCCATATGGCTCTCCCCGTTCTACACTTCCCCGCAGAAAGACGGCGGGTACGACGTGGCGGACTACTGCGATGTCGATCCCGTTTTCGGCTCCCTCTCTGATGCGCAAGAACTCTTTGACACCGCCCACCAGCTCGGCCTCCGAATCATCGTGGACGTTGTGCCCAACCATTCCTCTGACCAGCACGAATGGTTCCAGCACGCCTTAGCCTCTCCTCCGGGATCCCCGGAGCGCGCGCGCTACATGTTTCGCGAAGGACACGGTGAGGGCAATGAAGTGCCTCCCAACAACTGGGAATCGGTGTTTGGCGGCTCCGCGTGGACGAGGGTCACGGAAGCTGACGGTTCACCGGGCCAATGGTATCTCCACCTCTTTGACGAGTCTCAGCCCGATTTCGACTGGGACAACCCAGACGTGTGGGAACTCTTTAGAGGGGTGTTGCGCTTCTGGCTAGATCGAGGTGTTGACGGCTTCCGCGTCGACGTCGCCCATGGCTTGGTGAAGAAACGGGGACTCCCCGATCAGGAACACGTTTCCCACCCAGCCGTCGGTGACAGCGGGCCTTTCTGGAATCAAGAAGGCGTCCACGAGGTCTACCGCGACTGGCGTGGGGTGTTAGATAGCTACGGTCCCGGTCGAATGATGTGCGCTGAGGCTTGGGTCATGCCGCTCACCGAGATGGCACAGTACGTGCGAGGCGATGAAATGCACCAGGCTTTCAACTTCGGCTACCTCGCCACCTCCTGGAATGCCCCTGCGCTCAGAGAAATCATCAATCAGTCTTTGGACGCTTTTGGATCAGTGGGGAGCCCCAGCACCTGGGTATTGTCCAACCACGATGTTGTACGCCACGCCAGCAGGTTAGGAACGAACCTTCCCGCCGGGGTTCATCCCACAGGCATTGGGCCTCATTCCCCCCAGAAACCAGATGAAGAGATGGGACTGCGCAAGGCCCGCGCCGCCAGCGCGCTGATGATGGCATTGCCGGGAAGCGCCTACCTGTATCAGGGCGAGGAGCTTGGTCTCCCCGAGGTCGTCGAGATCCCCGATGACCTACGCCAAGACCCCACGTTTTTTAGAACCCAAGGCGAACGATACGGCCGAGACGGATGCCGTGTCCCCCTGCCGTGGGAAGCCGACGAACCTGCTTTGGGATTCAACTCCACAGGAGAAACCTGGCTACCTCAACCGGCAGCCTTCGCGGCGCTGTCACGCTCCGAGCAAAGAGGTAAGCCCGATTCGACGTTGGAGCTTTATCGCGCAATGCTCCACGCTCGCTCCAAAGAAAGTCTCGGGACCGGAACCCTGGTCTGGCTAGAGACCTATGGTGAAGAGGTTGTGGCGTTCACCAACGGCACCGTCACCGTTGTTGCCAACGCCAGTGAGGATTCCGTTGCGCTGCCTTTAGGCGAGCTTGTGATCAGCTCAAGCCCGGTCGGCGACGAAGAGATTCCCCCTCACACGACAGTGTGGGTGAAGAGAAGTTAAAAGGCGTTCGCTTCCAACCAAGGAAAGGGATCAACTTTCTGACCGTTGACCCTCACCTCGAAGTGAAGATGGGGACCGGTGGAAATCCCGGTATTGCCCACGAGTCCCACTAATTTCCCCACACGTATGGTGTCGCCTTTTCTGAGTGGACTGCTGCCGCGCTGCATGTGCGCATAAACGGTGACAATTGTCTGGCCGTTGAGAGTGTGCTCAATGGAGACAAACTGCCCATATCCGCCGCCGTACTCGGAATCCACCACCACGCCATCAGCAATGGCAAAGATGGGCGAACCGTTTCCGGGAACAAAATCTAGGCCCTGGTGGAAACTTGAACAGTATCGGCAGGGTTGCACCCGGCCTCCATAGCCCGAGCTGATAGGCACAGCAGTCGGGAATGGCCAGCGGATGGAACCCACCCCGCTTGTTGAGTAGGAGAAGCTTTGGGTCCCGTAACGCGCCCTGAGCACATCGGCAAACGAGCTGACAATCCACGACTCGCGGAGGACTCCGACTTGTGTGGATTCAGAACTCGCCACCGTTAACGACTGGGTGTTTGCCGCCTGATTACCGCCCTTTATCTCACTGGCCACAGCAGGTGAAGTGTCGGCAGGATAAAAGAGATTGGCCGGCAGCGACACTCCGACAAGTAACAGTGGAATGGCGAAGAGCGTGCCCCGAACCAGCACGCGTTTTGCTAGCTTGGGCTTGAGCGCAGCGGGCCTCGTGTGCACAGGCTCAGCTACTCGTGCTGCGAAAGTGGCTGGCCCAGACATGCGAGCACGTCCTTGTTTTCTGATTTCCCGTCTGGTGAGAGGTGCGTCAGGGGAGGAATAACCGTCTTTCATTCACCCACCTCCAAACGGCACAATACTCACGGACACCGAAAATTGACTGAGACAACGAAACCGCGCAAAAGTAACAGTTCGATAAACGTACCGGAATCCGGCTAAGAGTCCAAACCCCACCCCGGAAGGTCCGCCAACGCCGTGTCTCCTTCCAGTACCTTGATCCTGTCCTGAAGTTGGGCCACCAAGACTGGGTGCCCCGCAAAAAGGCCTTCGCGCCCCGGCGGCATTCCCGCGAGTCCTTCGATGACGCCGCCTGCCTCGGTGACGATAAGCTCCCCGGCGGCATGATCCCAGGGCATTAATGTCCGCTCGAAATACAGGTCGACCCGGCCACACGCGACGTACGCCAGGTCGAGCGACGCTGTCCCTTGCCTCCGGATGTCGCGAAACTCGGGGAGGAGTCCCATCATGACCCGGGCTTGCTCTTTCCGCACGGCGCGGGAATAGGCGAAGCCTGTCGCTAACAGTGCCTGGGCCAAAGGAGGAGGGTCAGAAATCTGGAGTCTCTGCTCGCCCAGGAAAGACCCTTCGCCGCGCACGGCGCTAAACATTTCTCCGGTCACAGGGTTGAAAATAACGCCCGCTTCTACCTGCCATGAGCCCGGTGTTGGATCCCCCGAGACGGCCGCGATGCTGACTGCATAGTGGGGCAGGTTATAGAAAAAGTTCACCGTCCCATCGATGGGATCAACAACCCAGGTGATTCCCGTACTGGAGTCTTTAGCTTTTCCCTCTTCCCCCATAAAGCCATCGCCCGGTCGCAATTCCGCCAACCGGCTAAAAATGTGCTCTTCCGAAGCACGATCCACCGCCGTCACGATGTCCACGGGGCTGGACTTCGTGTTTACAACCTCGACGGTTGCTGCGCGCCCCGCCACAATCAGCTCGCCCGCTTCGCGGGCCAGCTGCGCGGCGATATCTTTGAATGTTGAAACCATTGTGTGGCGAGTGAGGGATTCGAACCCCCGAAGGCTAAGCCAGCTGAGTTACAGTCAGATCCCTTTGGCCGCTTGGGTAACTCGCCATGCGCTCCCGACCGGTGTATTCACCAATCGGGTGCGCGGTCACTACGATATCGGTTTTTTCTCGGGGGACGGAACACTCACCTGGTCACTCCGGGGTGCTTTGTGGCTACCATGGTCGAATGGCTGATTCATCATTTGACATCGTGAGCAAAGTGGACTCTATGGAGTTAGAGAACGCGGTCAACCAGGCCCACAAAGAGCTGTCCCAGCGTTACGACTTCAAGGGCGTCGGCGCCTCCCTCAAACAGTCCGGCGAGGAAATTGTGTTAGAGGCAAACTCGGAGGAACGCGTTAAAGCTGTTCTTGACGTCCTCCAGTCCAAACTGGTGAAGCGAGGAATCTCCCTCAAATCCCTCGTCCTCAGCGATCCCGTACTCAGCGGAAAGATTTACCGCATGACCGGAGCGTTGAAAGACGGAATCACGAACGAGAATGCCAAGAAAATTTCGGCCCTCATCCGCAACGAAGGGCCCAAGAACGCCAAAGCTCAGATTCAAGGCGATGAAATTCGAGTGACGTCAAAAAGTCGCGACGATTTGCAGACCATTATTTCTTTGGTCAAGGGTGCTGATTTCGATATTGACGTACAGTTCGTCAACTATCGCTAGCGGTTCTTTTCGAGAATGACTCGACCATGACGACCAGCGAAGTATGGGTGGCGTTAGCGTTAGCGTTAGATATAGCCTTCAGGGTTATTGCGCTCGTCATCGTCCCCCGTAACCGGCGTCCTCAAACGGCAATGGCGTGGCTCCTCGCCATCTTTTTCATCCCCTACTTCGGGTTCGTAGCATTTATTGCTTTTGGCTCTCGGCGTCTTCCCAAAAAACGTCGGGAGAAACAACGTGCCATCAACAAGCTGGTGCGGACCCGATCGACGCTGTTGGATGACGGCATTGTCGTAACCCCGGAAGATATTGCTCGTCGTCCTGAATTCCCACGGTGGTTGGCTCAGACAGTGAGAATGAACGAAAGATTGGGCGCTATGCCGATGGTGGCGGGGAATTCCCTCGACATGTTCTCGTCCTATCACGTGTCCCTTGCTGCCATGGCAGACGCCATACGGAGCGCACGCGCCACGGTTCACGTCGAGTTTTACATCATGAGTTGTGATGACGCGACGAAAGATTTCTTTGCGGCGATGGAGGAGGCGCTCGCCAGAGGGGTAAAAGTTCGCGTTCTTTTCGATCATCTGGGAAGCCTCCAAGTAGCGGGCTATCGGGGCCTGATAGCCGAGCTGAAACGTATTGGGGCGGACTTCCACGCCATGTTGCCCCTGCAACCCTGGCGGGGGGTGTATCAACGGCCTGATTTGCGCAACCACAGAAAACTTCTGGTGATTGATTCCACCGTCGCCTACACCGGCTCCCAGAACATTATTGAGCCCCACTATCGCAAGAAGACGCATCGCGAGCGGGGATTAATCTGGCTGGATCTCATGGTGAGTGTGAGCGGGCCACTCGCTGACAGCCTCGAAGCACTATTTGTCTCTGACTGGTATCAGGAAACCGATGAACTCCTCGAGACACCCCGGCCTCAGCGCACACCTGATCAGGGCGGCCCCGTGATGTGGGGCCAAGTTGTTCCCAGCGGTCCAGCCTTTGAAGGGGAGAACAATCTGAAATTGTTCAATGGGTTGGTCTACGGGGCAAGAGAGCGGTTGATTCTCTCAAGCCCCTACTTTGTGCCCGATGAATCTATGCGATATGCGATTACAACCGCCGCCGAGCGGGGGGTCGATGTCAACATCATGGTGTCGGAGGTTTCCGATAAGCATCTCGTTTTTTATGCCCAGCGCTCCTACTATGACGAGCTGCTTCTTGCCGGGGTGAAAATCTGGCTGTACCGAAGACCCATAATCCTGCATTCAAAGTTCATCATTGTCGATGACGCCATGAGCGTGATCGGCTCATCGAACATAGACATGCGCTCATTCAGCCTCAACCTCGAGGTCTCCGTGTTGTTTGCCAGCCCACTCGTCGTCGACAAGCTCAGCGATATCTATGAGTCGTACAAAGAAAACAGCATCGCGCTCACCCTCGATACGTGGCGCTCGCGAAGTCTTACCCAGCGCTTTATTGAAGGACTCGCGCGCCTCACCGCAACGGTTCAGTGAGAATCTGCGAGCGAAGCGTCCATCATTTCCTCACGGTCGACGACCTTGAGTCGCTCCCTCCCGCGGGTGGCACCCAACGCAAGCTCTTTCGCGTCTAAGCGGTGCCAGCCTTCTAAGTTGGTATAAGCCACGCCGCGTGATGCGAGCAGGGCGGTGACGCTTTCTTCCTGGGGCGCCACGGGACTCCACCACGATGCCTGATCTTTAACAATGTGCTTGACGGTTTCCCTGGCATCGCTTTTGGTGTGACCGATAAGGCCGACCGGGCCTCGTTTAATCCACCCCGTAGCGTACACACCCGGAACAATCTGATTATCATCATCCAAGACTTGACCTTCGTGGTTGGGAATGACCCCGTGGCGCTGATCAAAAGGAATGCCGGGAAGGGGTGTGCCGAAGTACCCCACTGCACGATAGAGCGCCTGGATGTCAACCTCCCGTATTTCTCCGGTACCGCGAACGCCACCTTCCCCATCGGGTTCGGTGCGTTCATAACGAAACCCACTCACCCGGTCATCACCTAAAACTTCTAAGGGCTTGGCATAGAAATGCATGTGCAATCTTCTGCTTGCCCCACCGGTTTCTTTGGCCCTCCAGGCGTTGAAGATTTTGTTGATGATGAAAATTTGTTTGTTGGAGTCGATAGCACTCTGAGAACTTTCGTCTATGACAAAGTCTTCGTCGTAGACAATCGCGTCAACGTCGCGCATCTCGCCCTGTTCGCGCAGCTCCAGAGGAGTGAATTTGACCTGCATGGGTCCTCTGCGGCCAAAAACATGAACGTCGGTAACGGGAGAAGACGCGAGCCCGTCGTACACATTGTCAGGAACCTCCGTGGGAAGAAGGTCCCCTGGGTGTTTGATCAACATGCGTGCCACGTCTAAAGCGACGTTGCCGTTTCCGATCACGGCAACCTCTTTGGCCTGTAAAGGCCACGTCCGAGGGACATCGGGGTGGCCGTCGTACCAACTGACAAAATCTGCTGCGCCATAGCTTCCCTCTTTGTCGATTCCCGGCAGGTCCAGGCCTTGGTCCGTAATCGCGCCGGTAGAAAAAATGACGGCATGGTAGTGCTTTTTCAAGTCTTCGAGCGTGATGTCGGTGCCATAGTTCACGTTCCCGAACAACCGGATCTGACCGGTGTCTAACACTTGGCGCAACGCGGTGACAATTCCTTTGATGCGGGGGTGATCCGGGGCAACGCCGTACCGAACCAGGCCGTAGGGTGCGGGCAGGCGTTCAAAAAGATCGATGGAGACGTCAAACGAGCGTTCGTGCTTGAGCACCATATCTGCAGCATAAATTCCTGCAGGTCCTGCACCAACGATTGCTAACCGCAACTTCGACATACACGAACACTCTTTCTCGGAGGAGGTACTCCCCAATTTAGTGGCTGCGGTCAACAACCTGATCGGCAAACCGCACCAGAGCGTCTTTCACCATCCCCGACGGAGCGTCGTTGAGATGGGCAATCGCCTGATCCGCCATGTCACGCGCAGTGGCCATGGTACGCGCGGTGACCTCGTGGTTGCGGAGCCGCGCGATTGCGCTCTGGAAATTTTTCTCAGAGAGCTCACCGCGAGATCCCTGCTCGAGGGTTTCCAGGAATTTCTGAGCAGCAGGGTTTTTCGTAGCTTCCTCGCGCAGGTACAACAGAGGGAGCGTCGTCACGCCGCGACGAACATCCGTACCCGGTGGTTTCCCTGTCCCCGCGCTGCGATCAGAGAGGTCAATGACATCATCAACAAGCTGAAAGGCGATTCCAATTTTCTCGCCAAAACCGCGAATAGGGCGGATCAAAGAATCCGGTCCTTCCGCCATCCGAATACCCATTTCGGCCGCCAACGCAATCAACGATCCGGTCTTGTCAGACAGAACCCTGAGGTAATGATCAATAGGTTCCTCGCCAGCTTTCGGACCTACCGTTTCACGCATTTGACCCATAACCAAGCGTTCAAAGGTTGCCGCCTGCAACGTAATGGCTTTTTGCCCCAAAGACCCCACCAGGCTGCCGGCCCGGGCAAAAAGAAGATCGCCCCCCAGGATGGCCACAGAATTTCCCCACACCGTCTGTGTCGCAGCAACACCTCGACGTTGAGAAGCTTCATCCATTACGTCGTCGTGATAGAGGGTCGCGAGGTGGGTAAGTTCGATGACTTGCGCTGCGCGCACCACGCGTTCATTGATACCGGTTCCCCACTGTGCGCTCAACAGCGTCAGCAGAGGGCGAATTCTTTTCCCGCCCGCGTCAAAAAGGTGGCGCGAAACTGCGTCGGCGATATCTTCGGAAAACTTTAATTCCCGCCCTAAACCCGCTTCAATGGCTAAGAGGCCCTCGTCCAATATGCGGGCGAGCTCTCTTTGTTCCGGAGAAGCAAAGAGAAGTGATCCCCCCGTGAGGAATGCAGCACCCCGCCCAGGGGCTTCTGCGGAGGCCACCTTAAGCGTCGGGTTCACGGAAACGTCCTTAGGGTTGGGAAATACTAGGAGGGGTCTTGAAGCGGTATCGACGTCGATGAAGTGGAGGGGGAAGCGGGGCGTTCACGTCGCTTTCCCACCGATTCACGCACTTTGGAATCCTCGGGACTCTTTGCGCGATGCAGAGCGACGATGCCTCCTGTCAGGTTACGGTACGCCACCCGTGTAAAGCCTGCAGCCCGCATCCACTGGGACAAAACGGGTTGCTCAGGCCAGTCAGAAATGGACTCCATCAGGTAGCGGTAGGCCTCACGATGGCTACTGGACAGCGCCGTCACCGCCGGCATGACGTACTTCATGTACCCCTGGTACCCGGCACGAATCAGCGGTGCCGGGGGGTGAGAAAACTCGCATATAACAATGCGCCCACCGGGCTTCACTACCCGATACATTTCCCCCAGTGCCACCTGTGGGTTGTTGACATTGCGCAACCCAAAGCTGATGGTGAGGGCATCAAAACTGGCCGCAGGAAAAGGCAGGGCCTCGGCGTCCCCTTCAACAAAGTCAATATCTGAGTGTCGCCGTCGGCCCTCTTTCACCATTCCTGGAGAAAAGTCGAGCGCCACGACCTCTGCTCCGGTTTTCCCGAGCGCCTTAGACGAAGTCCCCGTTCCCGCAGCAACATCCAGCACGCGCTCGCCAGGCTGAAGATTCAAGGCTTTCACGGTGGCAAGACGCCACAGCACAGAATTCCCGCCCGAGAGTAGGGCATTGGTGCGGTCGTAACCACTCGCCACTTGATCAAACATCGCAGAAACCTCTGCGGGGTCTTTGCCCAGGTCTGCCGTGGTCACGCCCTCCACTGTACTCACCCCGGCCGATAAACCCCTGAGGTTCAGGCTTATCAGCGCATCATCACAGGGGCGCTATAGCCTGATATCATGAGCCAGAAGGTTGACCTCCCCACGCTGGTGGCTACCACGAGGAGGATGACACACCCGGGTGGCCTGATTGACTGGGTGAGTGCCGAGAACCCTTTGGTGATGCAGCGGCTCGGGCAAGGAATTGTGGGGCTGGGCGAAGCCTTACGGCTGCGTTTTCGCGGGCCCGGGCGTTTCGAAGAGGCCTCCGGCGCCTGGAAGTCCCTCGTCTCGTCGGCTCGTGTGGATAACCCGCTTGCAGTTCCCGGGACGGGACTGGTGTGTTGTGGGACTTTTACTTTTGCCGATGATTCTTCTCAAGACAGCGTCATCATCATTCCCCAGGTCGTCATTGGGCGAGCCGGAGACGTGTCCTGGCGCACCGATATTGCGCTTGCAGAAGCGTCGAAAGGACCGCTCCCGCCGCGGGCGTCCCGACCGGACACCTTTGCTCCGCTGACCTGGACTCCTGGCCTCGTAGGAGAAGCGGACTTTGTTGACAAGGTGTCACATCTGGTGGCTCGTCTCCGAGAGGGCGACGCGAACAAAGTGGTGCTCGCGCGCGAACTCATTGCTCACGCTCCTGGAATCAGGGACTGGCGTGGAGCTCTCGAACGCCTCAGCGAGGCCTACCCCGATTGTGTGACCTTCGCTATAGACGGGCTGGTCGGTTCAACGCCGGAAACGTTGGCCAAAGTCCACGCCGGTCGGGTGAGAGTGAGAGTGCT
>Ga0208768_1001030_pt1 | contig 16033 bp, 11 predicted proteins | sample AntAceMetag02UK1_FD_184760 | JGI IMG/M metagenome (GOLD analysis project Ga0208768, IMG submission 184760) | Saline lake microbial communities from Ace Lake, Antarctica - Antarctic Ace Lake Metagenome 02UK1 (SPAdes) (version 2) | ecosystem: Environmental > Aquatic > Non-marine Saline and...
GCGCTCCATTTCTTCTATCATTGCCATACGGCAAATGTAGAAATTCAGGCGGATTAACCGATGGTTTGAATTGAATTAAGGTGGAGCGTAGGCTCAGTCAGATGGTTCTGACTTGAAATAGGGTGCTCTTGATGAATTGTTGGAATGCCTAAATGGACAGAATAGAGCTTGCTTAGTGCTTAAGACGCACTTTATGTGATTTTTAAGCTTGGTTACTGAACGATTTTGAGGAGAAGTACTGTTTTGGGAAATCTAAAACTCCCAAATACCACCTGAGTTTAATATTACCTATCTATTTATACTATAAGTGTGTTTTTAGTTAAATTATTAAACAGTGGACTATTTGCGAAGGTGGCATAAGGAGACTCGTGATGGTTAGTGATGGGATCAACATTCCATCTTCTTTTTCCTTACCGTTAACCCCGTATCTATTCTCCTCCTGCGAGAACTGCCTCCCCTGAATCTGCATCCCAAAGGGGTGATAGTCGTTCAAGTTAGCGATTCTTGAACTATAACTTTGAGCTTTCCCATCTAGGTTTTCACGTTCAGGTGTTTTCGCATCCGAAATTGTGGCAAGAACGTTTCCAAGGTGGTTGCCCAGTTCATAATTCTTGTATCCTAGACTACTTTGCCCAATAGAATAAGACTGAATTGATATTGAATTGGAATAGTTAACAGCATCAAAGGAAGGTTCTTGAATTGAAAAGGGCACCGAAGCAATCTACTGTTTCAGGAAGGAACTACCACTTTGAATTGGATTGTCATTACACGAAAAAGGCCAGACCTAAAGGGCTGACCCTACAATTCTCCTCTAAAGGGTTGACCCTACAACACGTCCATTCCGAAGCGCCAGAAATCAATCTACTGTTTAAGGAAGGAACTACCATCTTCAATTGGGCAGATGTAGTAGCCACGAATTCAATTCGTGTTTCGTGAAGAAACTACCATCTTCAATTAGACGGATGTTGTAGCCGCGAGCTCCGCTCGTGGGAAAAGGATCGCCCCCGTGCGCTTAAGATTTCCGCGAGCTTCGCTCGCGGAAATCTTAAGCGTTTGTTGTCACCGCCTTACCACGAGCGAGGCTCGTGGCTACATCCAACATCGATCTAGTTTTTAGAAATAGGAATTTCTTTTGAATGAGACTACCGTAGGGGCGCCTCACTAGGCGTTCATTCCGAAGCGCCAGAAATCAATCTACTGTTTAAGGAAGGAACTACCATCTTCAATTGGGCAGATGTAGTAGCCACGAATTCAATTCGTGTTTCGTGAAGAAACTACCATCTTCAATTAGACGGATGTTGTAGCCGCGAGCTCCGCTCGTGGGAAAAGGATCGCCCCCGTGCGCTTAAGATTTCCGCGAGCTTCGCTCGCGGAAATCTTAAGCGTTTGTTGTCACCGCCTTACCACGAGCGAGGCTCGTGGCTACATCCAACATCGATCTAGTTTTTAGAAATAGGAATTTCTTTTGAATGAGACTACCGTAGGGGCGCCTCACTAGGCGTTCATTCCGAAGCGCCAGAAATCAATCTACGATTTCAGGAAGGAACTACCAACTTCCATTGGACGGTTGTAGTAGCCACGAATTCAATTCGTGTTTCGTGAAGAAACTACCATCTTCAATTAGACGGATGTTGTAGCCGCGAGCTCCGCTCGTGGGAAAAGGATCGCCCACGTGCGTTTAAGATTTCCGCGAGCTTTGCTCGCGGAAATCTTAAGAGTTTGTTGTCACCGCCTTACCACGAGCGAGGCTCGTGGCTACATCCAACATCGATCTAGTTTTTAGAAATAGGAATTTCTTTTGAATGAGACCACCGTAGGGGCGCCTCACTAGGCGTTCATTCCGAAGCGGCGAGAAATCAATCTACTGTTTAAGGAAGGAACTACCATCTTCAATTGGGCAGATGTAGTAGCCACGAATTCAATTCGTGTTTCGTGAAGAAACTACCATCTTCTTTCGCAGGTTTAGCATACTCCAACCCTTCCAGCTCAACCCCATCAATCACCCTATTCTCGCTAAACGCATATGGACTATTATGCGGATAATCAGGCGCTAACGGATCCACACTCAAGAACCTTCCAATCCTCGCGTCATGCACTCTGTATTTATAGCTAACTGCACCTCCGAGCCATTCTTTATCGGTTTCTTGGCCTTGGAACCCGTATCTGTACTCTCCTACTCATACTTCGGCTTATTCCATTGCTTCACCTCATCTTCTGCTGAAAGTCCGCTCAATATTTCAACAAAAATACCATTGGAGAGCCCTAGTTCAATAGCTCTTCGTTCGTACTCATTGTCGCCGGTTTTAACTTCAACAAATCTGCCCTCACCATCTGTCTGAACCAAGCCTTCATGAATTGCAAGCACTTGTTCACGTTTGTCCATTACAACATCTGCATTGGCACTGTAACCAGCTCTGATGAAAGTTTCGGATTCGATCTTCACTGCTGCTTTGATTTCAAATTGAATGGCCCCGTTCTCTTCCACACCTTTTGGTGAAATGTATTCCAGTTTAGCATTGAATTTTTCTCCTTCAATAGCACCAATGGTCAGAATCAAATCCATTCCAAGACTCAACTTTTCAACTTCAGATTCATCAAGTTTACCGATGAAAATAAGGTCATCCATTTCAGCAATGGTAGCAATGGTGGTTCCATCATTGAAGTTATTCGCTTCAATTACAGAGTTTCCTTCTTTTACCGGAATGTCAAGAACCATCCCTCCAATGGTCGCTCTAATTTGAGTAAGAGAGGCGCTTCCAGAGCGCTTGGCCACACCTTTCTTCACAATTTGAAGGTTGTCTTCGGCTGCATTGAACTCTTCCAACGCTTGCCTTCTGCCTATTTCAAACTGTTGAAATTCAGCCGCAGCAATCACCCCTTTATCAAGAAGCTCAGAATTGCGTTCGTAGTCCATATTCGCATTGTCAACTGAAATTCGTGAACGTTCGAGTCGGTTTTCAGCATTGCTCAAACTCACCATGTTCGGAACAACTTCAACCTTTGCAATAAGGTCTCCCGCTTTTAGAATGTCTCCTGCTTCAACTGCTATGGTGCTAATGATCCCTGATATTTGTGGTTTTATTTCAACTTCTTTTCGCGGTTGAACGCTCCCATTTGCCACCGTCTTAAGCACGATGTCGCGCATTTCAGGCAACTCAGTATCATAGGTTTCTGGACCAACATCTTCCTTCTCTTTCAAATAATAGAGAACGAATGCAGCTCCAATGGCAACGATAATCACGAAAATGATGAGTGCTCTTAAACATCCTTTATTCATCTGTACTTAGTTTAATCAGTTCGAATGGCGTCAACGGGTTTAATAGCTATGGCCCGAAGAGCAGGTAACAATCCGGCGAAAATACCAGAAAAAATCATAAAAATTAACGCTACTACAATGGTATTGAAACCAATTCCTGGATTCAAAAACATACCTCCCTCGGTGTCTTTTAGGGCATAAGCAAGCCCTTCTATGGCCCCAACACCAGTCACAACTCCCACCAAACCGGCTACCACCGTAAGAAATAATGTTTCTGAAATAATTTGTTGAATGATGTTACCAGGTGTGGCGCCCAAGCTTCTTCTCACCCCAATTTCTTTGGTGCGCTCTTTAACAGTAATGAGCATGATGTTAACAATACCAACTACGCCGGCAAGAAACACCAATCCGCCAAAGACATATGCCACAATGCTCATACCCATAAAAATAGTGTCAATTTGCTCTGCTTCTTCAGCCATAGACCAGAATCCAAAAGCGCGCGGATCATCTGGATGTACATTTTTCCTAAACTTCAAGGCATCTACCACGTCTTTTGAAACAACATCTGCAGAGACCTTATCGTCCATTAGAATAGATAACCAGCCCACGTAATCACCGTAATGAAACGCCGTTTGGAAGGTAGAAATAGGCACGAAAATAGACTGAGTAGCCTCTTCAGCATCTTCGCCCTTTCGAAACGAACCGTAGACCCCCACGACCATGAAATTCACCCCGTTAATTCGAATGTATTCCCCTATGGGTTCTTCATCCTTTGCAAACAGCACTTCATAAACGCGCTTACCAATAACACATATTTTCCGTCCTTCATCTATATCAAACTCATTGATGTAACGCCCTTTAAATACATCAATTGGCTCAATATCAATGTACTTAGGCGTGTCACCATAGATATTGAAAGCGCCTGTTTCAACTCCTCTAGTTACATTATTTGCTCCATTGTAGCCCCCCAATTGGATGCGTGGCGAAACAAGTTCAACGGTTGACACATTGTCTCTCAGGTATTCAACATCGCTATTGTTTAGATTAAACCCTCTGCCCCCACTAAATCCTTTGTAGGGAATGCTGGTCTGTTGCGTCCAGAGGAACATACTGTTGGCTGCCCTATTGGCCATATTGCTTTTTGCTCCATTTTCCAGTCCGTTTGCAGAACTAATGGTAATGATGAGCATGAACAATCCCCATGTAATACCGATCCCAGAAAGGACAGCACGCATGGGATTGCGAAGAATCACCTGAAATATCTCTAACCACTTGTCTTTATCAAACATCACTCATCTCTTAAGGCTTCAACAGGCCGAATTCTAACGGCGCGAATGGCCGGAAACAATCCGGATAATGCGCCAGCTACGGCAAGAATGATTAAGGCCGAAAAGCAGATCGTGAAATCAACTTCCGGACTTCTAAAATACTCATGTTCAATTAGGCCGCTAGTTAACTCCAACAAGACGACCCCCAGAATGAGGCCAATGCAACCTGAAATAATGGTCAGGAAAACAGACTCTTGGATAATCAGGCTAATGACAGTCCACGGTGTAGCACCAAGGGCTTTTCGCACCCCTATTTCCTTCGTTCTCTCTTTCACAATGATGGACATAATGTTGGCCACACCAACAATTCCGGCGAAGAGGGTGAAGATACCTATGGCCCAAATAAAAATTTTGATTGCATTGTAAACATTCACCCACTCTTGAAAGTCTTCATTTACGTTGCGCACGCGAATGGCCTTCCGATCTGCAGGATTAATAATATGCTGTTCTTTCAGGTAGGCCTCAATATTAGAAGCCATCATTTTCGACTCATCGAGCGTAGCTTCCCCAGTTGATACCATGAACATACTGAGGTCATCATTGCGCCCGAATAACTTTTGAGCGGTTGTAATGGGGATGTAGGCTGATCTGTTTTCCCATCTACTGTTTGGGTCTTCAAACGTTCCCACCACTTGAAATTGAACACCACTCATTTGCAAGTAGGTTCCAATGGGGTCTTTTCCTTTGTATAAATCGTCAACAATGGTTTGCCCAATAACGCATACTTTGCGCAAGTCATCGAGGTCGCCATCGTTGATGTAACGCCCTGTGCTCATGTTTGTGCGTTCCAACTCTTGGTGCCCCGGGTGCAAACCTCGCATGGGGAACCCCATTGATTTTGAACCATAAGACATGGTTATTCCCCAAAACATGAGTCTACCAGAATACGCTCCAACACCCTCTACATTTTCAACAACATAGGCTAGATCCTGATTTGTGAGTTGAACATCTCTTCCAGAATTCAAGCCCTTGTAGGGTAAACTGGTTGTGCCGCTGCGAATCCAAAGTGAATTAATGGCATCATCTTGCATGGAATCATACATGCCATTTCTCAGACCAAAGCCCAGACCTTGCATCACCACAAGAATGAAGATACCCAAAGCAACACTAGTCCCGGTGAGGATAGTACGCAGCGGATTCTTTAGAATCGTGTTGAAGATCTCAAGCCATTTATCTGTATCGAACATGCGCAGAAATTAAACGGTAATATTTGCCTGTGAATGTTCAATGAGACCGTCTTTCAGTCTGATTATGCGGTCTGTCATTGCTGCTATTTCATTTTCATGGGTAACAATGACCATGGTAATGCCTTCTTTGTTCACCGTTTTGAGTAAATCCATTACTTCTTCAGACGTTTGGCTATCTAGAGCTCCTGTTGGCTCATCTGCCAAAATCATGCGTGGCTTGGTAATGAGCGAACGTGCAATTGCTACACGTTGTTTTTGTCCGCCACTCATTTCATTTGGCATGTGCTCTGCCCAATCTTTTAGGCCAACTTTATCTAGGTATTCTATGGCCAATTTGTTTCGCTCCTTGCGTGGAACATTTTGATAATAGAGGGGAAGCGCAACATTCTCAGCAGCATTTTTAAAATTGATCAGATTGAAACTCTGAAAAACAAAACCTAGGTATTTGCTTCGATAGCGGGCTGCTTGGGTCTCACCAAGATTGGCCATGCTCATATTATCAAGCATGTATTCACCGCCATCATAGTTGTCTAAAAGACCTAAAATATTGAGTAGGGTTGATTTTCCTGATCCTGATGACCCCATAATAGATACGAGTTCACCTTTTGCAACGTGCACGTCAATTCCTTTAAGAACTTGCAGTTCGTTGTTGCCTATTGAATAGGATTTAGTAATGTTTTTGAGGTCTATCATGGCATTTAGTGGCCTAAAGGTAAGTCCTTGCTACAGCCTCGCCAATGAACAGAGGGTAATTTTTGTTAATGGCAAAATGTACTGCTGAATGGTACGCTTCAAATAAGAAAGGTTGTCCAATTGATCAATCGTGGGTCCCAATGATATTGATTGGGGCGCCTTCAATATCTTCTTCAATCCAAGTACTGCTCGGGAAAGAAGTAAAACCAAATCCGTAAGACTTTTGTTCAGTAAACACCACAATAACTCTTCCTGCAGCGGCTGCGCCAAGAGGTGTTCCCACAAAGTTTTGCGCGTACCAGTTGCTTGAAGGGAATGAATTTACGCCAAATCCATAGCCTGTTGTTGCCGTGTAGAGCACAATAGAACCTGTTGTAGCAACGGCATTTATCACAGGACCATCAAGTGTTGTATTTACCCATGAAGCACTTGGAAAAGAATTGTATCCAAAACCATAGGCATGTGATGTAGTATAAATTACAATGGTGCTGTCAGAGGCAATTGCACCTAAAACTTCTCCTTCAATATCTTGTGTAACCCACACTGAAGACGGAAACGTATTAAGTCCCATTCCGTAGGCTTTTGTTGGTGTGTAAACCACAATTTTGCCGTCCAATGTACTGAAGCTTTCGCAACCAGTAAAAACCCCTTCAATACCCTGTGGTCCCTGAATTCCTGGCTCACCTTCTGGTCCTGTTTGTCCTTCTGGTCCCGTTTCACCGTCGTTCCCTTGAGGGCCCATTTCGCCCGTTGTACCTTGAGGTCCTTCTGGCCCAGAAAACATCCCTTCAAACACCCAAGTGTCTGCCGTTTTTATGTAATAAAATCCGTCATCATTATTGAGGTAGAGGTCACCTTCATTCCCATCAGTGTCATTTGGAACCCCATTTCCAGTGAGCCACATGTTTCCATTTAAACCAGGTGCTCCATCTAAGCCGTTTTGACCATCAGCGCCGGGTTCCCCTTGCTGACCTTCGGGTCCTACTGGAGCATTCAAGGCCAAAGTTGCTGTCTCTGCATGCAAAGCATAAGGCACAGACAAAAGTTGCTGCACACCTATCGTTTCGTAATTCGTGCCCCCATCTTCATCCAATTCAATTTCTGCGAAGAAGCTATTTTCGCCCCAAAGAATGGCCTCAAACTGCCCCTCTTCAGGGATTCCTTCGCCAATGATTAAATTAACGAGACCAAAATCATTCGTGGTCAGCTGGTGCACTTCAGCATAATTCACAAGTCCATCTGCTGCCCCTTCGCGAATTGAAATACGCAAACTCACATCTTGATTTGGCAGTACCGTTCCTAGATCATTTCGAACTACTGCTTGGTAATTGATCCCCTGTGGAACTTGTCCGAAAACGCTAATGGACACAATCAGAAAAACGAAGGCGAGAAATGATTTCATGGTCTTTTAGCTTCTAATGATGGAAAAATGTTGGGGCGATGAAAGCAAAGGATGAGTTATGATGAACGTGTATAGACCACGGGAAAAACGAGCCATTTCAATGAACTCCTTAGACCGAATTTGCTGTGTATGAACCAACTTCCCTTGCGTGTCATAGATGGTCACATTCACTGATTCAAGCAATGCGGGAAAAGTAAAACGCACTTCGTTTCGTGTTGGGTTCGGGTAAACTGACACTTCATAATTGATGCTTGACTCCTCCACAGAAACCACTTCCAAATAAGTCTGATGGAAGCCTTGTGTTATGGTTCCGCTAGAACTTGAAAGTGTAAGTACCAATGGCTCCCCAATTGTGTAACTGAATTGAGTTGATGAACCGCCGCCGTTTGAGAACACTGATGGACTGGCTGATTGGGCGTTTAAATTGGTTGGAAGTGCGCAGCAAAAAAGGAGCAGCAAACAACTGAACCCAACTAATTGGATCAGCAACTTCAATTTCCTCATGGCAACAATCATATCATTCGAGAGATTGTAGACGTTTCGTTTGCTTAACAATGGAGCTCACTTCTGTAGACTAAGTTAGAAAATCAATCACACAAAGTTTAATGAAATTAATGGAGATAGATAGCCAAAGCGAGTGTTATTACCTCCTCAATGGCCGTCATTGGAAGGTCTTCTTTCGGATTTACGCGAAAAATTTTCATTCTTGAACGCTTTCCTGCTTCAAGGCTAGGATGATCAATTTGGTTTCCTTCTACCAGCAAAAAATAAGGCTCATCTGTCTTTTTATCTGTCCAGAGGTAGCAGAAAGGCTTCTTTTTGATGCAATAACAAGGCATTCCATACTTTTTTGTCTCAGAAATTTCGGGGTGGAAATTCAATAGCACTAAACGCATGGCCAATAAGCATGCTTTTATTGGTTCTGGTTTAGAAAGAAAAAAATCACCGCTATTGGTCATGCTCTTATCTACTTTCAAGGCCTTCGCTGTACTTCTATTGAACAATGTTAATCCTTTCTTATGTAACTTCACTCCCTTCTTCTTCGTCCAAAATAAAACCAAAACCATGAAGTTTCTCGCCCTCAGCATTGCAGTGCTGATTTCAACCTTTTCAACTGCTCAAGGCTATTTCCAGCAAGAAGTTGATTATCAAATCAACGTGACTTTGGATGACAGCAACCATGAGTTATCAGGTGAAATAACCATGGAGTACACCAACAATTCTTCTGATGCCTTGCCCTTCATTTGGATGCACCTTTGGCCCAATGCCTATAAGAATGGCAAGACGGCTTTGGCAAAGCAGCAATACCGAGAAGGAGATTTGTTCATGTTCTACGCAATGAACAAATCATTGGGGTTTATAGACCAACTTGATTTTCAAATCAATGGAACGAAGGCTGAATGGAACTACCATCCTGAGCATGTAGATATTGCCAAAATCACCTTGAAACAACCCTTAGCACCTGGGGCGTCTTTGACCATTTATACACCGTTTCATGTGAAGTTGCCTTCAGGAGAAATCTCACGATTAGGACACATTAACCAATCCTACCAAATTACGCAATGGTTCCCAAAACCAGCCGTATATGACCAAGAGGGCTGGCACGAAATGCCTTACCTCAATCAAGGTGAATTTTATTCTGAGTTTGGAAGTTTCGATGTGTCAATTACGCTGCCTAAGAATTATGTAGTAGGAGCTACTGGAGATTTAGTAGACGGCGAAGAAGAATTGGCTTTCCTAAATGAGTTGGATGTTCAAACGAGAGCTTCAACTGAGACTGTTAGCAATGATTTCCCTACTTCCAGTGAGGAAATGAAAACCCTTCGCTACAAACAAAACAAGGTGCATGATTTTGCCTGGTTTGCAGACAAGCGCTGGAAAGTATTGAAAGACGAAGTTACCCTTCCTAACAGTGGAAAAGTAGTGACTACCTGGTCTATGTTCACTCCTGAAAATGACTCGCTATGGCGTGCCAGTCCTGAATACTTAAAAGATGCCATTCATTATTATTCATTGTGGAATGGAGACTATCCTTACAACCAAGTGACTGCGGTTGATGGAACCATTTCTGCAGGTGGTGGAATGGAATATCCGAATGTGACCGTCATTGGCTCTAATGGAAATGCACTCGAACTAGAAACGGTGATTGTTCATGAAGTAGGGCACAACTGGTTCTATGGTATTTTGGGATCGAATGAACGCACGAATGCTTGGATGGATGAAGGAATTAACACTTTCAATGAAACGAGGTACTTCCGTGAAAAATACAATGATTCTTTATCGCTCACTAGTGGAGTAATCAGTCCGATATGGCAAGAAAAACTTGAATTGAGCAACCTCTCTTACCGCATGCGCAATGAATACGCTTACCTCATCAGTGCCAGAAATGGAATTGACCAACCCATGCAATGCCATTCAGATTCATTGAGCTCTATTAATTATGGAACCATCGTTTACAATAAAACCGCCGTTGCGTTTGACCATTTGAAAGGCTACTTGGGAGATGAAGCTTTTGATCAAGCCATGAAAGCCTATTTCGAAGCATGGAAATTCAAGCACCCTGGTCCTGATGACCTTCGCGCAGCAGTTGAAAAATCAGCAGGGAAAGACCTTTCATGGTTTTTTGACGACTTGGTGCAAACCAATGGAAGAATAGACTACGCAGCTGAGGGCATTACTTCAAAAGAAGGAATTAAAATGGTGAACATTAAAAACCGTGGAGACCTCAATGTTCCTTTTCAAGTTTCATTTCTTGGTGACGAAGGGAATGTGATTTCTGAGCAGTGGTATGAGGGAATTCCGCAAGGAGAGAAAAAAGCCCTTGCCATCCCCGAAGGGACCAAAATGGTGCAAGTTGATGGGAATGAAGAAATGCTTGAATACGATCGCCAGAATGACCAACTGCGCACTTCCGGAATGTTTAAAACCATTGAACCAGTCACTTTCCGTTTCGCAACGCGCATAGATAATCCTAAAAAGTCTGAGGTATTTTGGCTTCCCATTGCCGCATGGAATGAGCAGAACAACTTTATGCTTGGAGTGAACATTCACAACACGCCTTTGCCAGGAAGAGATTGGGAGTTTTCTGTTAGTCCGCTTTATAGTTTCTCTCAAAACAACATCAACGGATTTGCGCGCGTATCGAAGTTTTTCGGGAAGCATGTGTTGGATTTTCAGTTGCAGAAGTTCACCGCTGCTGATATTGAAGAAAGAGACCTTGTTTTTGTAACCTTACCTTCATACACCAGCAATTATGTTCGTCCATCTATTTCCTTCAACTACATATTAAATGATGCTCCTAGAGATCGCTACAAGGATCAACTCACTTTTATCATCGCTGCCGCTTTTAATTCAGTTGCTTTTGAAAACAATTCCGAAGCTACATACTCAGTTTTTCGCAGAGACTACGTTCAAGAATTATACGCGCCTGAAATTCGCTACTCGGCAAACTTTCAAACAGGTCCACGAATGCGTCATGAATTTGGAATCGGCACACGTGCTTTCATGGTAGATGAAATTGGGCTTGAAGAAATAGGCCTCATTGTCACAGCAGATTTCGAAGGAGCTTTTGAATACAATCAAAAGGGCAAAAAAATTCATTGGAAAGGATTCGCTGGGTACAATTTGAATAAGGACAATACTTTTTACAGCTTCTCTGGAGTTGGCAGAACGGCCTTTAATGACATTATGTTTGATCAGTTGCTCTTGCAGAGACAAGCCACAAATGAAACCTTGTCTCGTCAAATCGAAAATGGAAAAGAGGGTGTTTTAATTAATTCCGTGGGGCGTGAATGGATGCTCAACGGGATGTTGGAATATGAATTGCCAAAATCACCCCTCTCTATTTGGGCTTCTGGATCACTTACAGAAGCGCAATTCCTTATTTCAAATGAGTTCATGGGGATTGATTATGCGTTTAACTATGCTGCCGGTGTCTCATTCACATTGGTCAGAGACGCCCTTGCCATTCACATGCCGCTTGTTAGTAATAGATTGATAGACGCCCCTAAATATGAACCATGGGATTACATCATGTTTCAGTTCAACATTGACAAATTCAATCCATGGATGGCATTGAGGGGCATTGGGAAATAGGATTTTAGCTCGTCTTTCTTACCTTTTAGGCAGATTAAGAATTGAACGCCCATGAGCAAGTATTACCACATTACTTCATTTGAAAAATACACCGAAGCCTATAAAGTAAGTCTTCAAGATAAAGTCGCTTTTTGGGATGATGTAGCACAAGCCTTTCATTGGACGAAAAAGTGGAGTAATACCGTTTCTCATGACTTCTCAATCCCCGAAGTGAAATGGTTTGAGGGCGCTGAAACCAACATCACTTTCAACTGCTTAGACCGACATCTTCCTGAACGAGCAGACCAAATTGCCTTCTATTGGGAAGCAAATGACCCCAGAGATCAACATGTAACGCTCACATACCAAGAGTTACATGATCAAGTTTGTCAATATGCCAACCTTCTAAAAAGTAGGGGAATTAAAAAAGGAGACCGCGTGGTCATTTACATGCCCATGATTCCTGATTTACCCGTTGCCACTTTAGCATGTGCGCGAATTGGAGCCATTCACTCTGTGGTCTTCGCCGGATTTTCTTCCCAAGCTATGGCTGATAGAATCAATGACGCCCAAGCCATTGCAGTGCTTACTTCAGACGGTATGTTTCGTGGGGCGAAGGAAATGCCTGTAAAACAAATTGTTGACGAAGCTTTAGAGCAATGCACTTCTGTGAATACGGTAATTGTTAGCCAGCGCACGAAATGGGATGTGAACATGGAAGACGGACGGGACATTTGGCTGAAGGACGAAATTTCAAACATGCCAAAAACATGTGCCCCAGAACCAATGGATTCAGAAGACATGCTCTTCATCCTTTACACCTCTGGCTCAACCGGGAAACCAAAAGGCGTGGTGCATACCGTTGGCGGATACATGGTTTATGCCGGATATTCATTCAAAAATGTTTTCCAATACCAGGAAGGCGACCTTTTCTGGTGTACTGCAGATGTGGGTTGGATTACAGGACACACCTACATTGTTTATGGCCCCCTTTTGAACGGCGCTTCTTCAGTGATCTTTGAAGGGGTTCCATCTTGGCCAGATTGCGGAAGGTTCTGGCAGATTTGCGACAAGTACAGGGTCAATCAATTTTACACAGCCCCTACCGCCATTCGTGCGCTCATGGCTGCGGGAGACGGTTTCGTCCTAGATTACAGCCTAGATTCATTGAAAGTAATTGGCTCTGTTGGCGAGCCCATCAATGAAGAGGCGTGGAATTGGTACAACATCCACGTGGGTAAAGAAAAATGTCCAATTGTAGATACCTGGTGGCAAACCGAAACAGGGGGCATTTTGATCTCTGGACTTGGAGCACTCAGTCCTCAGAGACCGAGCCACGCTGGTTTGCCGCTCCCTGGCATTCTTCCTGTACTGTTAGATGCAGAAGGCAAAGAAATTACTAAAAATGGGGTCGAAGGCTATTTGTGCATCAAGAATCCTTGGCCTAGCATGATTCGAACCACTTACGGAGACCATGAACGGTGCAAAAATGTTTACTTCAGTCATTACGAAGGCTACTATTTCACAGGAGACGGGGCGAAAAGAGATGAAAATGGCTTGTACAGAATTATAGGCAGAGTAGATGACGTTATTAACGTTTCAGGACACCGTTTCGGAACCGCAGAAATTGAAAGCGCCATCAACTCCAATGACCATGTTGTAGAATCTGCCGTGGTCGGTTATCCGCACGCTATTAAAGGACAAGGCATTTACGCCTATGTTATTTGCGATGCCGTGATTGAGGACGAAGAAGTCCTTCGCGCAGCCATTACAGAATCAGTGGTGCATGAAATTGGACGAATTGCGCGTCCAGACAAAATCCAAATCGTTCCCGGCCTTCCAAAAACAAGAAGTGGAAAGATCATGCGACGTATCCTTAGAAAAATTGCTGAAGGTGATGTTTCAAATTTGGGAGATACCTCCACCCTGCTTGATCCTAACATTGTGGATCAGATTAAAAACGGGAAGATTTAGGTGTTGAAAATCAACTTTTTGTATTCAGAAGTTGAAGGTGGTATTTCCCCTTGCGGATTTGGAGAATGGGGGCTACTTAAAAAGATCGTAGGTAAGCTTCACCAAAACAGGATAGTTTAAAAACAGAATAACATAGAACGGTCCAAATTGCAAGAAGGGATTCATGGAAGTCATTGATTGCTTCTTGCCACTGCGCGGACCGCCCTTGCTTAAAATGAAACGCAACACTCAATTTCTGGACTCATGATAACTACGCTGCAGCTTACCCAAAATGCGGATGCAGGACTGCTATGTCCTAAAGCCAAAAAGAACGCCCCAAAACGTTTGGCTTCATCTGTGTCTTGCTTTTTTATTTCCGTAAAAGGTCGAAAGGCGAAAAAACCCGGCCTTTTCTCCTCCTCGATGCGCATCGAAAACAACAACTTGCCTTCTGCTAGGAAGAAGAACCCTATTGAATCCCCATAGCTAACAGCAGCGCCCCGCTACCACAGGAAGAGTGCAACATCTGCTCCAAAGAACCGCGGCCTTACCGCGCCTCATTAGAGCTTAATTGTTGTAAAGCGTTTCTATTTATACAAACTATCTATTTCGGTCATTTCGTTGAGTGGAAAGAAATTTTCAATAGGTACTCGCATCGCATAATAATCAAGCTGATACCTTTTAGTTTGTCCAATCAATTTATCCCAGTCCCAAGGTATTAGAGATATTGCTGTTTGAGAGTCTAAAATCCAATCTTTTGTTTCTTGTATGTCAATTGTTGCTTTAACTCCATCGAGCACTTTATTGTCTGTTCTTCTGATTACTTCAGTCGTAGCAATTAAGTTGATATTTCCTTGATTAAGTACCCTAAATTGAAAATAGAATTGATTTTGAAATTGATTAATAGTCATACCTTATTTAATTAGTTTTTTCTTTTGTTCGTCAAATTCACTTTGTGTTAATACACCACTATCTAATAATCCTTTCAATTTATTAAGTTCGTCTGCCACACTAACAGCACCTGAGCCACTTGCTTGTCCTACAGCTTTTGATATAGCATCTGCCATCGCTTCAGCAGTTCCTTTTGAAGTATTTGCAGAAATCTGTTTGGAACAAATGTCCTTAATTTCATTTGCCTTTTTTTTCCAAAACCCATGTATGAAAATTGAGTCGTTACCTGTACTTTTAACTTTCAAAGTTGCTCCGAATAAATGCTTGTCAACTGATGCTCCTGTTATATTTTGAAAATGTAAGTTTTCAGTATCTACAGAAATTAAATACCAATTTCTTCGTCTGTATTCTATGTGATTATCATCAATAGTAATTACATTCGGAGTGAATGGATTAAAGTCACCTGATAATAATCTTAGGAAATAGCTTGATTTGAATTCTTTTTCTTCTGTCATTTTTTTAATTTTTAGTTAATGTTTCTGTTTTGTTTAATGTGCTACAACGTTCCGTGTATGGTGTCGTAGCATCCCGCAGGGTGCTATGATTTTATATACTGTGTTGAACTCAACCTCCGGTAGCTAAAGAACCCCAGCACCTCAGATTGAGTATACGCTCATAAAAATAACATATTATGAGTACGGTTTTAAAAAAAATGGAGGCAATGAGCTGCGTTCTTCTGCAGACTCTCCCAAAACATTAATTGCAAGAGCGAAGCGAGAGATCCCCGGATTTACTGATCACTTTGCCAAATTTGAAGAGCAAGTCACCATCGGTGGATATTCATCAAGTACCATCTTTAACTATTCTCGGGCGGTGGCAAAAGTCAGTCTGCACTTCGGGAAGTCGATTCTTGATCTTGATCCTGACGAAGTAAATGCTTTTCTCTTCCAACTAGCCAAAGAGAAAAAAGCCAGTAGCACTTACTTTAAACACACCGTGTATGGACTGCGGTTCTTCTTCCGGCTATACGGACTAGAAGACCGAGTGCTGCGACTTCCAACAGTTAAAAGCGATCGGAAAGTCCCCGTGGCGCTCATCTACTCTGCTGGGCTAAGAGTGAGCGAGGTCTGCAACTTGAAAATCTCCGACATCGATAGTGATCGGATGCAGATTAGAGTGGTCAAAAGCAAAGGGAAATATGATCGGTATGTTCCGCTGAGTCAGATGCTGCTCAATGGCCTCAGAAAAT
>Ga0208768_1001034_pt1 | contig 15982 bp, 14 predicted proteins | sample AntAceMetag02UK1_FD_184760 | JGI IMG/M metagenome (GOLD analysis project Ga0208768, IMG submission 184760) | Saline lake microbial communities from Ace Lake, Antarctica - Antarctic Ace Lake Metagenome 02UK1 (SPAdes) (version 2) | ecosystem: Environmental > Aquatic > Non-marine Saline and...
GTTTTTGAGTGGTGTAAATGTGGAAACCGCCTAATTGCTTTTATAGCAAGGAAGCATCCACCCACGAATGTATCTTAGAGGAACAATTATAAAAACCTCTTCTCATTACTATTATATGGTAACTATTCTTTAAGTTCTTTATCGTGCCATTTTAAATCTTCACGGGTGTATAGGTCGTGGGCGTATCCATTATATTTTATATTGATATTAAATATCTAAGGACACTGTGTTCTTATTAGAAGTGTTCTTCTTACGTGCTCGCTTAGGCATATTTGTATTTTGCATTCCATTTAATGATGAAATGGATATTACAGAGTCTTCGTCGTTAGACATACCTTGAGTGGTTGATTGAGGTTTTTCGTGAATATTTACATTACGTGTTTTTAATCCAGATAAAATATTGTCTATATCACTTGGTCCTTTCATTTCTTGACGCTGAACTGGGGGTCTCATACTTCTTGGAGGTTCATTTATATTTTGTTGAGAATTCATATCTACACCCTGTTCTCTAAACATCGTGCCGCGGCTTGCATTGATGTCGGGACGATTAGAAGGGGCTTCATTTGAATAGTTCATACCAGGTCTTGACTGAGGGGGCATATTTTGGGTTTCAACCGGAGCGGGTGGAGGAGGTCCACGTGGTTTGTTATTAGATTCTTGCATTAAGTTACTTGCCATCGCAAACCCAGGTGATTGTTGACTCATACTACTTACTGTTGCGTTGGTAAACATCTTCATCAATTCTGGGCTTTGTTTAATGACATCATTAAACGCTGGGGTAGCACTCGATAAAGCCTTATTTGAAAAGTTCAATACCGCACCACTAAATCCAATACGAAGAAGAAGAGATATTTCAGGTGCGAGTTTACCACCCTTATATTTATCATGTAATTCGCTGAATAATTCTTCATAACTATCAATATCTTCGTTGATTTGTTCTCCCCATCCATCCAAATTTAAATCAAATGGGTTAAATGCGGTGTTAGCATATTCTAATGAATTAATAAATGTCATAAACCACCATCCTTGTAGTTTTACACTGTCCTTTTTGCGCTTGTCTTCGAGTGCGGTTTCGTACTCATCTTCAATCTCATCAAAGTCCGAGTCTAATGTAAAATGAGAATTATGCTTAATTAGTCCCTTTTCATACCAGTCATCTAATTTTTTAAGCATAGCACGTTTCTTTCTGCGTTGTTCTCGCTCGCTCATATTAGTATGTACTTTGATATCGTCATTTAATGGCATTTCTGACATCTTTGAAAATCCATCCCAAGTTTTAGCTGTACCAATACTATCACGAGTAGCTTGACCTAAATTAGAGTCGGATTGTTCTCCATATGATGGAGGTGAAGGCTCAGGATTACTACCAAATCCAAATAAATTAGATGCCATTCCAGAGAATGATTTTGTATTACTATTCATTTCTGTTTGAGGCGTATTACGTCCTGAAATCTCATTTAATTCATTTTCTAAATTATCGAGTTCTCCTAAATTTAAATCATTATTGGATGATACTTTTTTGTCGTTCATTAATAGTTCAATACCAGACCCAAAATTTGAGCCTGTTCTTGAATGTTCCATACTTGGTAAATCGTCAATTTCACTGAGAGCACCTAAATCTACAACTTCCATACTATTATGATATTTATACAATTTTTATTTTTAAATCATCCGCATACAATATTAATTTTTTGTGTTTTAAATACCAAATACCTTGTAGGAATGAATCAGCCAGGTCGTCTTTTTTCTTTGTATTTAAGGAATCTTTCCATTTATGTAAATTATCATTCGCATCTATCATAAGAGAACAATAATACACTCCGTCTTTTTTATGTTTCTTATAATTGGCATTGATTTGACCCGTATTTTTCGTATTTTCGACCAAATTATTACAATGTTCTCTATCATCTATTTTTATTTCAGAAAATTGTTTTAGTTTATGTGATGATGATACAAATTCTATATCCATTTTGTCATTCAACATTATAAAATATTGTGCTAACATTCCTTGGACTGTCTTCATTCTGGTTGCTATAGGGGATATTTGGTTTTCAATTACCGCATATTGTATGTTTTTGATGTCATCAATTTCATTTAATTGGTCTTTCATTCGTTTACCAATGCTAATTAAGTCAGTTTCTGAAGCAGTTTTAACCTTCTTACTTGTAACTGGCTCAAAACAATTCTTTTGATAATATTCCACTATTATATCCAATATTTCAGCTTTCTTTAGTTTATCAATGTTCTCTATGTTTAAAAATACAAGGTGTTTATTACCTTGTTGAATAAGGTCGTTTAATTTTAATTTTTTTAAGAATGGCGTCTTCATTTCCTTTGTAGGAATCATATATTGAGAACATTCTTTCGCATGTTTTTCACAATAATATTTATTATTCTTCTGATATTTCGCCTTTTTACTACAATCTGTTGGAGGTGTCTTTTTATTTTTTGGTTTGTTCTTACAATCGCAATTATATGTAACGTTAGCATTATCTGTAAAATTCAAAACACCCCATTTGTCTATCAATACTTCATTTCCAGTGTGTTCTAAAATACAATAAGCCATATTCTTTATTCCTACGTCAAAACTTATTACTTTCATAGTTCTCTTACAATAATATACATCGTGAGATTTATATTATTTGAATCCATAAACATATTATACAAAAATTGAATTTTGTATTACTATGTATACCACAATATATTAATTGCGTAAAAATGATAGCATTCTTCGTAACATTCTTTATTATAATCGCATTCCTACTGGCACGGGCTATATTCACTCCATCTGAACGTGTAAGACCATGTAGATAGTTAGTTTTGATTAGTTGTTGGTTGAACTACAATGGGTGACATCTTTCGTGCTGCTAATTGTTCTCTTGTTAAATATAATTCTTTTAAATCACTGGATGCGTATCCAAATGGTTTTGTCTGGTCTGTACCAGATGAATATAAATAAGGTTGGTTATGAAATCCCTTAATTACGTTTGATTGAATGCTTGGAATATCAATAGGACGTTTGTAATATCCAGTGTCATTTGATGATTCACGAAAATTATACTCCATGATTTTTTTTGCGTTATCGGTTAAATACTTGCGATATTCCCAATTTGATTTAATGCCGGAATTTTCTACTAAATCAGCATTTATAGATGACTCTGATTGCCATGTAGCAGTAACTGACCGTCCATCGCTCATTAATGGCGGAAATTCAGGATATTTGTTATTAGTATGGTATCCTCTAGATGATTCAGGAACAGTTTCTTTAATAATAGGATATGCACAATCTACGCTTTGGTACATACTGGTTGAACGTGAAAACATTATAATATACTAAACCGTTAGAAATTATAATATCATTTTCTATTTATGCTAATGTTTCAAGAAGTTTCAATAACTCATTTTTCTTCATTTTACCAACATCATTTGTATAACCTTTTTCATTTACTACTGTTTTTAATGCTGTTATATTCATCTTTTTATAAACATCCATAGGCACATCTTGAATTTCATCTCTATTCTCTAAAGTGTCGTCTAATTTATCTACAATCAAATTATATGTAGTATCAGGGTCTAACCCATTATGAATATCAGGGTCATGTTCGTCGGTTGCTACACTTAGCTCTTCTTCTGGATTAATATTTTCGTCAATCTCGCCTATGCCAACATTTATTACCTTTATTGGTGGAGTATGATTTAATTCTTCTGGTAAAATAACACCATCACTTTCATCTTCACTTTCATCCTCACTTTCATCCTCACTTTCATCCTCACTTTCATCTTCACTCTCATCCTCACTCTCATCCTCACTCTCATCCTCACTTTCAGACACCACTAATTTGGGTAATTCAGAAGCATCATAATGGTGTGCCTGTTCTTCTACGGCTGGGGTATATATTATATTTGCAGGCATACCACCATGGTGTACTAAAGTATTACGGTTATTCATTTCAGTCACTATATTATTAATAATTTCAAACATCGTATCGCATTTAGTTTCTAAAGCAGTGAACTTTTGTCTGAAGTGATATACCAAATACAATATTAACACAAAGGTTATAGCCAAAACCACAAAGAAAAACGTTTCAAGCATATTAAATAATCCCATTTACATTAAAAACACATTATATAAGAAGAAAGCAAACGAACCTACTAAATAAAATATTTTTGTATATTATATTATAAATATGGATTCACTATCTGATTCTACTAAATTTATTTCATCTGAGGGTAATAGTAAAAACTACATGATATTTATTTTAGCTACATTATTAATATTATCTCTTTTAGGGATAAATCTATTTATAATAGTTGGTAATACCGTTCAAGTAGTCATTAACATCTTCAAACCCCTTATTTATCAAATATTAGCTATTTTGGGATATACTGCTGGTACTTTAATAAATACAACTGCTGATGTTACATCTGATGTTGCTCGTGCGGGTGTTGATATTGCTGAGGGCACCGTTCAATCGGTAGGAAATCTTCTAAAAGACGCAAGTAAAGGTGCGGTAAACCTACAAACTAAAAAAGACCTGGATATGGTTATATCAGAACCTGAATCTGATAAAGCAGAAAGCCCTATCCAGACCAATGGCTCATCATTAAAATCAAGCTGGTGTTTAGTTGGCGAACATAATGGAAAACGTGGGTGTGTTGAAATAAATGACGCTTCAAAATGTATGTCCGGACAAGTATTTCCTAACGCAAAAATGTGCTTGAATCCTACATTAACATCTAATATGCAACCAAAACAAAGGGCTCAACCGCATCCATTAAAAAGTGTGAAGAGTAACCCTGACCGTAGCACTTGGTAATTTTTGTAATGTCTAACGATATTTTTGTATTAGACATTAGAATGGGTATTTACATATCCAAAAATGTAAATGGAACATATGATTGTGTACTGGGTTCGGTTGTTATCGTACATCCAGACGCATCACTCATATTCGTTTCAGATATATTCATAAATACACCATAACTTATGTCGTATTGTACGTTAAAATTACTTGTTATATCAGCATTTCCAATAACAATTTTTAATTTCGGTGTTATATGAAAATCATATGTATATCCTGATTCCGTGTATAGATTTATATTTGTTACATTTAATACACCTGCATATAAAGTCGCATTGAAATCATTTACATTATTGGAAATATCAAACGTCATTGAACTTATATTGCTGTCATCATATGTATAACCAATACTACTATTGACGTTTTGTACGTATTCATTATTATATTTTACCGCAAACTCAAATGGACTTAGCTCATCCAATGATATAGTTAGATTATTATAGGATATATCTCCATCAATTAGCTTTCTACCTGTTATATTTAAACCAATCGGAATACTCATCCGATAAGTATATGCTGGTAAATCAATTAGGTCAGTTATATTCAATGATATGAATTCGGTCTCTTCATCATCATTAAAATATGTGTTTTCATCTGGGGTAGTAAACATCCATTTATCTGTTATATCTGGTTCTGATATACCCTTGGGTTCTGTACCAGTTTCATAATTATATAACGGAACTTCTTTATCCAGATATAAATTAATCGATGGACCCGGAACACCAGCCGCACTACTACGAGTATATATTATACCAGTGTCAGGGCAATCTAATACGCGGCTACTCGCACGCGTAGAACCCATCATCGCATTTTTATATAACTCCTTTTTTGTAAAAGAGTTTTGTTTTGTAGATTGTTTATTACCAGCATATTTCAATATTTCTGCTTTTCTTCTCATATTTAAATCAAATGATGTATGTGTTCCACTCAAATACGGATTATTATTTTCACCTAAAATTGTACTTCTTGGCGGAGGGACCGCAAATACAAACTGTTTTCTTCTTTGTTGAATAGTACTACATAAAGGGTCGGTTGTTTCTGCCATAGTATAGTATCACTTATACTATACTACGAGATTGTTAGTTGAAATTTCTAATATTTGGATGAATACCAGTAATTAGATAAATATTTAAATCCTTTCTGTGCTCCCATGTTATTCACCACTGATAAATTTGGACCACTTGATACAATATGATTAATTTCAAAAATGTTTAATGCGCGATTATAATATCTTAATGCTGATAATTTCCCCATAAACCCACCATTTTGTGAGATATAAATATCACCATAATTTTGTTTTGGTGTATCCAGCATTTCAAGGCGACTTGCGATTATTCCATTCACATATACATCTATTTTTGTATTCATCGCACGGATAGCAATATGAACCCATTTTTTTAATGGCACATTGTCTATGTCAATAATATTAGGGTTACTGGTAGAACTATCATGAGCTTTTACAGAATCCATAATAATATGAAGCTTATTTGTCATTGGTGAAATATACATACCGGGTGCGTTATTTACACTCGCAATATTTGTAACAGGGTCAAATCCGCCATCTCCCTTACTGAATATATGCTGATATTTACTGTCATTTTTATTTAAATCATCAATATATATCCAAGAAGACCAGGTAAACTCTAAGCCTTCCGATTCATTATTAGACTTGTAGATTGGCTTACTTTCAGTATTCTTAGGGTCTTGAGACACAATCATGTCATTTGTACCATCAATCATACCATCAATTATATAAGGTGAATGACTCGGTCTTGTAAAATAACTTATCAGACTTATACCCAGATTCATTAAAAATAAAAACACAATCAATACCAAAATAATAAAGGCGAATTTTGCGATGATCGTATTTGAATATAAGAATCCTGTAGTAGCACCAACACCAACCGCGGCTTCGGTTGAGAATTCGTCGAATTTACTCGTTAAAGTTCCCTTAGCCTGGTCGTATCCTTCTCCTACAGCCTGAATACCACTTTGGATACTTTGATTAAATGTATTTAATGGTCCTGTATTGGGATTAGCGTTTTGTTGAAAATTCATTACGGTTTATATATTATATAATAGATATATAAAACATTTTACTTACATCAAAGAGAACTTTCTAATTTCTTCGTTGTTCTGTAAGATAGATAAATCAATACCTATATCGTTCAATGCAGATGCCATTTTACTTGAACCGTTACCTTTCATGTATACATCCCACGCAGTTTCTGGGTCGACTGGGGTCGTCCATCTTCTAAACTGAGTAGCATACGCATCAAAGTTTCCACCTTGATTGCCTAAATATACAGGAATTTCTTTACCAGGTGGTACAATAGGCATAGCACCACCATTATTGTCAGTTTTCTTAAAAAAACGCTGAGAACGGACTAATTTACCATCAATATAAGCATCCGCAAATTGGTTATCCATACTAATTGTAATATTTACCCATTTCTGAAGAGGAAAATTGTTAGTGATAATCATTGTTTCGATACTTGGCGCTTCAGTAGTGTTATTATTCATTGTAACATCAAGTTTTAATACAGGAGAAGTTTTATCTAAATATAACCTTAAATTATTGGCACGAGAGAAAATGGTTTTTTCTGTATTGTTATCCCACGTATTTACATATATCCATACTGAGTGTGCGTAACGAGTATTTTTGGGACCACTTATATTTGAAATAGCTGGTACTGGGGTTAATAAACTGGCTTCTTGTACCAAGTCAGATGATTTATCAGTAAAATAAGCGTATAACACGTATAATAATACTAAAATAGTTACTATCAAAATTATGGTAATTGTATCCATTATATACAGTACATTTATAAATTATTTACAGGAGGGTTTTTTTTCATTAAAAAATTATATGAATTTGCGACTTGTGAACGTGTTAAGTTGCCTACATAATAACGAATATTACTAATTGCTCCATCTATACCATCATTCGCACCAATTACTACAATATCATTCGCAGTATATACCGGTGAATTATCATGTGCGAATCTAAATGTTTTTTCTAACGAACCATTTAAAAATAAGTCTACTGAATTTGCGGTATAATTGAATATAAACTGATTCCATTTTTGAGTATCTACTTCGACAATGTAACTATTTTCATCACTGTTTTCATTGTTTGAAAAATACACCTTTAATGTATCTTTATTATTATGAGGTGTCTTTTTCACATAGGTTATCTTAGGTACTCCATTACCATAATTAAAGATGGGGGTTTCATTTGCGTAAGAAAATTTATTTTCAGAATGTGCGTTTATCATTACCCACATTGATAAGCTATAATTTCTTCGGTATACCACTGGGGAGTTTACATCATCTTTTTCTGCTGTTAATTTTAAATCATAACTTGAAATAAGTGGTTTTTCTATATCCAGAAACGCAGAACCTTCTAATAAAGGGACGCCTTGTTTCAAACTAATTTTTGATATAATTGTGGGAATATAATTATAGAGGAATATCAAAACTATTTCAGTTATGAATAAATAATATACCACATTGGTTGTTAGTTGCAGTTCTCGACGTATGTAATTATAAAAATCCAAAATAAGACAAGGAACATAGAAAAATAGATGGACGAAAAATCCACCCCATCCCTCTTGTGTTTTTAAATGATTACTATAAAAATAAAACACAATTGCTAATCCAATTAAGATACCAAATGATAGTATACCGGATATTATATAGTTCGCAAATGAGAAAGCTGAATCATTAATATTTGAATAAAAATAAAATACTGTTCCAAATAAGGATACAATAGTTCCTATAATCACACCAATATAATAGCTATTATTTAATGATTCTTTTCCTAAAAACACGGTTGGTATTAAAAATATCAAACCTACTACTAATGGAAATAAATAATTATTATATCCAGTCGTTAATGATAGATGGTCTTCAGATGATTGCATTAATGTTACTACAAAATAAATCAGAAATCCAAAAGTTAATATATATTTCAATATTGGCATTATGTTGGTTCCGTCCGATAAGTCCATATTTATTATACATTATACATACAATAAATATTAGTAAGATTCATTTTACAAGTTTTCCATTGTTGTTTTTTTCCCGTGACATTCACGACATAAAGCAACTAAATTATCTACATGATTACTTCCGCCATATTCTAATCTAACCACATGATCTACTTCAAACCAAGCAGTTAATTGATTCTGACAGTCTCCACATTTCCAGTTTTGTCGTGATGCTACGAACTTCTTTTTCGTTTCACTAACAGAACGCTTTGTTGATTTTTTACCCGAATTCATAATCCTATCTTCCGATATTTGGGACGGATTCGATAGAGCCATCATTGGATGATTGTCATTTCCCGAAACAAACCCTTGTTTTGAAGTGAAATCCAATATAGGGGAAATGATATTCGACGCATTCTTATCGATAGGTAAATATTTAATATAATCGCCAGAAGTAGATACTATCTCACGAGCGCGTAACGGATTTTTCTTTATTAAGATATAAAACATCAACGCCCCAAATGCGATTCCCGCCATCTGATAATATTTTTTCCACGATAATAATAAACTCATATACTTACCATCAGTGTAAATGTTTGCCATACAAAAACCGGCTATTAATAATATTACTAATTCAAATCTCATGTTATTCTTATTCTTATATTATCTATACACATTTTCAATCGATTTATTCATAGTATACATAAATCAAAAACGCACATATCAATATTAGTGCTAAATGTATATAATGTTTATTCAAATTTAATTTACTGCTTATATACACTGGTTTAGGTAAGTATTCATTACGATATTTTGCAAGAGCCCTCGGTAATGAAATATCCTCTTTTCCTAATAATACGTTAAATTTATTGTGAATAAAATGGACCCATCTCACAAACGAATCACGATTATCTAAATACGGGGATACAGGATACTTATCTAACATTTCACTAAACTTGTTTCCCATTTCCTCAATGGGTATAAATAGAGGCATGTTCTGAATAAAATCGTAGTATTTCTTCTTTGTTACATCATTCGGGGTTTTGGGATAAGACTCGGCTATTGTATGTAAAAAAAACCAATAATGAGGTCCCCATACTTCGGAATGAAATATCATTTTGTATACACGTTAGTAATATTTATTTTACACAAATACAACTATTTTGTAAAAAGGGTGTAAAGATTACTTTATGTAAAACAATAGATATATGGCTGATAACTATTGTAATAATTGCGGGAAACACGGACATAGCTATAACCAATGTAAATTACCGATAACAAGTTTAGGGTCTATTGCGTTTCGCATTTGTGACAATAAAATAGAATATTTAATGATATGCCGTAAAGACACATTAGGATTTATTGATTTTATGCGCGGGAAATATACATTAACAAATAAAGATTATATTATGAATATGTTGAAACAAATGACGAATGCTGAAAAAATCAAATTAAATACATTGACGTTCGACCAATTATGGCATGATATATGGGGTAATGTGAATGATGTGAATGTAATCAATCAATACATAGCAGAAGAAATGTCGTCCAGAAATAAATTTAATCATTTAAAACAAGGAGTTCAATACAAAACGAATAAACTTTCGTTAACTGAAATGATTGAGGAAAGTAATCAATATACATTCTGGAATGAACCTGAATGGGGATTCCCTAAAGGGCGGCGTAATTATAATGAATCCGATTTAGACTGTGCTTTAAGAGAATTTAATGAAGAAACCGGGATTGATACAAGGTCAATAAAGCTTATTGATAATCTTTTCCCATTTGAAGAGATTTTTACTGGTTCAAATTATAAATCTTACAAACATAGATATTTTATTACGTACATTGATAGTAAACAGAATTTTAATATGGATAATTATGAAAAAACAGAAGTTAGTAAAATGGAATGGAAAACCTACGAAAACTGCGTGTCATCGATTCGTAGCTATAATTTAGAAAAACAGTATATGCTTACTAAAATAAATAATACGCTGTCAAAATATAGTATATCATGCTATTGTTAAAACACACACCTTTTTATCTATATATATTTAATATATATATAGTATCATCAAATTATGAATAACACCGTTAAAAATAAATCTGTACCTAAAAATAACACACGTAAAAGATGTCCTAAGGGAGAACGTTGGAATATAGCTCAAAATAAATGTTTGCCACGTATTATAAATAATACAGAAGACACAAATAATAACACAGGTTGTTCTAAAAAATACGAACCACAAACTCCACAACAGCAACAGAGAATGAACTTTTTGACAGAACAAGTTAAATCACGTAAACTCAGCACCAAAGATTTGAGAAATATGGTATCTGACCTTATTGGAGAAGAACGAGGTATTCATAAAAACCAAATATTAGGTGCTCGAATGACTGATGAATTAATACGATTGATTATATGCTTAGAGAATAGACCGACAGAAGACCCAGATGTTGAACCATCACCCGACCCAGATGTTGAACCAGAGGTTGAACCATTACCCGAACCCAAAGTTGAACCATCACCCGATGTTGAACCAGAGGTTGAACCATTACCCGAACCCAAAGTTGAACCATCACCCGAACCCAAAGTTGAAATGGATGATATAGAACTGACACCAGATATACAGGATATACAAAATCAATTAGGAATAGAACCAAGTGATATGGATTCTAAAGAATATAATCAATATTTATCTAAGAAAGAAAAACTTGAATATGATAATAATGATGACACATACGATTTCCTTTATCCGCAATTAAATGACCCTAATTTTAGTACAAAAATCGCATTGCGTAAAGAATTTAATGATACACGATACGATGGTGAAATTAAAGACATCAAAAAACAAGCAGAAATACTATGTAAAGCAGATTTTGAATTGTTACCACATCAAATGTTTGTTAAAAATTTCCTTTCATTACAAACACCATACAATTCTCTTTTGTTGTATCATGGTTTAGGAACAGGAAAAACATGCAGTGCGATAGGTATTTCTGAAGAGATGAGACATTTTATGAAACAAGTCGGTGTAAAACAAAAAATATTAATCGTTGCCTCACCTAACGTTCAAAACAACTTCCGTCTTCAATTGTTTGATGAACGAAAATTAAAATTAGATGGAGAACAATGGAATCTAAACACATGTGTAGGGAATTCATTATTATCTGAGATTAATCCTACTAATTTAAAGGGCATTTCTAAAGAGAAAATTACATCACTCATTAATTCTTTAATTAATAAATACTATTCTTTTGTAGGATATACTGAATTATCACATTACATACAAAATAAAACAGTCCCACCCGATAATGTTAACTATACAACCGCACAAAGAAAGGACTATAAATTAAAAAGAATACAAAAATACTTTGATAATCGTCTTATTATCATTGATGAAGTCCATAATATTCGTCAAGGAGATGACAATAAAGATAAGAAAAAAACATCATCATTATTATTGAATATATGTAAGTATGCTAATAATCTTCGTCTTCTTCTGTTATCTGCTACTCCTATGTATAACAGCTACAAAGAAGTCATATGGCTTACAAATCTTATGAATGTAAATGACAATCGTAGTACTATTTCTGAAAGTGATGTATTTGATAAAAACGGTAGTTTTATTGAATCAACTACCGATGATAATGGTAACGTATCTGAGAGTGGTAAGGAATTATTAATGCGTAAATTAACTGGTTATGTTTCATTTGTCCGTGGTGAAAACCCGTATTCATTTCCATATCGCATTTATCCTGAGACATTTGATAATACTCGTAGTCTGGATGTAGAAAATTACCCGACCAAACAAATGAATAATCGAGAGATTACTGCTCCATTAAAACATACACCTGTATATACAAACCCTATAGGTGAGTACCAATTAAAAGGATATAATTATATTATTGAGAACATGAGAAAAATATCTACAATAAAGGCACGCGAAGGAGACGAATCAGTACAAATTCCGACATTTGATAACATGGAATCATTTGGATATACTTACTTAGAAAGACCTCTTCAGTCATTGGATATTGTTTACCCGAATAAAGAGCTTGATAAAATAATCAATGGAGAACCCAGTACTATGAATTCAGAAGATGTTGTGAAACGAATAGTAGGTAAAAATGGTCTTATGAATATAATGACTTATAAAACTACCGACCAAATACGGTACAACTTCCAATATAAACCCGAAACCATTGACAATTATGGGCGTATTTTTAGTCCCGATGTTCTTCCTAAGTACAGTGGTAAAATTTCGTCAATATGTAATACTATTATGAAATCAAAAGGTGTTATCATTGTATATTCTCAATATATCGATGGTGGAGTTGTACCAGTTGCTCTTGCGTTGGAAGAGTTAGGATTTACCAGATATGGAAGTGCTACGTATACCAAACCTTTATTTTCAAAATCACCAACAGAACCTATTGATTCTATATCCATGAAACCTAAATCACAAGTTAAAGGGAAATTTAAACAAGCGAAATATGTTATGATTACAGGAGATAAACTATTCTCACCAGACAATCTAAGTGATATTAAGCATATTACAAATACCGATAATAAAAATGGTGAAAATGTAAAAGTTATCCTTATTACAAAAGCAGCGGCGGAAGGTCTTGATTTTAAAAACGTTCGTCAAGTACATATTATGGAGCCATGGTACAATAACAATCGTACCGAACAAATTATTGGACGTGGAGTACGTAACCTTAGTCATTGTAATTTACCATTTGAAGAACGCAATGTTGAAATTTATCTACATATTACAAACCCTATATCAGAACAACAAGAAGAACCCGCCGACTTATATGTGTATCGTTTTGCTGAAAAAAAGGCAGAATTAATAGGCAATGTAACACGTGTTATGAAAGAGATTTCTGTTGATTGTCAATTAAATATCGAACAAACTAATTTTACAATTGATAAATTAACACAAATGGTTCAAAATAAAGATATACAGATTCAATTATCCAGTAATTCTAAGAACAAAATTCCGTTTACAATTGGCGATAAACCATTTACTCCCGTATGTGACTATATGGATAATTGTAATTATCAATGCTATGCTAATACTGAGGTTAATAATAAAGATATAGTTAATCATACATATAGCGAAGAGTTCGCACGTATCGGATTTTCAGCTATTGTTAAACGAATTAGAAACTTATTTAAAGAACAATTTTTTTATACACGAAATGATTTAATTAAGTCCATTAATATAATTAAAAAATATCCAAAAGAACAAATTGATTTCGCACTTACACGATTCGTTAATAACCAGAATGAAATTATTGTAGATAAATATGGCAGAAATGGATATTTAGTTAACAAAGATAAATATTATGTATTTCAACCTATGGAAATTACAGACGAATATGCTTCTTTGATTGAACGGTCTATACCTATCGCATTTAAACCGAATAATCTTGAATTAGAATTACCAGTCAAAATGGCTTCTCCAACACAAACACCACTTATTGAAACTACACGAACTGACTACGCTACTATTATTAAAACACTTACTCAAAATATTACTAAAACTACAACCAAAACTACCGAAAATATTAAATCGGGAGATAATGACTGGTATAAACATTATAGTAAGGTTCATTCACTACTTATTGAGAATAAGTTCAGTAAAGAACAACTTGATAAATATATTATACATCACTTTTTAGATTTATTACCAATACAAGATAAAGTTACCGTTATTAATCATATATTTAAAAAAGGAGTTGACTTATCTAATGACGACAAAATTATCAAAAAATATTATAACAACTTTATTACTGACGATAACATTATTGTTCTGATTGATTCATTAAATAATAAACAACCTTTTCAGATATATACATTGAATACCAATAATACTCCCATATGGAACAAGGTAGAAAGTGAAGAAATCAACAATTATAAACATGTACTCAAAAAATTTATAGTCACACCACCAAATGTAAATAAACATATATTTGGGTTTATCGCAAAGGATAGTAAACGTAATATCATTTTCAAAACACGTACATTAACAGATAAACAACGAAATATAACTGGGTTTAATTGCAATACTGCAGGAAAAAATGACGTTATCAAAAAAATGAACGAACTACCTATCGTATTAAAGATAGATTATGATATTGTTTTAAAACAAGGAACATGTGTTATTTTTGAACTTATATTCAGAAAACTTGACGAAGAACGTAGTGGAAAACGATGGTTTTTTGACACGGTTTTACGTAACAAGAATGTAGATACATTTATAGGTGTTTCTCGTTCGTAATCTTTCAATATAGAAAATTGAAATTTCCATATTGAACCAAACCTACATAAAAGATAATCTATTTATATATTAGTAGATATGGATAAACAATCAAATACGCAAGGAGTATACTCTAATGAATTGCTCACCAGAAAAGTGTTTTTAACAATGGACCAAGTCGGTCAAAATATAAAACAGAATTTAGAACGAAGTATATCATACAGTATTGAAGGTAAATGCACTCAAGATGGTTATATTAAACCTAATTCGGTTCGTGTAAATACATACTCAGCTGGTATTGTCAATAACGAAAAGGTTGAGTTTCAAACTGTATTTGAATGTATGGTATGTCATCCTGTAGAAGATATGGTTATGGACTGTAAGGTTAAAACTCTTACAAAAGCCGGAATACACGGAGAGGTTATTGATAATGAAGGGAATATGCCGGTTACCATATTCATCGCACGAGACCATCATTTTACAAACAAACTGTTTGGAACTATTGAAGAAAACAGTGTAATTACAACAAAAATAGTAGGTATTCGGTTTGAATTAAACGACCCATATATTTGTGCTATTGGTACATTAGATACTGAGACTAATAAAAAGTAATAACAATTACAAATATACAAAATGTTTATTCATATTTAGAAATTTCTACCCATTATGTATATTTAATACATAATGGTAAATTTTTTAATGTCAGGTCGCGGAAGACCTCGTAATATTAACGAACAAACTAAACGTATCGCCGCTGAGACGGCTGTCGCTGAGAAGGCTGCCGCAGAACAAGCTGTCGCTGAGAAGGCTGCCGCAGAACAAGCTGTCGCTGAGAAGGCTGCCGCAGAACAAGCTGTCGCTG
>Ga0208768_1001037_pt1 | contig 15948 bp, 26 predicted proteins | sample AntAceMetag02UK1_FD_184760 | JGI IMG/M metagenome (GOLD analysis project Ga0208768, IMG submission 184760) | Saline lake microbial communities from Ace Lake, Antarctica - Antarctic Ace Lake Metagenome 02UK1 (SPAdes) (version 2) | ecosystem: Environmental > Aquatic > Non-marine Saline and...
TGATGTATGCTTGGTACGTACGGCAGTATCCGCCACTGATTGGGTATGAGTGTATAACACGCACCTTGCCCGCGGCCAGACGCTCCTTGCTGTACCAACTGACTATCTTGCCGTTCTGTGTGCTTGTTAGGGCGAAGAACACCGCTGATTCGTGCATCTTCTTCTCTGTTCTCTTCAGGCTGAATCTCAGGAACTGTGTGCGTCTGAACAGGAATGCTGGCATGCTGTACTTGAGATCATCTCCCAACCACTTGGGTGCAGGCATGTTTCCTATCTGTCCCTCTGCGTCTCCTGGTGTCTTGTTTGCCGCCATTGCTGATGTTGTCAGCAGTAGGCTAATCAATACCGTGATAACCTTGAACAATTTCATATTCTCCATTCATTTTATGACAGGCGATCTGTCTCTGCGTTATTACTACTTCTCCGACCGGCATGTCCCACGTGTACATCTGACAGCTGGAAGCGATGCCCATGTCAAACAAGAAATCACTTGCTCCATCATTGCACACCATCTTCTCTTCTGTGAGGTTTTCGATCACTTCACCTTGTTCGTTCACGACCTTGATCTTGGTCACTTCAACGTCACAGTACTGATTGTCCCATGGACCACCTGCGTCCGCAGTCGTTGAGAATACGATCAATCCCAATGTGAGGAATGCCAGGGCGATGAGATAATAATTTTTTCTCATAACCCTAGTTCAGTATTTCTTTTGCTTGATCGTTGATGCTATCTGTATCAATCAAGGCCAATCTTTTTTTGTTTGCTTGGTTGATGATCTCTTCAACTTCTTTCTTGCTGACTTCGATCATTATGTAAGCTCTGTAAGATTTAGTTTTAGTAAGATACAACTCTTGTTTAGTGACTTCGTATCCTCTTGCAAGGGTGTCCTTTATCACATTAACAATCACATCCTGAGAACCTGCTGTCACGTTAAGGTCTTCATTGGTCCCTGCTTCATTCTTTGTGATGGTTGTCCTGTTGTTCATCTCACCATTGATCCTATCAACGAGTTTGGCTTTTGCCAATAGTGTGGCTTTCTTAACAGCCAACTCCATGTCTGGAGATACTGCGGTCGCCGCCTCCTGGTACTTGAACATAGTTTCGTGATTGTAATCAACATACCATTTAGGTGTCTTGTTAACCACTCCGCTTTTGTTCATGTCAGGCTTGATCTTGTATGTGGAACACTGTGCCATCATGAGCCCAGCAACCAATATCAAAATCATTTTAGTCATGTTTTTCATTGTTGTCCTTATTGTTTAAATTTTGCAATAGTCTCTGATACGAAGTCAGATACACCAGCAACATTGAAGTCATTGCTGAACTGTGCCCAACCTTCTCCTACCATCGGATATACCGCTAGGAAGATTGCAAATAGTATTATTAGTCTAATCATGTAACAATTATAACATACTTTCCAAATACGTCAACTGGAGTTGATCTTGCTAGAAGTGTTGTTTTTATTGATCTTTTTGTTATGATATCCAATTGAATACACCCCTGATCGCCAGCAGTAGGTACATCAGTTCCATCAATGCCCTCGGTGTGTCCTTGTCCTTTATGCCCATCCATATCCATATGCTACATGATATCAGTGCCACTGCCCATCCAAGCCATTGTACCTCAGGGTCACCACCGCTCAATGTGAATGCACTAACCATTGCCAGTAAGAAACCTAACCATCTCCAACCATCGATCTTCTTGTAATATCTGATTTTCATCAGTTTCTCCGCATTTTGGATATTTCTTCTGCACCTTCTTTGTCCCATATGGGTACAAGGTTTGATTTGTGCATCATGCCTATACCAAGCAGTTTACGTTCACCGGAATACTGCATCTGTGGCTGTTTGCCTGTGCCTACAGGTATATTGTCTCCACACTTGGGTTGGTTGGGGTCTGGTGTGTAGTTGGGTATGTCGTATCCCTTGAAATCCTTTGCACTTCTCTTCAACGTCTTGTCATCAAGTCCGTTTGCTTCTAGCCATTCTCTGTGCTTGGCCTGTGCCGCTCTCTTTCTTTTGGTGTCTGCCAGCTTGACCTTGATACGTTTCGGCAGTTTCATTTGTATGAATCCCATGTGTTATTATACTGTTAAGGTAGTTTGCTGTCAACTATGGCCTGTAGCACGATCTCGTGGTAATCTGGATTGGTGCTCCATGCACTCATTCTTACCATCAGTCTACGGTAGTCCCACTTGCCGTTGTCTATCTGATCTTCTCTTTCTTCTCTGAATTCGTTGTACGCACGATGCCTGTTTATTATGGCTATCATGTCTTTGACAGATTCACATTTGGTCTTGTACTTCTTCACACCCCACTCTGCGTCTGGGTTTCCTTTGGCCTTCATCTGTGGTGTGTTGTCATCCCATGTCCTCACACCGAACAGTGCGTTGCCTTCCTGTGCGAACCTGCTGGTGCCCCAACCACTCTCTATTCCCGCCATTGCTATTATCATGCTGGTGGGTACCCTACTCAATCTGTCTGTGGTGTAGTTTAGGTATTCCACGCACTTGAGTGTGGCTTCTATGAAGGAAGTTTTATCCTTGTATTCAAATTCCGGCTCCTTCAACCCTAATAAAGTAACCTGGTTCAGTTCCTTCTTGTGTATCTCGTCTTCTATCTTGTCCAGTGTCCATGTGTTGGGGTAGAACGTGCCCGAGAAGAACGCCGCACCCAGTATGGTTGCTATCACTGTCAGGAACATCAAGCCATACTTGGCCTTCACTAATATATCCTGTATCTTTGCGTAGGTTCTTCTTGTCATAGTTTAATCTTTAAGATGCGTGTGGGCCGAGATTTTTAAGAATTGGCCTATCTCTGGCGCTGGGGAACTCGAGCCCACGTCCTCTGCATCGTAAATTTATACAGCAACTTTTGTAGGTGCTGGTTCTTGTGTTGTTTGCTCTGCTTCGTACTTGATTTTGTACTCTGCTTCTGCGTTTCTCATCGCATTGTTCCAGTCTGCCTTTGACATACCCGTGAACCTGGTGATGATACCATCTGACATGATCTTGAATGATCCACACAACTTGTGCGATCCGTCATCCGCTATCTTGTGTACCACACCTGTGGCCTTACCATCAGCATTCTCTCTGCCCATGATGTACATGTAGTTTCCTGACTTGCCGTGCCATTTGTTGTTTGTCTGCGTGTCCTCTTGGCATCTTGATCTCATTTGATCCAGTACCAAACTTGCTTTTGCTGAACATTTATACATATTATCTTTCTCCTTTGTTACCACTATTATACATGGTAATGGTATAACCGTCAACTGGCGAATTTGTCTTGTAAAACAGGAATTTTTTGAGAGTACCTACCTACTGCTTTTACAAATTTTCCACTGGTCTCTATGGCATGTGGAAGATCTCCGTATAAATTTAATATTCTTTTGTGTGTTTTATAAATTTTATCAATATAATCTTGATGTCCATATTTTTTTAGTTCATTAAAAAATCTTTGAGTTTTCCTATTAAAACTAAATTTTGTTTTACCTAGCAGGCCAACGTTGAGAAAATGGTGAGGCGTTTTAAGAAATCCGCATGCGTTCAATAATTTTAATTTGGTCTTGGCGTCAAATGTACCAAATCCTAGATACTGATCTTTAGAAAGCATATTATTTAAATCTAGATTATCTAAGGTAGCATAGGCCATTGCAACTACTAATTCTGGATTGTCTTTATCGAGAAAAAAAGGAACAGTGTTATGAGCACCCATTATTTCACCGGGACACGCATCAATGACACACCAGTGTATTTTTCTATTTTCTATTAAAAATGTTGGTTTTTCATGTCCTGTCAGCACTATTGCGTCTTTGTCGTCTTTTAATGCTTGGTTTATTATAGTAGATAAAGAATACACCCTAAAAGGAAGATTTGGACCGAGAACAATGTTTTCATTGTAAAACCAATCTGGGTCGTTAACAAAGTTTAAATCTTCCAGGGCAGGATGAATTTCTGTACATTTTCCTATAAGTGTTCCTTCGTATTTTTTTACTAAATTTATTCCTGCATAGTATTCCAGATTGGTACGTATATTTTTTTTTATACTCACCATCTGCGTTACTATTTCGTCTATGTAGATGTCATTATCTATACATAATTTTACCATGGTATAGGAATCCGTACCTCCACCATAGGCTATTTTCATCTTTCTATATTTTTTTCGTATTTTTTTTAACCGATTGATCATCAGTCGTTGGATGTAATCTATAGATAAATTACTTGGTCTTTTAAAATTTGATATGCTATCTATCAACCCTTGATCAATTTTATATAAAGGAAGATGGCCTGTGGATTTTTGGTGGGCGAATGCTTGATATATATTGTGAAATTGTTTATTGCCGCATTGGTAATAATTTGTAAAGAGCTTTGACATATTGATCCTGTAGCGATATTATACAATACCGCTACAAGATGGTCAATCTAATTAGACTGCTTTTTTCTCTGTTGCTAGTTCTTTGGTGCTAATGAAAGTCATAGTCTCGTTCTCTGTTAAAGAATCTAACCATGCATTTCTCTTAACAACAAGCATGAAAGCATTCCTTGGAATGTCAGTCAAGTTTTGTGTCTGGTGTCCTGTGTGGTCCGGGTTGAAAATCAAGAACTGACCTTTTTGTAAGTTAATACTCACTTCAGAATCAGCAGTTTTAAATCTATACCACGCTCCACCTGGCATGTCAGTCAACTGTACGAAAATCCTTAGGTTCTCACCTTTTTCAGTGCCCCTTTGGTTGTCGAAATCAGTGTGCATCTGCATGTAGGCACCTGGCTGTTGTTGGAAGATTCTGATCCTTGTTTTCTCACACTGGAACCAGTCACAAATAGCGCCTAGTTGTGGTGAAGAAAGTTTAGACGGTGTGTCTTTGTAGTCTTTTGGATCTTCTTCTGCCCAGAAGTCTTGCAGTTGGTCCATAGTGGTTTCCTTACCGTCAGCACTTCTGAATGCATTATAAAGGTACTGTGAATCTTGGCCCTTCATAACGTCGATGTCTTTTACTTCTTCGAATTTAATTCCCCTGTTGACAAAAGAAAGAGCTTTTAACTCGTCTTCCCAGTCTCCTTGGAAAATGTAGTTTGAAGCATAGATACCAGTCATTGGATTGTAACCGTTTGGTTGGTGGTTAGTCACCTCAGTGATTGTTCCTGCTTCGTCTGTTTTTGTTTCAAACTTGTACATAGTTTGTTCTCCTATAGGTTTTTTGACTCCACCAATATTTAGTGGCTGTTACAGATATCTATCGGCATCATGGCTGATGCTGTAAACATCTTGGTCCTGCAACACAAACTGTTCGAAAGTCCGTCCGGACAACCCAAAATTTGCCTGTAGATCCGTGGTTATTTGAGGATACCACCCTTTTTTGTAGTTGTCGGCAAGCCTAGACATCATAGTAAAATCCTGGTTATCTGCAGTCATTTTATGTATTTTATTGTTATGTGTATTTTCTATCTTTTCAACCGGGTTATTGGTTCTATCCAATACTGATTTGATATCTGTTATTGTGTATTGTTCTGTGCCTGTACATTTGTAATTTTTGTTATAATGCACTTTGTTCCCCGCGGCTTGTTCTATGGCTTGCACCAAGCATCTCGGATCTAGATAGGGTGCTGGGGCGTTATGTCTATAATCGTACAACACCTTGTCCTTGTACTGCTCAATAAAAATATGGCTCATTAATGGTGCAATATCAAAGCTCGTGTATGGTATATTGGATTCTTTGATAAAACTGTCAAATTGACTATGCATTAACCTCCACGGTCCTAGGCTTCCTATCTTTATTATTTGCTTCACCCCGGAGTTCATGGCATTCAATACAAACTCCTTGGCAATCGTGAGGGCGTTCTGATTTTTTGGTAATAATACCAAAGCAATGTCTTTATCGATCTTTTTTGTAAAATAATTTTTTAATTGTGTGTCATTAATTTCGATCATAAGATATCCCAAATCCTTACAATTTTATAATTTAGACATTTATCTGATATTAATCTTTCACAGGCTAGTTTGGTCATGGCATAAATTAGGTGTCCGTTTCCAAGATTGCTTGTGTTGATCTCCTTATTAACTTTCCATGCAGGAAAATTCACAGTCCCTATTTTGCCATCAGTAAAGTTTTCTGCTGTGATGTTTGCTGATAACGGGGTGATCTCATCACTTGTTATCCCGTATACCACTTTCGTTGAAGCGTAAACGAATCTGCAGTCTTTCGCTCTGGTGTCTGTTAATTTTTTCATAGCATTTTGTTCTAGCATGAATGTGCTGAAATCCCTTCTCACGCCTGCCTTTCTACAGGCCCTTGCCACATGCCACACTGTGTCCACTTCCTTATGTTCTTCGAACCAGTCTTTGTAATCAACGGCATTTTCAAATCGTATAGGACAAACTATTGTATTTGGATGTTTTACAAGTTCTTTACCAAGTTTTCCTGTAGCACCTATGACGCATATGTTTTTCATTCACTGGTATTGCTGTTAATTTCTTTTTCTAAATCTTTGAAATATAAAATTGACTCGTATTTGCCTTGCCAATGATCCCAGTTTCTAACTGGTGTTTGGATAATATTAAAGCCATTGCCTTCAAGATGGTGCTTAACATAATCCGCAGTAAGTTTTGATTTAAAAACTAGTTTACCTTCTAACAAATAAAAATCATCTTGTCGAAGAGTTACTATTTCCTGAAGCAGTTTTGTTTTAAGTTCTATGTATTTCATATTGTAAATTTCCTAAACTCTTTCTTTGCCAACCAGTGGTCATCCCTTATAAGTCCTTGTACTTTGATCAGAGGACGTGCATTGTATCCACTGTTCGCTGTTGCATGTCTACAGTGTTGCCACGAGAAGTCCATTGCTTGTCCTGGTTCCCAATTGGACCATATGTGTTCTTCAAAACTGAACATCTGTCCAGGATACCAACTCTCTGTTGGCATAATAATCCTTTTCATTTGCCATCCTTTAGGTCCTTTGGTTATGGGATCATATTGTGCGTTTGCAATTTCCGGATCATGTTCTATGGCTCTTTTTATCAAGGTTGATAAGAAATCAACATGCCTTGGAAAAGCACCACTTGTTGGCTGATAGTTTATATCAGTCTTAGCCCATTGGAAATCAAAAACTTTTTCTATGGCTTTTATTTCAGGGAACCTATCTGTAAGTGTAACCTCGATCAATTGATAATGTTTGTCAAAGCCATGTTTATGCTGATTGTCTAGTTCACTGTTGTGCCTGAATGGAGAATAATTTTCCTGTTTGTCTATGTCATAGACTCGCCATTCATCTATGTAGTCAGTTTTAAAGTTGGTGTCGAGATTGTGTTCTTTAGCATAATCTGTGATGATCCCGTTTATATGGTGCCAGTCTGTGTCTATCTGTGCCACTTGCCAGAAGCAATCGTCTTGGTGTGTACCTCTTATATATTGGCTAGACGCTTCAGCAATAACATCGTAGTGTGGGTGGGTGTCGACCCAGTCCATAAGTTCTCTACATGTTCTTGGTTTAAGTAAATCATTCCGTACTGTCTCTAACAGTTCTGGGTCATATGGATGTGTATGTAAATGATCTGTATTTTTATATCTGTTCTGCGACAGATCCTTATTGTCTATGTTTCTTTTATACTTTGTCTGCATCTCGCACTCCGGTTATGTTCATTGTTATCTGTGGATTGAAACCCATGTTACCCACACAGTGCAACACGTTAGGTTTGATCTGCACAGTGTCTCCTGCTTTGTATTGATGACATACTTCGTTCCCTATAAGAGTGTAGTGTCCCCATTCCCAGTCCTCGATAAAAGTCAATGCTCTGAATACACTTTGTTCTGTTATGTGCTGTTTTTGGTATGATCCAAAAGTATCTGCATGTAAGCCGAGAGCAGTCATGGGTGGTTTCACATAGAGTCTAAGTTGTGATTGTGAGATTTCTCCAAATTTGTTTTTGTAAGCCTCCATCAGTGGTTGATAGAAATCCCCTAGCTCTTCGTCGTGAAATTCATAAAAACAACTATTTTCCATAGTCCAATTGGATTTAATCCATGTATCGAACAACTTCTTAAATCTAATATCACGATTTTTTATCTTATCGTGATTTAATTTTTCATTTTGGTAGTAAGTACTCCACCCCCTGCCGCTTGTCTTTGGATCTTGTTTCTCGCACATTTCAAGGACAAAATTTGTAAGGCCGGCATAATCAAATTCAATGTTCCCTAGATGTGGACAGTCGTCTGTTCCTTTGCTCAATGGCGAGTAATGCCATGGGAACAGTTCACTGAATTCTGATTTGATGTCAACTCTGTTCATTATCTAAAGAACCTGTGATCTATTTTTGTGAAACACGGTTGGCGCATTTGTTTTCCAGGTGTTCTCCACCATTTTAAAATTCGTTTAATCATTTTAGTTCTCCGCTCCAGTGTATGGTTATCTTTGGATTGATTCCTGCGTTGGCACTTCCGTGGTATATGCCTGGCTTCAGGTCCCAAAGGTCACCTGCCTGCCATTGGTTGAAACAGTAATTACCGTAGTGGAAGAAATGTCCAAAATCCCAATCACGCACGAACGCCATGTATCTTCTTAACACTGTGTAATCTGCTTTTGCCTCGCCTGTTCGTCTTATGAAACTGCTGTAGGTGTCTGTGTGGCTCCATATTGTGTGTCCGGGCGGTTGCACGAACAGGCTGATTCCCATCTTATCTTCCTTTAGGTTTGGAAACATCTTCTTCAATGGTTCGTAGTATTCACCAAACTCCTCGTTGGCAATCTTGAAATACTGACTATTGTGTTCGTTGTGTGTGTTGTTCTTGAGTGCTAACAATGCCTGTTCCTTGATCGGCATATTGTTGACATTGTCATTGGCGTGCATCACCGCATCATTTTCAGTATCATACCACCAATACTTCTGTGGTGTTAGGTGTTCATTACACTTTTTGATTGCCCAGTCACCTAGTGCTTTCCAATCAAAATCTTTGATGGTGTGCATGTAACACGAAGCGTCATCATGATCTTTCTTCATAGGATCCCAGTGCCATGGATACTGTTCCAGTATCTCGGCAGGAACCGCGTGTTTAGGTTCTAACCTTTGTTCAGCTATCTTATTTTCTAATTTCATTGGTTGATGCTCCGCTGATGCTACAAGTCAGTTTCAGTTTCATGCCCATGTTTGCAGAACAATGTGGCTGAGGTATTGGAAGGTCGTACACCTCACCTTTTTTCCACCTTGGGAAATAACTGTTCTGGAACTGTAACACATGTCCCCAGTGCCAGTCTGTGATCATGACTAAATATCTCCTGATAGGACCTAGGTCACACATCTGGGCGTCTATGTCTGGGTTAAGATTCTTGTTGTTCCTACACCAGTTACCGAGGTTATCATGATGCCATGGTAGTATCTGTCCTGGTAGGTACGCCAATAATCTTATCAAGGCGGTGTCGTAGTCTATGCCAATTTTATCTTCCCATACCTGTCTTGTTCCTAACAACTCTTTGATTCTTTCATTGCTGTCTCCGTAAAGACCCCAATTGTATTCTATGGTGTTCCTTGCATTGTAACCACACTTCATGGGAAGGTTCATTGTGAGTTCACTAATTCCGTTGTGGTATGGTCTCTTCTCGTAATACTTCTTTTGAACTGTTTCTTTGTTGTTCATCATGAAGTCAATGAAATCTTGTTCATTTATGTCCAACTGAGACATTGGCTTTGCGTCATACTCTGTCGTAAGGTCTGACCCTATATCCTTGGCCCATTTCTCATATTCCTTATCGGGCCTGTTTTCTATAAAGTCCCAGAGTGTGACTTCCGGCTGTTTGGCCATGAGACTTGTTTCTACATAAATCTTTGGATCCGCTGGTATGTCCTTGTAGTTAGACATCACTTGGCTTGGCTTCAGTTTTCTTTCTGTTGTCATCGTATCTCCTATGATGTAGTATAGCACAGAAGGCAATAGGAGTCAATATATTGTTTCTGTACTATACTAATGTTTGGAGTTAGCGATATGATCGCACACGGCACGGCCTACACATTTAAGCATAGAGGTCATTTGTTTTGCCGACGTCACTTGAACAGTGGCGCTACACAATTATTTATTTTAAATTTTTTAAAAGTTTCTGTTCTTGGTATAATTTCTGCTGTTTGATCTGTTCCAGTTCTTCCGCACTGGGAGGCATCTTCACTATCTCCACGTTGGATTCCTTCACTTCTTCGTCCAAGGAGTTCTTTGGTGCTTCTATGGGCATGCCTACGTTGTCAAACCATCTGTTGTCCGCCGTCACGTAGCACACCGAATAGAAGCTGATGTTGTCGCCGTTGATTGACTTCTTTGATATCAGCCTACGTTTCTTGTGTACCTTGCCCGGGTATTCCCGGTGATTCTTCTGTATCAGCTTGATACCTCCGAATAGGTCACTGTACATTCTGTCTATGTATATTGGCTTGCCTTTGGCGTCCTCTCCAAACTCGTTAGACACCACGGTGTGCTTTTCTTCCGTGATACGGGTCTTGTTGGCTATGTTGCCCAATCCTGCTAACAGTTCTTTTGTTTTCTCGCTTGGCATAATATTTTAGTTAGCTGTAACAATCCATAGGCTGTATAAACAGACTCGCCCTACTCCTGGGCATCTATATCATCATCAACGTAAAGCGTCTCTAATTTGATTAGCAAATGAAGACTGTCTAGATGCCTATAGATTGTTTGTGCTGTCTTAATTATATAGAAATTTTAAAGAATGTCAACCACGCCCAACATTTTAAAATGATCTTGCAAGGTCCACGTGGAGAAATCTATCACCTCTCCCCTCACGTTCTTGATTGTCCTTGTGTAACCTGCCTGTTGGTATCTCTTAAAAGGGTGTTCCCATGTTGCCACAGTTTGCCATTCGTTCTCTAATATGTGCTTGTCTGCATCATCAATGACACACAGTGGCATCTGTAGAACCTGTTCGGCAGTCAGTTTATCGTGTAGGTATGCCGTTATTATCTTGGTCTGTGGGATAGGATGTTCTAGGTGTTGTTTGTCCACCTCAACTGCTTTGTAGTGTGCACCATTGGGTGCCAACTGTTTCTGCATGGTCCTGATGTACAATGCTAACGAACCTTTGATGTGTTTCTTCGTGGCAGTACTCCACTTGTCATTGAACAACCCTGACTTCATCTCATCTATGTACTGTGCAAGTTCCTGTAGTGCAGGACGTTCCTTGCTCCGGAAGTTTATCTCGGGCAGGTTACTAAGGCTTTGATAGTCTATCATTCTTCCTCTCCATTCCATATCCCGTTGGTCTGGTACTCTTCCCATGCTTGTTGGTCTTTGTATTTCTCCATTCTCCTATCAAACTGTTCCTGTGTTATTATTTCAAGCACCACCGCATCTGCTCCGTCCTTGTACAGTTGTTTGACATCTTTCATTACCCAACTGTAAGGGAAGTAGCCCCAGTGGTACACCTCCTCGTCCACAAACATGTTGATAGAGTCTGGGACGTATGTTGTTACCGTTACTTTGTAGAAGCAATCATACTTCACTTTTTCTCTCTAGGTATTTGTTCAATGCCGTCTGTGCCTCGGAGTCTGGTGCTATGTCTCCATCGAACACTTTGAGTGTCACGTTGGGCATGTAGCTGGGTTCGAACTCACCGTCCTCTATGAGATAAACTTCCCTCAGAAGATGACCCATTGCCACTGGTGCGTCCCACCCAACACCGTTTGCGTGTTGCCATTGCTTCTTGGCCGCGGCGTGTATTAATGCTCCACTTGATCCCATTCCTTGTTTGACTGCCTGTAACATTTTAAGCATCCAATCAGTAGGCAATCTTTTCAATCTCTTGGCCTCACTGCCCAGTTGGTACTGTTTCATCAGTCCAATGAACAGACCCTGGTTTATCTCCCCACCATCTTCGTCTGGGTATGTTTCCTTTATGGCTCGTAGGGCAGACTCTAGCCCTTCTGCTCCTGCCATTTTGATACCCTTGTATGCGTAATCAAAATGTGAGAAGTAATGTTTGTTAGGTCCGCACTTGCCAGAACTCTTCCTGACCCTCTTGGGTTCTAGGTCAATGCCCACACGATCAAATATTTCCTGTACCATGTGTGCAGTGGCAACTCTTTCAGTTTCCGTTTCACCCATCTTGTACCTGTGCAGTAGACATCTGTGTATCTCTTCCGTGCCTGCCCTCAGGATGCCGGAGTCATTCACTATCTCGAATGCTTCTGCGTCAAAGGCCGGTTCGTCCGTTTCCACTATTGTAACTGGTATCTTCTCATATCCTAGTAGTGCCAGTGCGACCGCTCTGTGCTGACCATCGAATATGTATAAGGTGTTGGAATCAGACCGTTTAACAGCACTCACAGGGCAACACACACGTGGATCGAACTTTCTCATTATGTTCATTACGTGTCCTGCTCTGACGTCTCTCTGTACGGAATAGTTGAACCCGAAGTCTGCCAGCGGATGATCTTCCACACCCTTGGGCAACATCCTGCCCTTCATTATCTGATTCTGTAAATTTTGTTTGGCTTCTTCGTACCTCTTTGACCAGTTTGGTACATCCTCTGGTGCTTCTTTTCTGACTTCTGCTACGACGTCAGACAACATTTTTACCTTGTTCATGCGAACTCCATTATATCTGTTAATGTATGCAATCCAGAGCAGAATTCCTACAATAGGATAAACTCCAAATTACCTTACTAGTATAACATATATTATGATTTTGTCAACAGGCTAGGTTAAGATCAACTAGGCGCCCTTGGATGTGGTGCCGCACTTGGACTGGGAAGTCTCTATGACGTACCCTAGATCCATGAATGAACCCAACAGCAGTGCTTCTTTCTCCCGTGCCACCGCCATGCATTCTGCTTCTGTCTCGTGGTACACCACGGGATCTTGCTGAAATACGGTGCAGGGATTACCCAGTGTGCATATTATTACCATCACTTTCCACATAAAATACTTACCTCGACTTCTTTTTACCCATGAGATCCCTCACTGTGTCCTTGCAGGTGTCGTGCCAATACACACCCGAGTCCCTCAGTTTTTCGTTGGCCACACGCAATCTTTCCATCTTCTTTTCGATCAGTTTGAACTGCGTCTTGTTCAGGTTCTTGCCCACCAGGTTCTCCAGTTTGTTCAGTATTGAATCGATGTCTGGACAGGTGATGTCAGGCACCTTGGGAGCCTTCTTCCTTATCTTGGCCCAGTAAGTGGTCCTTGTGTGTGGTTTCTTAGGCATCCGCATCTCCCTTGTGCAATTATTTACAGACTTCTCTGCGGTAAAAAAGTACCGCTATAAGTTTTGTGGGAGTATTAGTGTTTGGTGAAGACCCAAGCCCTGTGATAGAAGTCGTCAACGTTCTTCTGTATCAGACTCATTGCTTGAGTGTTGGCCATAGCTTCATTCTCGTATGGTCCATACTGCTTTTCCGTGCTGTGATCTATTGTGTCTTGGTCGTTGGGGTCTAGGTGTGTACCTTCTACTACCCAATACTGATTTGTGATTTTGCCCATTCTATATAAGTGTGACGCAACCGTAAATGAAAATTGATGTGTAAACAGCGATAATAGCCCACACAATCTTGCTCATTTGACTTTGTGGGTCCTCTTCCAGTAATTGCTCTTCTTGATTCCCATGTAGTTCTCGCCCGGCTCGTAGTCCCATCTCTTACCATGGTGCCCACGCACATCTGCGTACATCATTCTCATCTTCACCAACAATTTGATCAACGGATTCTTGCTTGTTCTCACTTGACTTCTGGCCTTATACTATATTATCTTAATTTTTTACTTCTGCCCATGGGGACCTTTTGCATTCTGGCAACCTGTTGTCCCTTCCGGTTTGTGTACTCAACGCTGATTTCCCTAGTTCCCTTCGGTAGTCCGCCCTGCACACTTTTAATTATCTTCTTGTAGGATAAACCCTCTTTTACTTCCTCGAAGTCCTTGAGGTCAGTGATCTTGATCGAAAGTTTTTTGTTTTTTACTTTTTCTGTCTGCATAATATTAATTTAGCACAAAGTTGACAGAACGTCAACCTTTTGGTGAACAGTTGACTTCTTGACCAAATTGTGTTTAAATAGCATTAAGTTTGTTGACTAACAATTAATAAGCGGACGAGACGCGAGTTCAAATCTCGCCACCTCCACCAATTTATTACTTGGTGGCTTATGTAATCCCTTCCGGGGGTGTATTGGAATCGATCGACGTCTAAACTTGTTACGAGAACTTGGTGATTATTCCGGCCTAACCGGGTAGTTTATAAATGCAAACAAAAAAGCATTAGGATTTGCTGACTTCACAGTCGGTATGTCTGAATTGAGATTAGCGGCGTAATAACCGTTGATCACGGCGGTGGTAACTTCCGTGGCAACAGAAAAGTTACACTACTATGGGGTTCGCAAGAACCCTGTAGTGACCTACAGCACACTCGCAGAGTGTGAACCAGTTGTCTTAATAAGGAAAGATCATTAATGAAAAGTAACTGCTACATATGGTGTTTGTATAAACGCATACGTTATGGAGGACAAATCAAGGTGGTACGATCTTTACGATGGAATGGGTATCACACTATATGGTTAGACCCACGAGGCCAAGCATGGGAATATACAATTCTGAAATTACAGAAAGGGCCATGGTGGTATGTTCCGCTACTTTACGATGGCGTAGTGAGAAAAATTAAAACTCCGTTTAGCCACTAACTCTTTTCCCCTAGCTAGGGGCACTTTCCTTATCTTTTTATTGAATACCAGACACCTTTGCCTGTGACTGCATGATCAGAGCCGAACGCTTCTACAACTGATTTCTCCACTGTACCCCAGTTGTAGTCATCGCCCATGGAGTAGCCACCCTGTTTGAGTTTGGGCAGGTATGCTTCTATCTCGTCCTTGACGAACGGGTACGAGTGGTCCGAATCATGGAATATGAAGTCCATGCTGTCGTCGGGGATCTGGCCAATCACAGCGAGTGATCTGCCCTTTATTATGGTTATCCTGTCTCCCCACTGCTCAGCATTGTCCCTGAAATGCTTCTCGTTCTTGTTGTGATCCCATGCTTGATTCTCATTGGTGAACTCCTCCACTGTCAGCTTTCCATCTTTCCATCTGGGTTTCTTGTTGAACTGCCATTCATACTCTGGATTGTCTGGTTGTTCTTCCCATGCGTCCACACAGGTCATCTTCACATCTGTCTCCCTCATCAGGTAGAATGTTGTCACACCCACCCAAACACCTAGTTCCAGCCCTTGCTTCCAGTTGTTCTCCTTGGCGAATTTTTCTATAACCCTATATCTGTCCATGTTGTCTCCACTGTTTTGATTTTGCCCCTGGTGCCTTTTTCATGATATATCAAACATTTATTGTGTTCGTTGACATCATAATCTGTTTTGACATCAAGGTGTCGGATCCATTCACCGTGTGTTAGGTTGTTGCGTGTCTGTTCCTTGAATATCTGCTTCAGGACCAATTGGTCCACACCTATCGTGTCTGTGTCCTCTATGAGTCGTTGCATCTCCGTGGCCGCTTCTTTGGCTGATGTTCTTTTGCTGTGATGGAAGTTGCAGAACGTTGCCATCAGTCTCCCATTGTATTCTGTGAACGCCATGTCTGAATTCAGCGTGTCTCTCTGTGTTTCATTGGGTTCTCTCAGGGCGTATGAATCAACGTCAGCCACGATCACTGATTGATTCGCTGACAGGTTGTGTCCCAGTAGTATGAACCTCTGTGCCTGGCAGTAGGTCTCGTATGAATAAGGCCATTTCAACACAGCGGTATCTGTGGTGCAGTGTGTGTATGACAGATCCAGTTGGTCTAGCCTTTGTATGCTTGTGTCTGATGGATCGATGATGTGTACGTGTATGGGCAATTGCCAGTGTTCTGTATAAGTTTTGTAGAACCTGGGGAAGTACTGTTCGAAGTACAGGTCATCACAAGAGGTCAGTATGAATCTCTCATGCGTGGGCCAGTCGCCTATTACATCTTTGAACATTAACTCAGG
>Ga0208768_1001041_pt1 | contig 15923 bp, 15 predicted proteins | sample AntAceMetag02UK1_FD_184760 | JGI IMG/M metagenome (GOLD analysis project Ga0208768, IMG submission 184760) | Saline lake microbial communities from Ace Lake, Antarctica - Antarctic Ace Lake Metagenome 02UK1 (SPAdes) (version 2) | ecosystem: Environmental > Aquatic > Non-marine Saline and...
TAGCGGAGGTGCACTTGTTAATACCAACGGAGAATTGATTGGTATTAATTCAGCTATAGCATCGCAAACTGGTAGTTATGCAGGTTATGCTTTTGCGATACCTGTAAATCTCGCAAAAAAGATTTTAGATGATTTAAAAAACTTTGGAGTGGTAAAGCGAGGTGTGTTGGGTGTTTCTTTTCCGTCGCCCTCTGCAGAAGACCAGTACCTGAAACAACAGGGACTTAATCCTGCCTTGGTAAATGGTGTTTATATTATTGGTGTGCAAAATGAAAGTGCCGCTGCAGAGGCTGGTCTTAAAGAAGGTGATATTATACAAAGTATAGATGGTATTGTACTTAACTCGTCAACCGTGTTTTCTGAAAGGATTGCAAGACATAAACCCGGTGACGTTATTAAATTAACCTACCAGCGCAATGGCGATATCGCCATTACCTCTGTTACTTTGCTCAGTGAAGAAGTTGTAAAAACCAAAAACACTGAAGCTAATAGTGGTAAAGCGCTTAAAGAAATATACAACAGACTTGGAGCCAATTTCGCCCCACTTACTGCCGAAATTAAACAGCACTTTAATCTAAATGTAGGTGTTTTGGTAACCAAGGTGCGCAGGGGTGGTTTTTTTGATCAGGCAGGCATTCCTGCGGGTACTATAATCGTTTTTATCAATAGCAAACCTATTCATAATCCAGAAGATATCGATGTGGCATTATTATCTGCTCAAAGTGGGATAATACAAATACTTGCTATTGCACCAGATGGTTCAAAAGTGGTGTTTGACTTTTCCATTGGAACCTAATTCGATAGTGCCCTAATCTTAGTTATTAAAAAAGATGAAGTAAAGACAGGCGAGACAAGCGTAAATGCAAAAATAAGCATCGGCCGAATCAAAAACGGTCGTTTTGGTTTATCGGCGGAATTAGCAGTAAATATTCCAAAGGTAAGCTTAGAACAAGCGCAGGAATTGGCAGAAAAAAGCACATCAAGTGTGTCCGTATTCCAACGCCACGCGCGGTAATATTGAAGTTCAATTAACTGTAACTAATAAGTAAAAACATAAAAAAAGAAGAATTCAAAGCAAAAGCAAGTCAGAGAATAGATGAAGTATCTGCGAAAATCAACGAGTTGAAAGCGAAAAAAGAGTCAGCAGAGGGCGATGCTAAATCAAAATATGAGGAATCTCTGAAAGAATTAGAGTCAAAAAGGGCTGCCCTTGAGGCAAAATATGCGGAACTGGAAAATGCATCAGAAGAGAAATGGGATAAAGTGAAAAATGCCTTTTCATGAGCGTCTAACTCTTTTAAAGAAGGATGGAATAAATTAAATTCCATGTTTTTAATTGTACTCTTTTTATTTTTCTTAGCCTCTTGTGGATCATCTGATAAAGAAAATAAAACAACCGGTGAAGACTTGAAGGAAGAAGTAAGTGATGTTGTAGATATATCGAAACACTATGCTGCAGAACAATGGGACAAGATGACTGCAGAAATTGATGAACGGATGCAAAAAGTCAACAACGAATATAATGAGCTAAATGACGAGGTTAAAGATAAGTTTAAAAGTAAGAAAGCTGAACTTCATAAACAAAAAGAGCAATTACAGGACAAAATAAAAGAGTTAAATCAAACTGCAGATGAAAAAAAAGAAGCTCTAAAGCAGGAAGTAAATCAGCTTAAAACAACATTAGATGAAAGTTTAACGACCTTTCAAAAAGGAATGGCAGATGAAACTAATGAAAGATAAAACCGATGTAGCAATTCTCACAGGATGCAGTGGAATGATAGGCTCGAACTTAATTAATAAAATAGCTGCCCGATAAATAATACTTAATTTATAATAGACAATGAAAGAGGAACCAGTACAAATGTTAGTCCAAAAGTTAGAAGGTTGGCTTGATGCCTTTATAGGTTTGATTCCAAATATGGCAGTAACCCTGTTGTTACTAATAATCTTTCTTGTGCTTGCCAGACTTGGAAGCAAACTATTTAAAAAGCTTTTTTCCAAAGCATCAAATAACGAAGCATTAAGAAATTTATTTTCCACTGTAGTTTATACTGCAATACTAGGCATTGGTTTTTTTATTATGCTTGGAGTGCTCGGACTAGATAAGGCTTTAACCTCAGTACTCGCAGGAATTGGTGTGATAGGTTTGGCATTGGGTTTTGCTTTTCAGAATATAGCTGCAAATTTTATTTCGGGCGTTATCCTGGCCTTTAGGAGACCTTTTAAATTAGGGGACATAATTGCAGTAAAGGATATTATGGGTAAAGTAAGTAAAACTGACTTGCGGGTTACGGTTATTGAGACTTTTCAGGGCCAAGAAGTTTACATTCCAAATAGTGACGTATTACAGGGTGCCATTTACAATTTTTCTGTTTTAGAAAAAAGACGTATTGATTTAGCTGTAGGAGTTTCTTACGCAGATGATCTTCAGAAAGTTGAAGATGTTGTGCTGAGCACAATTAAAAAATTGGAAGGGGTGATAGATAAGGATCAAATAGGTTTTGACTATTCTGAATTCGACTCCAGTTCAATCAATTTTAATATTCGATTTTGGATCGAATACCCAGGCGAACCCGGCTACTTGAAGATGAGAAACAAAGCCATCAAAGCGATTAAGAGCGCTTTTGATGAACAAGATATTACTATTCCTTTTCCAATTAGAACATTGGACTTTGGAATTAAAGGCGGGCAAAAACTCTCACAAATGGAATTGAATATGAATAAAGTAAGCAAAGAAGAAAGTACAAATTAATGGGATGAGGGATGTGGATTATACCAATCCTTGTCATTGTAATAACGCGCTATGTTGTAAAATTTAGGAGAAAAATATGAAAGATAAAACCGAAGTAGTAATTGTGCCGGGAAGCCTTGGAATGATAGACTCGGCCTTAATTCATAAGCTTGCTGAAAAACACCGTGTCGTTGGATTTGACCAAGATGACTATCCTATATGCCGGCTATTGTCATCTTTTAAATTAGGTTCTACCCTTAAGTTAGTGGAAACTATGCTTCTTATTAGACCTAAAAACAAATGAACAAATAAGTTATCACCTATTTGAGTCTGAATATCAGGACACTACAACAGTAATTTAGCTGGAGTTCAGGTTTTTACTTCCTGAGTCCCATTAAATTCGTGGTAGTACCTTAAATTATAAACAATAAATTATTTAACACAAATCAATATGACAGAAAAATTGCTTACCCAGAAATTGATTCACGTATTGCTATCAGTGGCTGAAGCGCCCTGCATCTCTCTTTACATGACTACGCATCGCAGTCACCCTGAAAATAAACAGGATACAATTCGATACAAAAATCTAGTCAAACAAGTGAAGGAATCTTTAACAGAGAAATATCCAACAGCTGAAATTCTTAAATTACTGGAACGTTTCGAAACGCTTGCCAGTGATGATGAATTCTGGAATCATACAAGCGAAGGTCTTGCTGTTCTGGGTTCTCCCGAACTTTTCGAAGTGATTCGTTTACACATACCTGTTGAAGAGGTAGTGATTGTGTCGGATAGCTTCCACATCCGACCGCTCCGCCGCATTCTACAATCAAAAGATCGCTATCAGGTGCTCGCGTTGACGCTGGATAGTGTACATCTTTATGAGGGCAATCGCCATTCACTTTCTGAAACAGAACTTCCTGATGATTTTCCAAACTCAATGGATGAAGCCTTGGGGAAAGAGTTGACCGACAAGCATTCGACCGTTGCATCGTATGGCGGATTAGGCGGTGATAGTAAGAACATGCATCATGGGCATGGAGGAAAAAAAGAAGAAATTGATATTGATGCTGAACGATTTTTTCGTGTGGTTGCCGATTCGGTTTACGACCGCTATACTAAACATGATGCCTTGCCGCTATTATTGGCAGCGCTGCCAGAGCACCATCATCTTTTCCATGATGTAAATAAAAATCCGCTCGTATTGGCAGAAGGAATAGAGATTAACCCACAAGCGGTTTCAACGGATGAGCTGGCGAAATTATCTTGGAAAATCATGGAGCCCATATATTTAGAAAAACTTGATATAATGGTAGGAGAATATAATCAGGCAAAAGCCAATGGCTTAGGAACCGATGACATTGATGATGTGATCGAAGCAGCGCAAGCAGGCCGAGTGGATACCCTCTACGTTGAAGCGCATCGTGTGATGGCGAGTAGGTTAAGAAACAAGGATACTGGTAGATTTAAAACCAACGACACAACACAACCGGTGCTAGACGACAAACTGGATGACGTAGGGGAGTTGGTAGACAAAATGGGTGGTGCAGTAGTGATTTTACCCAAAGAGCATATGCCTACGCAGACAGGTCTTGCAGCTACATTTCGCTATTAAAATCAAACTATAAAAAAATTGTAGAGTAGTGTGATATTTCGCTTAACACTCATGATGCAGATGGACTCACAAATAAGGATTTCCAATTGGCAAAAGGTATTGATCAGGTACTAAAAAGCTATGCACAATGAGTAGAAGGCTCCGCCCTTAAATAGGAACGGAGTGAGCCACGCATATGCTTGCGCTTAAGCTTCAGGATATGCGCCACTGCCATAAGCACGGATCTCTTATTGTTGACCTACTTACCATTAAGCACCGCCTGACAACATGCTGAGATAGTGGGTAAATAAAAATCAAACAGGTTCTCAACTAAGAATACTATGAAAAAAAAGATGCTCATATATTTCAATAGGATTCGTGAGCATTTATGGTTTAGACCTTTGGTAGTTTGTTTAATCTCAGTAGCTGCTGCATTGCTCGCCTAGCAAGCCGATGAGACTAGACTGAATGATCTTGTTCCCATTATAAAGACACAATCAATTGAAGGACTTTTGGACATTCTTTCAGCCAGCATGTTAGTCATCTCAATATTTGCAGTAGGATCAATGATTTCAGCGTACTCCGCTGCAAGTAACACAGCAACGCCAAGGTCTTTTAAAATTGTAATCACAGACGATGTGTCACAATATGCTCTTTCTACGTTCATAGGCGCATTCATATTTAGTATTGTCGCCACAGTTGCCATGGATAATGGCTATTATAATCAGGCGGGGAAATTTATTCTCTTCTTAATCACTTTAATATTCTTTGCCTTAGTCATACTCACCTTTTTAAGATGGGTAGACAGCATTTCAAGATTAGGAAGATTGGAGCATACCATCATGCAGGTAGATATCTTCTTAGAGTGCAAAAAACGGTTATAGTATACCACTAAAAACGGACTAAGGTGAACCACCTAAAACGGATGAAAGTGAACCACTAAAAAAGTCGATTCTAATTGTAAAAAGTCAAAGGTCTTTTTTTGTTAAAAAGACGATGGCCAATAAATTAACCGTAACCAATAATTCTAAGTGAACTTTTGAATAGCGAAAATGTAATCTTGATATTTGGGAATTCCAGTAAAAAGCAGGACAGTTTTTAAAAAATATGTGCCGTAGCGTTCGAAAAACAGGGCGGACACTAGATTGGTCTTGTATGTAAAGGTGAGGCAGCAAGTTAAGATGGTCGTGCCTGGAGATTCCAGTGATACTTACCGGTAATTTATACTGGGTAAATATCAACTATTAATTTAAAGCCAGATAAAGAAAAGAGTTATGAAAGATTTAAAGAATTTACATCCAATAGCGTACAAAAAACTTCTCAAATTCCCTGCATACATCTCATTACTGGCAGCAAACATGGATGGACATCTGGATGATGCCGAGAAACATTCTGCCGTAGAATTAGCGCACGTAAAAACGTATTCGGCTGATTTGTTACTAATCGAATTTTTTAAAGACGTTGAAAATAGTTTTGAGAAAAACATAATCAGTATAGATAGCAAACTGCCAATTGGAAAGAATGAAAGAGAAATTGCTATCAAAAATGAATTATTAAAACTGGAAAAAACTTTGGATTTACTTGATGAGAAGTAATGTTAAAGTTATGCATAAAAGTATGAAGTCGTTTAAGGAACATGTTTCGCAAGTCCATCATAATATACCACTAGATTTTATTTTCCCTATACTATTAAGGGATTGAGTTATTGAGTTAGCCGCGATACATCCAATGGCATCAATGCAAGCTGTGGAAAATAAAAAACCGTATGATGGTGTTAAAGCATGCACCCCTTATGAAATATAAAAGGATCTAGGTTAGTTGAACTCAACAAATACGGGGGTCTTTGTCCAACTTATGACACATAAAAAAGACATAATAGACTAACCGATCCGCTAAAAGTTGTAGCCAATCAAAAATTATCAACTGCATTATAGTGCCTGAATTGGAACAAGACAATTTCATGGTATTTACTAACGGAAGTCCTTAAAAAAGAAATCGGATATTGACTGTCGGATGTTCTCAACTTCTTTCCCTATTTCTTTACTCCTTTGTTATGCTTTCGTATTTTTTTAGCCTTCCTTTTTCGAGCCACTTACTATCCTTGAAATAATCCCTTTTTGATTTGTAAATTCTGCTATCAATACACCACCTATGTGGAGTACGATAAAACCGATCAAGTAATAGATACCGAGTACATGGATTTCTTCCATTGGCGTTTTTAATTCCCTTGGTCCAAATTCTATAATAAGGCCGGTAACTAATGAAATAACAACACAGCAATAAAAAATGATGTAAGTCCATTTTTGAAATTTCTCTTTAATGGATAAAGCTTTGGCAAAAGGATTTTGGAACTTCACAGACCCAAAAAGGGGAAGCGTAAAACGTAGGCCAAATAATCCAATCAACACATAACCAAGGTAAATATGCCAATCCCACATAGGTTGTCTTATCTTTTTTGCCAACACTATGAGTTGGTCTTGAGATAAAGTTTGGCCTTTACTGCTTAAATACTCTTGTATGATCGCGGCCACATTAAATTTGTTCATCCACGTTAATCGCAAAAAAATCGTAATGAGCAACAACAGAAATGAAACAGCTATTGCCCAGTGTAGTATTCGATATATTTTAGAATATTTTGTTTCTTCCATTATCATCGTTTTCAGTATGTCTTTTTTGTTCTTTTAATAACATTTTAATGAGCAACTATTAAATTGTCCTAATTTTACAATCATTTATTTTCTAGGCTAAGCTAACCCCAAATAGATACCCTACCAATGCCGTCAATCCCATGGCAACCGTTCCCCAAAAAGTAATTCTAATAATTGCTTTTAAAATAGTAGAGCCTCCTGTTTTGGCAGCTAAACCTCCCAAGATGATTAGGAATAGAATGGCAGAACCATAGAGATAATATTCCAAACGCTGTAACGGCAGAAAAATCGTTGCCAGAAGCGGAAGTGTACCTCCAACCGTAAATGCTGCACCAGAAGCAAAGGCGGCTTGTATCGGTTTGGCTTGACTAATATCATTAATACCCAATTCGTCCCTAATGTGAGCAGCTAGTGCATCTTTTTCAGTTAGCTCTTTAGCAACGATTAATGCCGTTTCTTTTTTTAGGCCTCTATTTTCGTAAATTTCAGCTAAGCGTTGCAATTCAATTTCAGGCATTTCCTCTAGTTCTTGTCTTTCCCTCTCAATGTCCGCTTGTTCTACATCTGTTTGAGAACTTACAGAAACGTACTCTCCAGCTGCCATTGATAAGGCACCTGCAACCAATCCGGCTACCGTTGCCAATATAACGGGCTCCCTAAATTCACTTGCAGCGGCAACGCCTATTGCTAAACTAGCGGTTGACAGGATACCGTCATTGGCTCCAAGGACGGCTGCTCTTAACCAATTACTTCGGTGTATATAATGATTGTCTAGATAATCATCTTCAAATTCTGACATTTTTCAATTTTGTTTGCTATAAATGTACCATAGGCATATGAGTTGAAATATGATAGAGGTCACTTTGATTGTTTTTACGTAGAAATAAGTATCCTATAGTATAGCTTCGGATAGGCAATTATGCGCCTATTTACCGATGTCAGTATTTAATATTTTTATACTTTTCAAATAACCTCCGTTGTTATGATTTGTCATAGGCTAGAATTGAAGATATACTTTTCATTAATTCCAAATCTCTCAATAGCCCAAATCAAGAATATGTTTAAATGAATAAAATATATCCTTTTTTTTCATTTCTGTTTCAAGCGAAGTTTCCCATCTAGGTGCTGAGTTCCTCGCCTATTATCTTTTTTCTCTTTTTATTTGTGTTTTTTGGGTTATTGAAAATGAAATTGCCGTTCGGTTTTCTTTGCGGTTGCTGTTAACTATCCAATATTGAATATATGATTAATACTCATATCCCTACGTTACGTATCATCGAAATCCCTAAGAAAATCCTATCTGAAAAAGTTGTCAACTCGTATATTTTTGACACCTGCCCTTATCCTTATGGGTGTTTTTTAGCACGATACCTAAAATCCAGAGTAGTGACTAATTATAATTTGCCTATGAAAGGAACTATACTCTTTTTAGTTATTTGAAAAATGCGTTTTGGAATAGCTCCTTATTTACTGGATTTATTAATGAAATTGCGTTTCCTTCCATAAATAACATAAGAAATATTAATAATTTTTATAAGAGATATTAATACAATATTTTTTTTCCTCTGCGTTACTTATGGATTAACTTAATTTAGATTTTATGAAAAATACAAGATTATGGAAAGTAGTAACACTTATAATGGCAGTTGTCTTTTTTGTGGCATGCGATAAAGAGGATGACCCCTCTGCAAGTATAACAGTAAACGGCATTTTGCTGGTGGGAGACCAATCAGATTTTAACGGCGATATTGATGCCAGTTTTACGGGAACCGAAGGTACCGTATCACGTTCCTTTATTTGGAACAACAACCTCAACACGGCAGACTTCAACGCAGACATCACGGCTACTTCAAAAGGATCCTTTCGCATGACCGTGGAGGATTCCGAAGGAAGTGTAGTACTTGACCGTACCATCGATGGCGGTACCGAACCTGATACTATAGGTGGTGTTACTTCATCAGGGGCTTCTGGAATATGGACCGTGACCATTAAAGTAACTAGCTTTACCGGTAATGGTAGTTTTTCAATGAGTGAAGGGGATTAATCCTACTATAATAATCAACGTTAACCCTGCCAGATTTCCTAGCGGGGTTTTTATTTTTAGCCACGGTTTTGAACGCCATATAACAAAGAAGCCGATAGCGAATAGGGCATAATTTGTAAAATTTAATGGCTTAGGCTTATTTCCCAAGTCCGCCAATCCTTTTGGATTTGGCTTTAAAATGAAAAAGATAAAAACAAAGCTTTGGCTAATAGCGCAGAGGGATACTAATCGTTTCGTTACCTACCCTACTTGCAATGGCCCAAGCGTTAATTCAATAGTTGATCCGTCCTTTAAAACGAACGTATTATAGAACTATATTCAGTATTTAAAAGTTCAATCAAACCTAATTCTATTTCATTAAACTTTCTTGAAGCCTTAGTTAATAAGCTAGTCTTTGGGATAGTCTGAAATAAAAATACAGGGTTTCATCAAAAAAAGTGCGATTATTTCCGATTGTCCTCTTTTCTCCCTTTTGTCAACGCACCAGACTATCATCAGAACAGCGGTGATAATTAATAATGACTTTCCAATCGCTTCTGATTTTTTCTTAATATGGTTTCAAACTCCCACCGCCAAAATCGGTTTCCTTTACTGCCAGCTGCGGCCACCATTCGCGGTTGAAGCAATATGTATTTCGATATCTCCTTGAATAACTACCATCGACTTGTAGAATACCATGGATTAAGAAATTTAACTTCTTTGATTTTATTATTTTTTTCATCAAAATTCACCTATCATACTCTCAGATACATCGATAAACCTTTGAAAAGAATGCTGACACTCGGTATTCTTCAGATGTTTTAAGTTTTTTTATATGCCTGGAAATTGGCGCTGGCCATTTCCCTTGAAATCACTTGGTAGTTTCGTATTCAAACCTTCTAGTGTCCCTACCGTTGTATGACTCCATAATTATATCCTAACATCGAGATATTTTACCGGCACTATTTTTTTTACCATTAATACTGATCCAGATCATTTTCTAAAAATGCATTAGTCTTTATTTTTATAGGGTATACATAATATCCGATCATTAGACTTTAAATCTTACTTCAATGGCCTATCTAAAAAGAAGTTCAAGCGTGGCAATCGTAATTTTCCTTATTATTTTCTTGACTTCTTGCCAACCGCCGGTGGTGTTCGGGGAACCACAACCATCTGGCATAGCATCCCTAGCCCATATTCCAAAAGAATATCAAGGTATCTATTGGTGTCAAGCGGATAGTGCTACGATATATATAGATGATAAGGCATTTATAAAAAGAAAGGAATATTTTATAAAATTGACACGTTCCGAAATAGACTCAAACGAAAATCTCATGATTCTGGGAGGCAGGATGTTCGTGTCCGATTTAGAAGGCGATTTCCCAATGCAGGAAAAGGGAGATACGATTACGACTACAATCGTTATAAGAGACACCATTTTTTCCATTGGAAAAGAGCAATTGGTAAAACCTTTTAAAGGTCACTTGATTATGAACATCAAATTGGACGATAACGCCTGGGTGGTTTCCGTGGCCTCATTAAAGGCAAACGGATTACTCTCCATTGCGCGGGCAGACTTCCCTGAAAATCTCTCTAGTTTAGGTGCCATAACCCCTTTTAAAACTCTGCCGGAAGGCAATGAACGCAATACCCAGATTTATATAACCCCTACTAAGGAGCAATTTGATCAGCTATTGCAAAAGGGGATATTGTTTCAAGGTTCGTGCTCGGAATTTGAGCGGATTATTCCCTTGCAGCCTAGAAACTATTAAAACACTATCGCAATTCTTGCACTACATTTTGGGAATAGAGAACCCTAATAGACCCCTTTAGTTGGGAGATTAGCGTTCTGCTGGGTTTTTTGCTGATACACAGAATTAAATTTCTCTTTACCATAGAATAATGCAAGGACAAGCGAAGTGTTCTGCTAAGCCTATTATTTTTCATACTGATATAGGTCATTTGCCATTTCTACCTGCAGATGTATTTTCGAGTCAGAATTGTAGGATTGATTAACTAAATTACAACATTATGTCACTAATGAGATTTAGAAGAAGACCTTTTGAAAATCTATAAATCAAAGATTTTTTTGACATGGATAATTTCTTTGAAAATAGATGGACGAAGAACATGTTACCTGAGAGTTTTTGGAATGGAAAAGCGGCAGAACCGGCATTGAACATCAAGGAAAATGATGATAATTTCGAAATCGAACTGGCTGCTCCTGGCTTCGCTAAAAAGGATTTTGAGATTACTATCGATGACGGATGTCTAAACATTTCTGCAGAAAAGGAACAATTAGATGAGAATAACGAAGAAAATTTCACTACAAGGGAATTCAGTTGTAGTTCTTTTCAACGCTCCCTGCAATTGCCCGAAAGCATAAAGGACGAAGATATCAAGGCCAAATATAACGATGGTATTTTGAGCTTTAAGCTCGCCAAAAAAGAGGAGTCCAAAAAGTTACCGCCTAAAAAGATAGAGATTGCCTAAACCCCTTACTGTCCAAAAATGCCCTCGTGCCGTTACCAAAATGCGTCCATGTAAATAGGTTTGGTTCGGGGGCATTTCTATTGTTATCAGCTCCCACCCCTTTTTTTAATTCCGAAACCTCATTTTAGTCATTCCGATGTAGTCGCTAAGCTTACCGAAGTGCAGGCGGAATCCCTCGCACAGTCGCTCTGCCGTCTCGATAAAGAGATTCTTGCCGTTAGTGAACTAAAGGAGTCCGATTGTTATTCCCTAGTACGCGGAATCTGTGCAACAATGTACCCAAAAATGTCTTTTTCTTTTCGAATAATTACATGTAAGTGCTATCTATGTCAAGAATCAACGCATCCCTAAGGGTTCAGCCGGCAGCAAGAGTGTACTTTTCAAAGTACCGTTCTTTTTCAAGGCCTCTTTGGCGGCATCATATCCCACTTTAAAAATCGTATCCTTATCATTCATAGAAAAGGTATTATAATTGGTAAGGTCTTTTGGGGAAATAATGAGGTCGCAATCTACAAATTTCTCCAAAGAATCCTTTGCCATGCGTATTTTATAGGCACGCTCCATAATGGTAAAGGAATGTTTAAGGTCTGTGATCTTTACTTTTTCAAATGGGTTTACGTAAACCCCTACCATTTGGTCACAGTACCTTTTTATAAGGTCGGAAGGAAAATTGTTTAAAATGCCCCCATCGGAGTAATAACCATTCTTGATCTTTACCGGGGCAAAAATGCCGGGAAAGGCCGCAGATGCCAAAATAGGGCGTATGAGCTCTCCTTGGTGGAATACTTTTAACGTACCGTCTAACATGTTGGTCGCTGTGGTGTAGAGCGGTATTTTTAGGGATTCAAAAGAATCATTGGGCAATAGTTCCTTAAAACGACCGTAGAACTTCTCCGCATCGACAAAGCCAGGTTTACTTCGCGCATACTTGTCAATACTAAAAATTTCTACGGTTTTAAAAAAGTCCAATATTTCTTTCCACGTAATACCGGCCGCATATAATGCCCCAACGATCGCACCTGCACTGGTGCCGGCAATATGGGTAGGGTAAATACCCCTTTCTTCTAACGCCTTGATCGCCCCGATATGTGCCATGCCGCGAACCCCACCACCGGAAAGTACCAGCCCTATGTTCATATTTTGTGATTTTGACTCAAAAATACCGCTTAGCTTTAGCACAGGGTATGACCGTGGTCAGTCCGCTAAAATTCCGCCCTCTTTATGTCATTCCGAAGTGGTCGCTGAGCTTGCCGAAATGCAGGAGGAAAACCCACAACACGGGCATCAGGTGTTGTAAGAAACAGATTCCCAGCACGTTCCGTAAAGTGTGACTGCCCTCTTGGTTTGACAATCAATAAAATTAATAATTACGAAAAATAGGATAATTCGTATCCAACTTTTAAACCTTTACCGAACTCAAACTCAAACTCAAACTCAAACTCAAACTCAAACTCAAACCCAAACCCAAACCCAAACCCAAACCCAAATCCCCCACATGACCAATATCATTTTTTACCATCCTACACAATTATACATTTGGGAAAAAGGTACATGGACGCTTTTACTTCCTATCTCTTCGATAAAGAATCGTGGCTGGCTTACATTTTACTGCCTTCCATTGCCATTGTTATCGGACTTTTTGTCGCTTGGTCCAGTTCGGCAATTTTAGGGTGGTACAATAAAAAACGCCCTTCCGTACTAAAGGAACAATTGCTGCAAGGGTTTAAAAAACCCTTGTACTTCTTTATCCCCTTTTTGTTCCTTCGGCCCCTAATATCCTATTTTGAACTGGGTACCTTTTGGGAAAAGGTATTGGAGGGATGTATCATTATTTGCCTGGCATGGTTGTTTATCGCCCTGTTATATGCGGTGGTCGATGTGGTAAAGCAAAAATTCAGCATTGAAGTAGGTAGCTATCATAAGGCCAGCGAACGCAAGGCCTTGACCCAGTTGCGATTTCTAAAAAGTATTGGGCTCGTCATTATCCTAACCATTGCGGGCGCCTCTATTTTGTGGAATTTTCCCGGGGCTCGGCAACTGGGCAATACCATTCTGACCTCGGCAGGTGTTCTGGGCATTATCATCGGGGTCGCGGCGCAAAAATCGATCGCCAATTTAATCGTGGGGTTTCAGTTGGCATTTACACAGGCCTTGAAAATCGATGACGAAGTGGACATCGAAGGGGAGTTTGGCAGCGTGGAGGACATAACCCTCACCTATGTGGTCATCAAAACATGGGATTGGAGACGGCTGGTGCTTCCCTTGAATTATTTTAACGAGAAACCTTACATCAATTGGACCTTCAATTCGCGCCCGGTGATCGCAAGCGTTTTTTTCTATGTGGATTATACCTTTCCCGTACAAGACCTGCGGGATAAGTTCAAGGAAATTTTAAATGACGAACCCTTTTGGGACAAGCACATCGCCGACCTCGAAGTTACCGATACCGACGACCGTACCATGAAAATAAGGGCATCTTTCAGCGTTCGAAATGCCACACATGCGTGGAAGCTGCGTTGCAAGGTCAGGGAAGATCTTGTGGCCTTTATACAGAAAAAGTACCCCGATGCCCTACCAAAATTACGCCGTATGGATGCCGAGGAAGTGTAAATGAAACGTATATTGGAAAATAAAATAGAGAAAATAGAGAAAATAGAGAAAATAGAGAAGAGAGAAGGGAAAATAGAGAAGAGAGTAAAAGAGTTAGGATTGGAGAGTTATGAGTTATGAGAGCTGTTTAAAAATGGGTCGTCCCCTTGTTATCCTGAGATCCTCCTCAAAATTTTGAAAAACCACGAGATTGACATTGTAGTTGAGGGTTTAAAATAAGGATATGTGGCTGCTCCCCTTTTTTCACTTGTCTCCGACCTTTTTCGGGAGGAAGACGGTGGGGTGCTTTAGTGATGCGATACCTGGTTTTATTCCTAAATACCCAAGAGCGGACTACAAGAATCAGGTATGAAGTTAAAATACTTATTATTTCATTTTTTAAAAAAGTATACAATTAGGTCAATGATGGCTTAGGAGAAGGGCAAGGGGAAGTGCCGAATGCGGAGGGGTTTCTTCGGAAGATAAAAATTTGAAGCGGACTGAATTTTTAGGAGCGGGCTCGAATCATACTGACTATAGAAACCCACGCAACAGACATCGGGTACTAAAGGAAACAGATTCCAAGTACCATGGAATTACAAGAACCATGCTTTTTGTTATTCAGAGCGCAGCGAAGAATCCCACCCAATGACAATGGGGTATCGGAGGAAGCACATACCTCATTCTCGGAACGAAAAGCAAAAAAATAGTAATAATTCCCGAAATTAGTATCCAAAGAAAAAGTACCCACTAGAAAATACCAACCCATGAACGATGCAACGCCCAACGATACTTTTTTTAAATCCATATTCGAAGCCTCCGTTGAGGGCATTTTGGTCGTTGATGTAAATGGCATTATAAAATTGGCAAATGCCGCGAGCGAAGGGTTGTTCGGGTATGGGCAGGGCCAACTTTTGGGAATACTTATAGACACGCTCTTCCCTAAAAAATTCGGGAAAACATATCGTGGGGATGAACGACCAAATAAATCAAAGTCAGGAAAACCCAAGCTTGATAAAGAAATGGATGTTTTGGGACGGTACAGGGATGGTAAAGAATTCAGGATAGATATTACTACTACCTTCAATAATTTCATGGGTGAGTCCGTAATGGTTGTTTTTGTGAAGGATGCTACCGGAAGAAATAGCGATGTTGCCCTGTTGGAAAAGTCGAACGCCGTACTGGTCGAGGTCAACCGGAAATACAGCACCTTGATCGGCAACCTTCGGGGTATCGTCTATCGCTGCCAGAACGATGGCAATTGGGCGATGGAATATATTAGTGCGGGCTGTGAACGAATTACCGGCTATACCCAGCAAGAGTTCTTGGCGGGCAAAGTTCATTTTTCGCAAATTATCTTAAAAGAAGACCGTGAGGGGGTACGCAAAGAAACCCAACAAGCAATTCTAGAGAAAAACCCGTACAGCCTAGCTTTTAGGATACGTGACAAAAATGGAACTATAAAGTATATGCAGGAACTGGGCCAGGGCATCTTTGATAAGGATGGCAATTTGGAGGCTTTGGAAGGTTTTATTACCGATATCAGCCCTCAAAAGGAGACCGAATTGGAGCTGCTGGCCAACGAGGCCAAGAACAAGGCCTTACTCGAGGCCATACCGGATATGATGTTCATTCTCGACTATGAGGGTACCTATCTCGATTATTTTACTCCCGTTGCCCATAAATTATGGATGTCCCCCGAAGATTTTATCGGAAAGAATGTAAGGGATGTATTGCCCCCCGATGTTTTTTTAACAGTAAAAAGGACCATGGACAAGGCCGTTCTCGGAAAAAAATTGGAGGTGGTGGAATATAGCCAGAACACAAAAAATGTGGAGCAGTTTT
>Ga0208768_1001050_pt1 | contig 15846 bp, 20 predicted proteins | sample AntAceMetag02UK1_FD_184760 | JGI IMG/M metagenome (GOLD analysis project Ga0208768, IMG submission 184760) | Saline lake microbial communities from Ace Lake, Antarctica - Antarctic Ace Lake Metagenome 02UK1 (SPAdes) (version 2) | ecosystem: Environmental > Aquatic > Non-marine Saline and...
ATCCACGAAAACGCCCCCGCCCGAGGAATACTTTTAATATTAAATTAATGAGAAACAACCCTGTATTCAATAAGAATATCAAACGAAACTTCCAATTCGAAAAGGCTGTCGCGATGAAGGGTGAATTGCGAACGAACCCAATAGCTTTAACCCCTGGTAAAATGAAAATTCCAGTAAATCCTATTAGGCCATCCTATAAGAATATGCTCCAGAAACAATATCCAGGCGCGGGTGTAATTCGCCCAGTGCGTATGGCAGGTTCCACTGAAAGAATTGTGCAGCCTCGGAGAGTTGAAAATATGATTACGGGGCCTGAAAGAGTCCGAGCGGCTAGAGCTTTAGCATCGAATATATCTAGAAATGCGGTGAGAAAGAGAATGAAAGCCGTGAAAAAACAGGGTGGGAGTTTCTTGTAATAAAAATATGAATATCCGGAGAGCAGCAGAGGGAGCGGCCGAAGCCGCGAAGGGGAAATTAGCTAGAAACGCAAAGTTTAACGCGACTGGTATTACTCAGACAACATTGAATAGAGCCGATGCGAGAAGGGCTCAACTCGCAGCTCGTAAGGCTGCGAAAAAAAGAGCTTAAGTGAAATAGATTGAATAAAAAAGTAAGTAAAAACGTTCACTGTATTTCGTAAGACGATGGATACCAAACTACCCAACTTTTATTATGAGATGAAGGACAAGGTTTATGAGCTGCAGACCGAGGTTTCCAAGATTACAATCGTTAAGGCTTTAAAAGATACGATGGAAGAAGTGCACCTCAATGCTAATAAACAAGAGATTAAACTTCCCAACTTTTATTATGAGATTATGAACAAGTTTTCTGAACTTAAAATAGTTAGGTGGTACATCTCTATAATGGAAGACGTGCGCAGACAACCTAAGTTTATATTTTAATGTGTAAAAATGCATCTAAAAATGAATCATCCCGACGACGACTGTACCGTGATTACCGACATGCCTCTCAGCGACGAGGTTGCCGATTTCATCGAAAAGGGTCTTAATGGGGATGCGGATGTGAAGGAGTGGTGTGATAACCACCTTGAAGATATTGTGGCCATATATGAAAAGCACGGACATTCGTACATGTCATATAGGGATGCGGAAATGGTATTATTATTTGCGAAAACGTTATACGAGAATACTATTCCAGACACACACGAAAAGTTGTCTCTATTTGTGGCCTGTCAGGACTAAAGTAATGGTATACTATAGACATGTCATTAACGGATGAGAAGCGATTGTTCTTAAACATACTCATACCAGCTATGAATGATTTACTCGTATCGAATAGAAATCTAAGACGAATTGTGAATGATCCAATGTGTGAAGTTGAAGTCTTCATTCGAGACCAGATTTTAATAAATAAAACTACATTTTCGATTTCAAAGTTTAAATTTAGTATTGAAAAGCTACACCCACGCGCTATAAACCGTCTCCTAATACATTTCGACGAAATCAATTTACCGTTATCTAGAATTTATAAAAAGGCTCAGTTAAATCCACTCATGTTAAACGAGTTTGAACTGGAACTACATAAATTGATATTGAATGGTGATATAAATACGTTTTCTGATTTTTTACTCTATTAATTATTCGTCAACTTCACACTCTTCTTCCTCTTCATCATCATCGGCGGCAGTATCCTCGGTTGCGGGGGCATCCACACCCTGGAATGCGAATGAGGGTAGCTTTTGAGATTTCTCACAAAGAGCCTGTGAAAGACGCACGCTCACACCGAATTTGTTGTCGATAAACCAGATTTGGTTAAAGTCGACGATGCACATACACTTCCGACCCTTTTCAATCGTGTCAATCGGGATACTTTTCTGGTTCGCATCATACGCCTCCGCTAGAAACTCGCCAGTAGGCTTCGTCATGATCTTGAGTTTGAGTGTCGATGGGTAAGCTTCCTTACCTGGACGAACGAGGGGTTTGTACAATGCTTCGCGGATGACTTCAATGTTGTACGGCTTACCGAGCCATTCCTTAGAATTCTTTGCAACAGTCTCGAGGATCATTTGATCGAGTGCTTGAAGCTTTTCCATCAGGGCGACTGCACCTTCATTATCCGTGTCAAATGAAAGGTCCAGCGAATATGACGTTTTATTGGTGGCCTCGTCAGTGAATGCACTGAGGCCGAATGGGGATCTCATGAAAGGAAGTTGAAGATACAACTTCTTGTTGTCTTGTGCGTTAATGTATACGGTTTTACCACCGTTTTTATTCTTCTTCATGGCAGAAAGAACGGTGGAGGTGGGTTCGAATTGTTCGTAACGCTGGATGATGGTAGACATGGTAGTTGCTTATATCTTATATAGGAGACGAAACTTTAAGTATATTTTTTTCTCAGAGTACATTAATAATGGGGCTTTTTAAAGATTGTGGTTGCGGTTGCGACGGCAAAAAGCAAGAGCAAAAATTGATGAATTCTATCTTAGCGGCGCTGGTCTTTTTTATAATCGCCAGCCCTGATACGTTCAGAGTAATGCGAAAAATAATTGGCAAGTGGGTTGCGGGTCCGAATGGGTGTCCCACAGCGAGTGGTTTAGCTTTCCATTCGGTGGTATTCATGTTCATCACATGGGGGTTGATGAACTTAAAGTCTGAGGGGTACAAGGCAGAAACTGCCGAGCCCGTGCCACAGGAAGTTATCGATGAGTATGAAGATGAAGTTGAAGTTGAGGAGGAAGTCAAAGTCGAAACCAGGGCTACAGATGAAATGGGTATTATTACCGAAGAAGACGTGAGTTTCGCGATGGAAGCTGATACACTCGAACCAATGGGAGGCATGCCCCCCATGAAGATTGCGGCGCCTATCCGCATGGCGGACGCCCCTTCACCGTTACCTGGCATGGCAGAATCGCAAATTGGTGCTTTTGATAGTGGTGCGATGTACGCCCCCATGGATCTCAGTGTTGACGGTGACAAGCCTCAGCCAATGATGGGTGGTATCACCGCTTCACTGAACGCGGATCTCATTGTTTCGTGTGCGGATGGGAGTAGGCCTATCGTACGTTAAAATTCTTCATCGAACGTGACTGCAGTACTTTCATCGATTTTACCGTAATCACCCACTCGTTTTTCAAAAAAATTAGTTTTACCATCTAGGGATATATTTTCCATAAAATCAAAGGGATTTTGCGTATTCCAGATTTTATTGAACCCGGCTTGTTTTAATAGGCGATCAGATACATATTCAATGTAATCTGACATTTTTTCAGAATTCATACCAATTAGACTACACGGTAACGCTTCGATAATGAAACTCTTTTCAATTTCGACCGCTTCACGTACAATCTGTTGGATAACTTCTTCAGATGGTTTATTCTTCAACATTTTAAATAGTTCAAGTGCAAATTCGAGATGAAGTCCTTCGTCGCGACTGATAAGCTCGTTACTGAAGCACAAACCTGGCATGAGACCACGCTTTTTAAGCCAGTAGATAGCACAGAAACTACCCGAGAAAAATATACCTTCCACACACGCAAACGCGAGTAGACGTTCAGCAAACGGTCTATCCGTGTCAAACCATTTCAACGCCCAATCAGCCTTCCTCTTAATAGGCTCAATTGTCGTTATAGCATCAAATAAATGTTTCTTTTCCGAACTGTCCCGAATATACTTATCGATCAATTTACTGTAGGTTTCTCCATGCACCATTTCATTGTGAACTTGGTACGCGTAAAATGATCTCGCTTCGGTGTATTGGACTTCATCCGCAAAATTATTATTAATATTTTCAAAAACAATACCATCCGAACCCGCGAAAAAGGCGAGGATGTATTTAACAAAGTGGCGTTCATTGTCACTCAACTTCTTCCAGTCATCCATATCTGCACTCACATCAACTTCCTCGGCCGTCCAGTTAGACATTTGAGCCTTTTTATATAATGCCCATAAATTGCCATGTTCTATCGGAAACACTGTAAACCTATTCATCGTAGGTAAGAGCATTGGTTCAGATTCATCGATATATTCCTGGAATGCGAAGTAATCTCCGATACATTTGTTGTTGACTTTGATTTGTGGGTATGCGACAGCGCCGGGACCACACTGTTTTTTTAGTTCATCTTTATCGACAATTATTTTTATGTACTCTAAGTTCATTTCTTTACACGTGTTTTCCGCGTATGTACAGTATTTACAGTCCGGTTTTGAAAAAATTTCAATTCCCATCGCGTGTGTTATAATCGTATAATATTTTTGTGTTAAATCTTTATACGAGAATGTTCGAATTCTCTGAAATCCAGCCTGGAGATCTCATACGAGTTCTTGTAAATTTCGACGATGTAGATGACGACGCGTACGCTCTCGTAGAAGAGCACCGCGAAGATTACTTGATTGTTAAGTACTATTCAGAGACGACGTGTACGTACAAGGGTGCTGAAGTGTTTACGCTAGATGAGGAGACGAATATACTCAGAGAGGAGAGTGTGAGTGAACATTTTCCAGGAAAGGAAAATATGTTTTGGTGTATCAACGAAACGGACCGAATGTATGTAATAGAGACCGAACAGGATTCTGATATAGAAAGTGTTTTATGTGCCGAAAGTGACGAGACTGGAAGTGACGTTGGCAGCTTCGTTGTATCCGATAGTGAGTTTGAAGGGCGTCTAGAATTACCCCCCGATGCTGCGGCTCTCGACAGGGCGTGGCACGAATGGACCCCCTCTAGCCCAGGTTCTTCGCGGTTTAAGGAGGCTGTTGATAGGATAGAAGAGCGTGCACGATTGCAAATGGATGACATCAATTTTTAACCTAAGTGCGCCAATTCCAAAATAAAAAAAGCATTTATATTTTATATGGATTCACATACACTGGCTGCTATATGGTCTCATATCGACCAAACAATTAAAGATAAAACACCGACACTAAAGCCAGTGGATAATAGATTTTGCATGGAATGCGTAAATTACAAAACACTTACACGAGAAGGAATGGTATGTACAATGTGTGGGAAGGTTGACTCGATTTATATTGACGATACAGCTGAATGGACGAGTGGTGTATCTGACGACGGACGCGTGTCAGATCCATCACGATGTATGGTACCAACAACTAACCAGGATTTATTTTCCAATGCATGGGGAAAGGGTACGGTGATAGCTACGAAGTATACGTCAAGCTATGAAACGAAACGAATGGCTAAAATTAATTTCCATAGTTCGATGAACCACCGAGATCGATCACTGTTCCATGCGTACAAGGACATTGACGAGGCGTGTCAAAGTCTCCCCGAATGTGTCTTGAAAGATGCGAAAACATTGTATAAAAAATTCAACGAAAATAAATTGACACGGGGGGCTGTTCGATCAGGGATAAAGGCGAACTGCGTTTTATATGCGTGTAGATTGGCAAACATTCCTCGAACAACGAAGGAGGTTGCCGAGATGTTTGGTGTCCAATGTAAGGATATCAGTCGCACGACGACCATGTTCACGGGGATTATAAAGGATGAAAAGACGGAGAAAAATTATGTAACAAAACCGTTTAATGTTATGTCGCGGTTGTTGAACTCATTTGAAATATCACGCGAAGAGCGTTTATCATGTAATCAAATGTGTAGCAAATTAGAAGAGTGTGTAGATTTAATGAGTAAATCACCCAATAGCGTCGCGACTGCTATTATATTCACAGTTCTCGGTGAGAAGATGTCAAAGTCTGAACTGTGTGAAAAGTGTGGTGTTTCTATACCCACTTTGAATAAGATAGTTGTCATATTGAAACGACACTTAGAGGATAAATTGTAATATGAAGTAGATATGGTAAAACTTTTTTTAAGTACACCGTGTTACGGTGGGTTATGTTTGGAAAAGTACCTGAAGAGTATTGTTCAGCTTCAGCTACTTCTTATTCGTGAAAATGTTCAGTTAATGCTTGATACGACTGAAAATGAAAGTCTTGTACACCGTGCTAGAAATGTTTCAATCGGTCGATTTATGCAAAAAACTGACGCTGATTTTTTCATGTTTATTGATGCGGATGTTGAATTTGACCCGGCTGCAGTTCTTCGACTTTTGCGTTCTGGTCATGATATTTCCGTTGCGTGCTATCCGAAAAAGGTTGTAATGTGGGATCAAGCTCGTACGGCTGTAGAAAACGGTGATACAAGAGATATGAGTTTCTTATCGTCTAGTCTTGTTGCTAATATAGGGGCATCTAAACGTTCAGTCGTCGATGGTTTTGTAGAAGTATTAGACGGGCCCACTGGGTTTATGATGATATCTCGATCCGCGCTTGAACGAATGCATGAACATTACGGACCTACACTCACGTGTAAGAATGATCACCAGAACCGCGATTTTGATGAATATTGTGCCATTTTTGATTGTATGATAGACCCGGTATCTAAACGTTACCTGTCGGAAGATTATGCATTTTGTAGAAGGTGGCAGCAAATGGATGGAAAGATCTTTGCCGATGTGAGCACAACTTTAGGACACGTCGGAAACTTACCCTTTTCAGGTTGTTTAAATGATAGGCTTAAGGCTTAGCGTTTTATAATAAGAAATGAAACTTCGGACGATCGTTGTGACTAGGAGTGGATCGTGTCACGTTAAGACTTTACACACCATACTCCGATGTAATATAAAAAGCATGCAGACCGAAGGTGTTCAACATGAGATTGAATTTGTGAATGATGATCCATACGCAAAATCGGAATGTATAGAGAAAGGTATGAAAACACACGACCGTATACTTTTCATCGATTTTGGTATACAGGTGGACGACGCTAGTCTATCGACGGTGTTTGAGCCGAATGAAAATGTACATGTACTCGTCTTTCCCGCCGTTATGGATGGTATAGATTGGGGAATGTTCAAGGATAAGGTTATGGTTGGTTCAACTGAACCTACGCGTCAAATGGGGTTGCGTTTCGATACAGACGTTTCGTCGTGTATCAGTGAAAACTATTATAACGTAAAGTCTACACAGGCGAAGACTTGGCTAATGATGTGTAAACCAACATTAAACCGCGTGAAATGTAGACGTACGGGTGGTGTAAAAATACATCCTAAGTCGTTGACAATGTTTGAAAAATTCAAAGAAAACGGTGTGAAAATCGTGGCGTATACTGCAGCTAATATCGTGATTACCTACACACACGAGTGTTTAGGAAACATATTAAATTCAGCTGGTATTAAATCTAGTTAAAGATAACAGTAAAAACTTGTATATAATGCAACGTCTATCTGTAAATAGGGACGACCCTCTTTACAAATATACGATGTCCTTCATGGAACAATCATGGGGTACGACGGGAAAGAATATATTCCCCGGAAGTCAACCTATCTCGATTGAATATCGCCACTTCGATACACTCGCATCAAATCCATACGTTGTATGTGAGAAGACGGACGGTGTGCGTTTCATGATGCTCGCATTCATGTTTGAAAATAAAAAACAGTGTATTTTTTTGAATCGAGCGATGGATATGTTTTCATGTCCACTCAATTTTAGAAAACCCGTGTACGATGGCACTATTATGGAAGGTGAAATGTATGAAAATACATTTATGGTGTATGATATATTACTCGAATGTGGAAAGGTTGTTGGGAATGTAGATTTCTTGACCAGGTTGAAATCGGTTGAAACGGTAAAAAAAATGCTCACAAGTCTCAAATACGATCCAATTAAACTTAAAATAAAAATATTTCACCTCATGACTGATTATAAAATGTTTATGGAAACGTACCTTCCGACAGTAACACAAGATATTGATGGACTTATTTTTACACCTATAAACGATACTATTAAGACAGGTACACACGAGACTATGTTCAAATGGAAACCACGTGATAAGAATACGATCGATTTCCAGATAAAGAAGAGGGGTAATGTATGGAAAATGTATGTACAGGAACGAGGGAAGTTGATTTTTGAATCTGAGATTTATGACCATATGGTCCCTCCACATGCAGTTGAATGGATGGAAGAAGATGCAATTATAGAGTGTCAGTATATGCACAAGGATACACCCATGTGGTGGAAACCTATATTGCGGAGACGCGATAAGACGTTTCCCAATGGTCGACGTACATTTTATAGAACACTCGTCAACATAAAAGAAGATATTTCAATGAAAGATTTTATGAACTGTATATCATGAGATAGTAACTACCTTCCGGGGGTGGTGGGATTTCTTTTACGTGTTCATCATTAATAAAGTACCAATTTGACTTTCGACGTATATAACTTACGTAGTGACCACCACTTTGATTTCCAGTATGTAAAACGCATGCGATTAAATTATATTGGTGGTCATCTAGTGACATGTTTTGTATCATTTTTATACGACTTTTAGTGTCAAACGAAATCATTAAAATGGGTGGGAGTTTAGAAAAAAGCATACGTGTTGTAGCTGCGTTATATGTTATTCCATTTACATCCTGAAAATTCTCCAACACATTCCAATCCGTGCTATCTTTAATCATCTTAGACATGTCAGGATCACCCCTATAAGTCATTAAATGAATACTGAAATCCTCTTCATTTACTGTTTTACCACCTGGCCATATAGTTTCTTGTGTCTTTTTACCGTAAAACCAATTCTTTATGATAGGCTGACTGCGCTCCAATATGTCAATTATACATAAGACCGTTTCTTGAACGTCGTGTTGTTCGTCAGACCTGAACCGAGGAAACTCTTTCCGAAATGCGAAGTGTAAACCATCTAGATTGAGTGGAGTTTTATCCGCCGTCCAATAGTGTTTCAGAAGCACTTGATAAATTGTAGTAAACATACACCCTCCCTCTCCCTTGTAAGGGTCGCGTAAGAAATGGTTCGTTAGTACCGGTATGTTGAATAAACATTGTACCGCACTGTTGAAATAGCACATCGTTTCATCATTTATAAAGCCGCGCATATATGAATTATGTGTATTAACTTTAACCTAAGTCGTTTAAAGAATATAGTATTTATATCTTTGAAACGATAATGGACGTACGTCATATAACTGAAACACTCTTCCCGCTCGTTCAAAAATTCAAGGATGAAGAACACACTGAGATTGAATTCAGATTAGGAAAGTTTAATGGCACTATGTTCGACACTAATATAAGTAAACCCGTGTTCGATCGTATGATAGCGGGTTTATCTAAATACCCTGGTTGGGAAAAGATGGTAGGGACTGAACATGAAGTGTTCTACCGCGATTCCGATGGCGTGCGTATATCCACCGATCAGGCTACCGGCGAGGAAGAAGTTATTAAAAAGGAACGCCTTACCAATCACGATTTCAAGCACATGCTGAATACCCCATTCGATCTTCGTTTCAGCGTGTCAAAGGAAACTCCCATGCCAGAGGATGTTGATAGAGAGATGGATAAGAAAAAAACGAAGCAACGTTTATCGTTTGTACGTAAAAATGTATCAATCGATATTACCATCATGACCGGTGATAGTCACGATATGGACGCAGAGGAGTCTGTGACATATCAAGCTGAATTTGAGATTATCAATCCTTCTTCTATTCAGACCAAGGATGACCTATTCAAAATCGTGCATAAGATTAATGACGTTTTTATTATGTTGAATAACACTAGATGATAGCACTGTTATTTTTATTTATACTATTTATTTTACTGCAAAATGCGAGTCAGAACCAAGGGGTTGAGATAAGCCTGTTAGGATACAAAACTAAATACTTTCATATTTCCGACGGTGCTTCTAAGAGCATGTACGAGAATATGAAGAAGGATGGCGTTTCCACCGATTCTCTTAAACTATTCGTGACGATGGAAGATCGTTTTCTTAAATTGGAGCAGATGGCAGTGTGTTCGGGTGTAGCGAGGCGGAATGAAGGGTATGGATTATCTGATCAAATTAAAGAAGAATTCGTCGCGTATAATTTCTCATATCACGTTTCACATTTAAAACAAATGTCCGAGCCACATAAACTCATAAACCGAAATATAACATGTTGAGAATGTAAAGCAACGAACGTCTATGTTTACCTGGTGTCATGTCATAAACATTGTCAAAAACATGAACGAGTAAGCCAATGTCATCTGCTTCACGATTTTCGTCGATCCATTCGCGTGCATCTACAGAATTCATGAATTCATATGTGCATAAATATTCACGCTCCAATCTACCCATACCCCAGTCCTTGTCCATACAACGCTCTTCCCGTATGTATGAACATATAATATAGAATGCACTGTCTAGTAAAGATAGTGTAATGTGTTTAGATATTCTCAGCGGACCTTCATCTACTCGGACCCCATCCCTCTCGTTGAGAGAGTGTATAAACGTAAGACGTATATCATCCATTGTATGAATATGTATACATTTCTTTATAACTCTTCAACTGTGGTACCTTTTGGGAATTTTGTTTTTTTCTTAGAGGGTGAAGGTGTTTTGTTTTTATTCATACCGTTTTCGAGTTCCCTCGCTAAATTGTTGTTCATCGCGTTAAGTTTGTTGTTCAGTGTCTTTCTTCTCTGCATTTTCCACTCTGAAACTGTCTCACGTTTGATAGCATTGATACCTATTTTAAAAGGTACACCCGCCTTATTTTTCTTTGTGTTCGCGGCGTTTATACGTTTTTTAAGTTCAGTCACGTCTGAATTGAGAGACGGCATCACATTCCTGTAAGTGTTCAACCACTTCTTACCGTATAATTTTTCGATATCTTTCTTAATCTTAGTGTTTGTGAGACCTCGCATTTCTAAAACTTTCCCTTGCGCTTTAACTTTCGTGTTGATAGCTTTCGCAACCTTTTCAACCTTCTTAACGTTGACTGGTAACGGTTTGGGAATGCTCAGTTTCTTACATATAGTCTCCACCGTGTCACTATCTGAAATAGGCACACCCTTTGTTATCGCGATGGGCATGAGTTGTTCCTTCGTATACGCTGTGCACGGTTTGTTCTTTATGGTAAATTTACCGTAAACCTTATTTTTGATTTTGGCGCATATCTCGGGTTTGGTCGTTCTACCTGTTATATCGACAATTCCTATTTTCTCTGCGACTGCTACTAGTTTAGGGCGGGGTATAGTCGCACACTTCTTCGTCCCTATACGTACACCGTTTTTACCGTTTTTAGAATTCTCTTTATTAAAATAGCTAACCGTATTTCCCGTGTTCTCGGCGACTTTATTTTTGATTACACGCAGCTTCTTCGCGACTGGTTTAAAGTTCATATTTTTAAAATTACTGATCAAACCCATCACATTTAACTCTTTTACAAGATCGCTACCAACGCTGTACGCAGAATTCAAATCATTCGTTGTTTTGGCACCCATAATCTGTATTTTTCCCGATCTAAATAATTGAAACCCGTAATTCTTGTGTTCCATCTTTAAAGATGGTCTTAATTCTGGTTCATACGACGCATTTCTAGACCGAGAAAACGCCCGCGCTATATTGGCTAAATCCAAGACGCCATTGGCTTGAAATGTTCCAACCAAAACAACGTACTTTATCGGGTTATAAAGAAACTTCAACCCAGGTGTATACGTGTCTATGATATATTTCCGTATCATTTCCGGGTGTCGGATATTATTGTTTAAAATACCACCAGAAAATTGCATCTTTCCATTTTTATAAATCTTAACCATAAACTTACTCTCCATCCCATTTTCAAATATACGTCCATTAATCTCCGCTAAGAAATGAGCATGTTTATTTTTATTATTAGCACTGGGTTTGACCGTGAACGTGTGTTTCGCACCTATAGCCATTCGCCCATACCGCAATAGTATACTGTTTACCTCTATTCCTAACGTAGAACCAGGCGCGATGGGTTTCTGTTTATGAGGGTTTTTATACAATATAGAATTTACATCCACCGCGTAATTACCTTCCTTAGCAGTTTGATTTACCATCCCGTTAAATATGGAAAGTTGTAAAGGTGATATTCTCAATTGTGTAAAATTTGTACGAGATAACTTAGCACCCGCAATCGCACCGATCCGGGTAGATATTTTATTTTTTGGTAATTGCATAGCATTCATCATCAATGCACCGCGTTCCTGGTTAGTGAGATAAGGTGCACGCCTTATCATGTTCTGAGACGTGATAGGTGTATTCGAATTCGAATTCGAATTCGAATTTTCAAATTCGTTAAATAAACCCATATAATACTCCGACATTTTAATCAGTTCCGAATGACATTACGGGTTTCGCTGACATGTCTACTATGTCAAGACCCATTATAAACTCTGTACCATTCTGTTCCATCACTGGAAATGTATCATCGCAACTCTGGTATTTTGTAGGCTCTGCAATTCTAATAACCTTAATGTCTCTAGATCCAAATGGGCCTGCCCATATATCTTGGTTGAGGGATTTGTGCATGACACCGTGGAACTCTGAATATTTTTTCTTGAAAAACTTGAGTGGACACTTTTTATCGCGGTTGAATTCGATACAGGGTTCCGATAGGAACGATTCCAATGGACTGCACGATGTAGCGAGTTGGCGCTGAACATCCACAAAATACTTGGGAACGATATTCCATATATCCTTTTCTGGCCATTTCTGTGCAAACTCTAGATACGCGCGAACGCATTTTTGTAAAATCAGTGGAAGTTCACCTTCCAGTTTAGCATCCAGTGTGGGATCTGCTTCGCGAACCTGTTTCGTAAAGTCGGCAGTCAACACGCGTCGTAAAATACTCCCCGAATTATCGCGCCAATTCGGTACTTCATTACCCCCGAGAATACCCGGTACAGTCCATTCAAACGATTTAGCCTTTTCATGCTTCACCGCAATCGATACATCTTCACCGCTCACAATCGACTGGAACTCAGCCTGTTCCAATGCAAGGTCACCCTTGATTTCAGGTGCGATAAACATAAACCCATCCATAATTGCGGATAAACCGAATTTTCGCTCAACGTTATTTGAAAGAGTTTTCACGTCTTCAGTACAGTAGAACTTTCGAAACACTTTCGTGATGAGAGTAGACTTACCTGAACGCGCAACCCCCTTTAAAAATGGGATACACTGCCATTTATCAATTTCGTTAACATCGAAGCACAAACGACCACCCATAGCGAAAATCCATTCAGAAACATCTTGGTCAAACTTCTGGTAATTTAATACAGAGTCGAAATAGGGTGTAGGGATCTTGCGCCAGTCGGTATCAGTATAATCCGTGAAATCCTGATCGAAGTACTTGGAACTGACAATAGTCTGGTCCAAGTTTTTGAATTCATTCGATTCGTATGTGTAAAAACTAGCACGCCAATGTGGGGTGAGAATATCCGACTTTTCACAATCAAATTCTTTACCGATGAATATACCGTTTTTAAACGACCATACGTGACGGTTCTTTTTAATTTCGGGAAATTGCATATCTTTTGTATTTTTTAAGTGTCTAATAAGATCGTTGTGACCAGGTGCGCGTGCGGTTAAGTTTTTCCATAATTCAAATTGTACTTCTTTTTTAGCCACGCCGTATACGTATTCCTCGATCGTCTCGATGGGTTTCCACGCGCGTGTGAGTGCTCCATCGAGCGTTTTAATTTGGACACAACACTGTCCCTTGTATCGTCTAATTTGTCGCTGGTATAGATCCTTGAGTGTTTGGATTGCAGCCTGTTGAAATGGGTTAAGTTCTTCTATGTTGCTAATGGTGGACATTCTGAAAATTGAAGGGTCGGTTTCGGGGTTAATTGGGACGTATGTGGGGTTGTTCATACGTTCACTTATACGAGCGTGTCGAAATACAATTTGCCATGCATCGTCTACTTGATCCAGGAGGCGGTTAATGCGAACGGATATCTTCATATCGTTATCATCTTCGATATCCATCATGTTAAGAGTGTCTGATCTATGGTAAAGTTCGCACAGGCGTTCATTCATGCGCTTGACTTTAGATTCAACACGTATAATATCAATAGATATCGGTAAGCCGTCCTCCGTCAGTTCCTCTTTTGTAAAAAAGTTTTCATAGCCGATACGATAGGATAAGTATATGTCGTCGCGGTCGTTGATTTTCCACATATCTTCCAGCTGGACGAGAAATTTCATGACATCGTCGTGAGAAAAAGTTTGGATCTGGTTGGTCCACATCGCACTAGCCGCATCGTCACGGTTGGACGTCTCATCGATAAAATGTGTAGTGACCTCTGCCATTTCCTAATTGTAGGTTTATTTTTTTAAGCGGTGTTATTCTTCTGGAGGGATGATAAAAGTTTGACCAGAATCTTATTTTGGATTTCCATTTGACGACCTAAATTTACGATGGCCGTGCAAACTGTATCACCGTCTTGTGTGGTCAAGACAGATGCGAGCATGGCTTCCATCGGACTCATCATGTCATCTTCATCCTCATCCTCATCTTCATATTGCGTGAGATCTACTTGGTCGATATCATCAGGCTGAGACTCATTTTCATATTCGGATTCAGATTGGTATTCTGCGCTGGGTTCGGCTTCAACTTCAGATGGGGTGTGTTGGGACATTTATGTATGGTGAGGAAAAATGGTGCCGTGTTTTTCGCGGCTCAAAAAAAATGTTGGTGTATAGTACAACAACTCAAAATGGCCGGTGGTCTCATGCAACTCGTCGCCTATGGCGCCCAAGACGTCTACCTTACCGGAAACCCCAAGGTTACCTTTTTCCAGGCTGTCTACCGACGCCACACAAACTTCGCGATGGAGAACATCGAGCAGACCGTCAACGGTACTGCCGCTAGCTCCGGACGCGTCTCCGTGACTGTCGCCCGTAACGGTGACCTTGTCGGTGACATGTACATCGAACTCAAGGCTAAGGCCGGTATCGCGTCCGCGACCAGCGACGTGACTGCGGATGCCTGCTGGGCGGCTGAACGTGCCGTCAAGGATGTTGAGCTTTCCATCGGGGGCCAGCGCATCGACAAACACTACCAGAAATGGTGGCGTTTGTACTCGGAGCTTTACTTGGACGAGTCCAAGAAGGCTTCTTGGGGTAAGATGACCACCGCGGTCGGTAGCCAGGTGTTCCTTCCCCTGATCTTCTTCTTCAACCGCAACCCCGGTTTGGCGTTGCCCCTCATCGCGCTTCAATACCATGAAGTCCGTTTGGATTTCGATTTGACCGATGAGTTCAACATCTACACTGATGGCAGTACATTCAAGGTGTGGGCTAACTACATCTACCTTGACACCGAGGAGCGTCGCCGCTTCGCCCAGAAGGGTCACGAATACCTGATCGAGCAGGTGCAGCACACTGGTGTGGACAGTGTTACGATCAACGGTGGCACCAAGCAGGTCCGTCTGTCGTACAACCACCCCGTGAAGGAGTTGGTCTGGTGCCTTGACTCCGGTGTTGCCCGTTCCAAGCTGTGGAACTTCACCAACCAGGCTGCTGTCGCCGACATCGTCCTCGAGTCCGACCCCACTTCGGTCGCGGCCGAAATCGGGTTCATCGCGACGTCCCAGTCCGGTACGCCTCTCCTCAAGCACGGTACCGGTGGTACACTCGCCGCGAACGCGTTCACGGAAGAGAATGTTGGTACCATCGAAAACATGAAGCTTGTGCTTAACGGCCAGGACCGCATGAAGGAACAGTCCGGTAAGTACTTCAACCAAGTGCAACCCTTCAACCATCACTCCGGCTCCCCCTACCCCGGTATCTACTCGTACTCTTTCGCGCTCAAGCCCGAAGAGCACCAACCCACGGGCACATGCAACTTCTCGCGCATCGATAACGCGCAAGTGTCCATCAAGACATCCACCACTGGTGATGCCAACGCCGGCAACCTCCACATGTTCGCTGTCAACTACAACGTCCTCCGCATCCAGAGCGGTATGGGCGGCCTCGCCTTCTCCAACTAATTTGTTGGTTTCGGTTAATTAATAAAAAATATAAAGTATAATTCAATTTTAAAGTGCACGATAATGC
>Ga0208768_1001057_pt1 | contig 15792 bp, 13 predicted proteins | sample AntAceMetag02UK1_FD_184760 | JGI IMG/M metagenome (GOLD analysis project Ga0208768, IMG submission 184760) | Saline lake microbial communities from Ace Lake, Antarctica - Antarctic Ace Lake Metagenome 02UK1 (SPAdes) (version 2) | ecosystem: Environmental > Aquatic > Non-marine Saline and...
GGGTTGATCGCACGCCTGGGGCAGATCGCGGACACTCCGCAGCTATGGCAAGAGGTCGATCCTATCCGCGCTGGCTATCGCCGCTCGGTGTATGTCGCGCATTCGATTTATTACAGGGTCGAGGATAATGGCGTGTTGATCGTGCGCGTCCTCGGGCGCGAAAATCCGCAAACCAGTCTTCCGAATGACTAACCGATCATCAGGGCTCGCTGCTGTTGACGTTCGGCCGCTCCATATGAGATTCAAATCGCATCCATGCCTCGCAGCATCCCGGTCCGCAGATCCTTTGAAATCAAAATTTCCATGACTTTGTTCCTCCCAGAACTGTGAATCACAGTTCGGCAGGAGGGGGAATCATTTTCACAGAGATTATGACGGGTTAGTCTAAGCCGAGAATGGGCAGAACCTGGGGCAGGACACGCAACTGTATGCTTCGTGCGACGCTGGGCTACTTTTCGATCAATCCGCTTTTCTCGAGGGTCTTCAGCATCTGGTGGACAGACGGGGCGGTGACCTTGAAGTAGCGCTGAAAGTCGGCCTCTGCCGGGGAGCGGTCCAAGAAAGGGGCAGACTCTCGAAATGAATGAGGGAGCCAAAGGGCTCAGGTCACTTCAACCGAACGGTCCGTCAGGAATGGCTCGGCCAATACATCTGGAACACAATCGAGGAGATCAAAGATCACGCCACGCGCAGGCTATGGACTTGCAACAATGAGCGCCCGAACATGGGCATCGGCGGAATAACCCTGCTATGCAACCGAAACACGCCGCATGAATTCTAGGAAACAGGCTGCTTAAAAATAGGATGATTGCCAATGAGCAGTCTTTAAATGGGCAGCATAGTCGTGCTCTTGATCGTTTTCAGAGCGAAGTTTGAGTTCAGGGATGCGATGTGCGGTAAGTTGGCCAGTTTTTCTTTGAGGAAAACCTCAAAGTCCTCAATACTCGCGGCCACTACGCGCAGCATATAGTCGCTTGCGCCGCTCATGGAGAAACAAGTGAGGATCTCGGGGTGATCCTGAATGGCGCGTTCGAACTCATCGAGCTGTTTGGTGGCGTTCTTTTCCAGTTTCACCTGAACGATGACTGTCACGGTCAAGCCTAACGCGCTCTGGTTCAGGAGAATAGCAGGCCCTTCAATGTACCCTTCCTTCTCCATGCGTTTGAGCCGTTTCCAGCAGGCAGTATGAGACAGGCCGATCTGTTCCCCTAGCTCCGACATAGGCATGCTGGGGGACGACTGATGCGCTCTTAAAAGCTTCTTGTCGGTGGCGTCCATGTTCAACAATTCTCCCAAAAAGCATTATACATAAATCAACATGAGGAATTCGGGAAAGTTTATCAACCAAAACCCTGTAAATTAGGATAATTTAGAAACAACATTTCTCCGGGTATCTGCATAATGGAGCCAATGTGTTTCGCTCGAGCGGATGGGGTTACTTTTGGTCAATGCACGCAATCAAGGACGTCTGAGGGTTCCGGAGCCGCCGTCGCGTCCTGGTGATCCGGTGAACTTTGGCAACCTCGCCCTTTCGCCTGTGGGAGCGATTCCTCGTCCAGATATTGACGCGCCGGAGCCTTCGCTGCGAGCGCTTCCTTTTTCGCTCATCCGTACACTGGGCGATGACGGTCGTGCGGCAGGTGAGTGGCTTCCGGATATTGCTGAGGGAGATCTGGTCCGGGCCCTTAGTGCGATGGTTGTTACACGTGCCTTCGACGAGCGCATGTTCAAGGTGCAACGCCAGGGCAAGACGAGCTTCTACATGAAGAGCCGGGGCGAAGAAGCATTGGGCGCTGTCCCCTCCTTGGCCCTCAGGCAAGGCGACATGTGTTTTCCGACTTATCGGCTGGTTAGCTGGCTGATGGCGCGGGATTATCCGCTCATCGACCTAGTGAACCAGATTTTTAGCAATGCGCAGGATCCCCTGAAGGGCCGGCAACTACCTATCCTGTATTCGGCAAGGAATTATGGATTCTATTCCTTGTCGGGTAATGTCGGCAGCCGGTTTGGGCATGCTGTTGGCTGGGCCATGGCGAAGGCATATCGAGGGAGCGATGATGTCGCGATTGGATATATCGGGGAAGGGACTACTGCGGAGGGCGACTTTCATGAAGCGCTGACATTCGCCAGTGTTTATCGCGCGCCAGTTGTACTCTGCGTTACGAACAATCAATGGGCCATCTCGACATTTTCAGGCATCGCCGGCGCACAGGAAACGACCTTCGCGGCTAAGGCGATCGCCTATGGAATTCCCGGCCTGAGAGTCGACGGAAATGACGTGCTGGCAGTTTGGGCTGCAACGCAATGGGCGGCAGAGCGGGCGCGGTCGGGACTCGGCGCAACATTGATCGAGTTCTTTACCTACCGCGCTGAGGGCCATTCTACCAGCGATGATCCCGGAAAGTATCGCCCGGTGGACGAGGCGTCCAAATGGCCGCTAGGTGATCCTGTCGAGCGTCTGAAGCAGCATCTGGTTGCCTTGGGTGAGTGGGATGATGACCGGCATGTGGCGTTCGAAGTTAGCGCCGCCGAGGCGGTACGCGCGGCCGTCAAGCAGGGAGAGGCGGTCGGTACGCTCGGTCAGTCCAAACCCAGCGTGAAGGAGATGTTCGAAGGGGTTTTCAAGGAGCCTGACTGGCGTGTCCTTGAGCAGCGTGGCGAATTGGGGATCTGATCCATATGGCTGTAATGAACATGATCCAGGCGCTCAACAGCGGCCTCGACAATATGCTGGCGCGCGATCCGGATGTGCTGATCTTCGGTCAAGATGTCGGTTATTTTGGCGGCGTCTTCCGGGTAACTGACAAACTTCAGGAAAAGCATGGCCTGGACCGTTGCTTTGATGCACCCATTGCCGAAGGCGGCATTGTTGCAACGGCGATCGGCATGGGCGCCGAGGGATTGCGGCCGGTCATCGAGATACAGTTCGCTGATTACATTCTTCCGGCCTATGATCAGCTTGTGTCTGAGGCGGCGCGTCTGAGGTACCGATCGAATGGAGAATTCGCCGCCCCGATCACTGTCCGCTCGCCGTATGGCGGGGGTATATTCGGTGGCCAGACACATAGCCAGTCTCCCGAAGCCATCTTTGCGCACATCACCGGGCTCAAGACAGTTATTCCGTCGACCCCCTATGATGCAAAAGGCTTGTTGATCGCTGCGATCGAATGCGACGACCCGGTGATCTTCCTTGAGCCAAAGCGCATCTATAACGGGCCCTTCGACGGGCGCCACGGGCAGGCCCTCACATCCTGGGCGCAGCATCCAGCCGCGCAGGTTCCCGAAGATCATTATTCTATTCCCTTGGGCAAGGCATCGATCGTCCGCGAAGGCGAGGATGTGACGGTCCTGGCCTATGGCACCATGGTGCATGTTGCCCTTGCAGGGATAGCGGACGCGGACGTCGATGCCGAATTGATAGATTTGAGATCGATCGTGCCGCTCGATGTAGACGCCATTGTTGCATCTGTGAAAAAGACGGGCCGGTGCGTCATCGTCCATGAGGCCTCGCGCTTTGCGGGCTTCGGTGGTGAACTCTCCGCCCTTGTGACGGAGCGGTGCTTCTATCATTTGAAGGCGCCAACACAGCGGGTGGCCGGCTGGGACACGCCTTACCCGCATGCCTTCGAGTGGGACTATTTCCCGGGACCTAACCGCGTTGCCAAAGCGCTCTCCGATTTGATGGAGGTATAGATCTGTGCCTGGAGCTTATAACGTAAAATTGCCCGACGTCGGAGAGGGTGTCACCGAAGCGGAGATCGTCGCCTGGCACGTCGCCGTTGGCGATCAGGTTGAAGAGGAGCAGACACTGCTCGACGTGATGACCGACAAGGCCACGGTCGAAATGCCCTCGCCGGTCGCTGGTGAAGTTGTGGCGATCCATGGCGCGGTAGGTGATTTTGCTGCGGTCGGATCCGTGCTTGTCGAGATTGCCACGGTGGGTGTCGTTCCAGATGCCGCCCGGCAAGATGACGAGGCGCCAGTATCAACGGCTAAGGATGCCGTTGAGCCGCCGGTTGAGAGTCCCGTCGTTCTGTCCGGACCGGCCATGCCTTCAAGGACAGCGGCGAGCGCGCCCGCACCGGCCGTATCCATGTCCGCTGTTGCGAGCCGGGCTACGGGTGACGCGCCATTGGCCGCGCCGGCAACCCGTCGGCGTGCATTTGAGCATGGCGTCCACTTGCAGTTCGTGCCGGGGACCGGGCCGGGGGGGCGGATCATCCCATCTGACCTTGATACCTATCTGGCGAATGGCACGGGCCAGGTCGGCCCGGCACCAGGGCTGATGCCTCGCGAGGGGATCCACGAAACAAAAATTGTGGGCTTGCGCCGCGTTGTCGCGCAGCGGATGCAGGACGCGAAATCACGCATTCCGCACTTTTCCTATATCGAGGAATTCGACGTCACCGCGCTTGAAGGCCTGCGCAAGGAGCTAAATCAGGACCGTTCCGGCGACGAGCAACCGAAACTGACCTTGCTGCCTTTCTTCATGCGCGCTCTGGTCCTGCTGCAGCCTGAATTCCCGAACATCAATGCCCGTTACGATGATGAAGCAAATGTGCTGCATACCTATGACGGGGTACATATCGGTATTGCCACGCAGACGCAGCAAGGCCTTGTGGTACCCGTGGTGCGTCATGCCGAAGCGCGTGACCTCTGGGCATGTGCCAGAGAAATGGTCCGGGTCACGGCTGCTGCACGCAGCGGTACAGCCAAGCGCGAAGAACTGACCGGCTCCACGATCACGCTGACCAGTCTCGGCGCTCTGGGGGGTATTGCGGCAACGCCCGTGATCAATTCGCCGGAAGTTGCGATCATCGGTCCCAACAAGATTGTCGGGCGCCCGGTCGTGCAGAACGGCCAGATCGCAATCCGGACTATGATGAACCTGTCGACCTCTTTCGATCATCGCATCGTCGATGGGCATGACGCCGCGCGGTTTGTGGGACGTATGAAGCGGTTGATCGAGCAACCCGCCCATCTGTTTGTGGAGATGCCGCGATGAGCGAAATACTAAACCCAAAAGTGCTGATCGTGGGCGGCGGCCCGGGCGGATATGTTGCAGCGATCCGATGCGGCCAGCTCGGTCTCGATACCGTTCTGGTCGAAGCCGACCGGCTCGGAGGGACATGCCTCATCCGGGGCTGCATCCCGTCCAAGGCCATCATCCATGTGGCAGGCCAATACGCCCACATGGCAAAGGCAGCGGCATCACCAGTTCACGGTGTCTCGCTGGCTTCTGCGCCCAAGGTGGATCTAGCCGAGACTGTGCGATGGAAAGAGGGCATTGTTGATCGGCTTAATCAGGGCGTCGCAGGTCTTCTGGCGCGCGCCAATGTGAAAGTCATTACCGGTTGGGGCGAATTCTCGGATGCCAAGACATGTGAGGTCAAGACCGACCAGGGTGTGGTTACGATCCAGCCCGAACATGTCATCCTTGCGACCGGATCATCACCCATCAATCTGCCCGCTCTGGGACCCGGCGACAAGGTGATCTCCTCGACCGAGGTACTCTGCCTTTCCACGGTTCCAGAAAATCTCGTCATCGTCGGAGCGGGTTATATCGGTCTCGAACTCGGCGGCGCGTTTGCGAAGCTTGGTTCGAAAGTCACAGTGGTCGAGATGGCTGACCGGATCCTGCCGTCGTATGATGCCAAACTGGTGGCGCCGGTCCAGAAAGCCCTGGAGGCTTTGGGGGTGACATTCCTGTTCAACAGTGAAGCAGTCGAAGAGAATGCCAAAGGCCTGATGGTCAAACCCGATAGCGGACGAAAGCGGACGCTCCCCGCTGACAAAATCCTCGTCACGGTCGGTCGCGGCCCCAACACGCAAGGTTGGGGGCTGGAAAATATGGCGGTCAAGATGGATGGCCGGTTTGTCGATATCGATGACCAATGCGCGACCTCGAACCGCAATGTCTGGGCGATCGGGGATCTCGTGGGAGAGCCGATGCTCGAGCACAAGGCGGCGACACAAGGTGAAATGGTTGCCGAGATCATTGCGGGCAGCAGGCGCCGGTTCGATTTTGGCGCCATTCCAGCGGTGTGTTTCACTGATCCAGAAATCGTGACGGTTGGCGCGGGGCCAGAAGAACCGGACACAATCCAAGGCGTTTTTCCGTTCTTCGCGAACGGACGGGCTCTGACGATGGATGCCGGGGAGGAGCAGGGATTCGTGCGTGTGATTGCAAGCAAAGGCTCCCATCGGATTCTGGGAGTTCAGGCCGTCGGATCTCACGTCTCCGAACTGTCGGCTGTCTTTACCCATGCCATCGAATTGGGGGCCGTTCTGGAAGACATCGCCGGTATCATCCATGCGCATCCAACACTCGGCGAAGCATTCCATGAAGCCGCGTTGAAAGCCCTCGGTCATGCCATCCACATCTGACACGAGCTTCGTGTCGCCCATTGGCGTCGTACGGCCCGAATCCAGTTGGCCGTATTCTCATGTTTGAGCGTCTAGAGACTGGCAAAATACTTTGGGTAGATGGTCGCAGCCTCTTCGATCACCCAGCTCAGTTTGATGCCTGCGGGCATGGAATAGACAACGGCAACTATGCCCTCGAAGGGTTGCGGGCATATGATGGTCAATTGTTCAAACCTGAAGCTCACATCGCGCGCCTACTCGCCAGCGCGCGCATCCTGAGACTTTCTTGTCCGTATTCTGCCGAGCAGATAATTGGCGCCTGCAATGAAGTGGTCGCAATGCCGGGCATGCGTAATGCCTATCTGCGGCCGGTGATTTGGAGAAGCGCGTCGTCGATTGATCCCAATAGCATGGATGCAACCGTGCACTTGGCGATCATAGGCTGGAGTTGGCCAGCGTCCTGTTCGACTGAGCAGGCACCTACGCCCGCGCGGTTGAGCCTGGCGCCTTGGCATATGTTGATGCCGCAGAATCTGAGGGGAGACATCAAATACACCCACCTGCTGGAGCGCTATACTATGCCTAGACTGGAAGCGCGTGAGAGTGGATTGGATGACGCGCTAATGCAGGACCATAGAGGAATTATCACGCAAACGACCAGTGCAAATATTTTCTTTGTTTGTGCAGGGACACTGCACACGCCCAAGGTCGAGAACTTCATTAATGGGATCACGCGCCAGACAATTATTGACATCGCGCGGTGGGAAAACATTGCAGTCTACGAACGGCATATCCTGCCTAGTGCGATAGGCTATGCCAGTGAGGTCTTCATCACCGGAACAGCGACAGGGGTCGCACCTGTGGAGGCGATTGGCGACTGTAAGTTCCACCCGGGAGAGATAACCGCCCTGATGCTTGACAGATACAGGCGTCTGGTACGGACCAGGTCGCCAGCACAGCTGCGGAATGAACCAAGAAAACTGCCGGTCAAGCAGAAAGCCTGGTCATGAGTGGCCTGGAACACACAAAATCGACTCTGCCGCGCTTTGGGATAGCCAGGTGACGTCACACACACCACAAAAAGAAAGGACATCAGACAATGACTGATTTTGCTGACCGGGAGGGTGTCATCTGGCTGGATGGCGCAATGGTGCCATGGCGTGATGCAAAAACACATTTCCTGACCCATTCCCTCCACTATGCGAGCGCTGTCTTCGAAGGTGTGCGGGCCTATAACGGCCGCATCTTCAAGCTTCGCCAGCATACAGACAGGTTGTTCGAGGGCGCAGGGATTGTGGGCATGAAAATGCCCTTCACCCGCGATGTGATTGATGCGGCCTGTCAGGCCGTACTTGCCGCCAACCATCTGGAGGACGGATATCTGCGCCCGGCAGTGTGGCGCGGTTCGGAAGTGATGGGTCTGTCGCCTCGCGGTACAGCTGTCCATGTCGCAATTGCAGCCTGGTCCTGGCCCTCCTATTTTTCCGTGGAGCAGCGCATGACCGGTGTCCGGCTTATCGAGGCACCCTGGAGGCGTCCGGCACCTGACACAGCGCCGACGCAAGCGAAAGCCTCAGGACTCTATCAGATCTGTACACTGTCAAAGCAATATGCCGAAGACCGCGGGTATGACGACGCTCTGATGCTTGACTATCGCGGACTGGTCGCGGAAGCGACAGGCGCGAATATCTTTCTGGTCATCGACGGCAAGCTCCACACGCCGACACCGGACTGTTTCCTGAACGGGATCACACGCCAGACGGCCATCGAGATTGCTGAACAGACAGGCATCGACATTGTGGAGCGCCATATTACGCCCGAAGATCTCGCTTTGGCCGATGAAGTATTCCTGACCGGAACCGCAGCCGAGATCACACCCGTCAGTGAGATCGGACCTCATAGGTTTACGCCAGGTCCGGTCTGCCACTTGATGATCAAGGAATATACGCGCATCACGACAGGCGGTGCGGCCTGATATGGCATCGCGTAGGGGTCTCATTGATCTCATAGGACTTCCTTGATATTCCGGAACGGACGAACCGGCCCATATCCTTCGCGACGACGTTGCGGCGGAGCATTTTCCCTCATGAGGGCGCTTCCGCCTTGACCCCTCAACGGCTCGATGATGGCCCCATATCGTCCAGGTTTGCGAGTACGCGCAACGCCAGTTTGAGGTGCGGCATGTCAAGCATTCGGCCATCGATATTCAGGACGCCCGCGTCCGGATCGGCAGCAAACGCAGCGATGATACTTTGCGCCTGAGCAATCTCCTCTGCACTGGGCGTGAATGCGAGATTGATGGTTTCGGCTTGAACAGGGTGGATGGCCATCATGCCGGTAAAACCATCGCGTCTGCCGCGCGCAGCATATGATGCCAAGGTATCAAGGTCCCGGATATTGGGCAAGATCGTTTCGATGGCGGGAACATGCGCCGCGTGTGCAGCAAACAAGGTCAGGCTACGGGCGAGTTCGAAGGGCGGGGTGTAGCTGCCATCATCGTCGCGGGACGCCGCTGCGCCCATCGCGGCAGGCAGATCTTCTGCGCCCCAGGTCAGACCGGCCAGATAGTGCGCAACCGCCTGATAGGAACCAAGCTCGAAAATCGCTCGGGGTGTTTCCGTGACGATGGGTAGGATCGGAACGAACGAGTCTTCCATAAGAGCCAGGAGACGCTTTATGTCCTGAGCGCCTTCCGCCTTTGGCAGCATCACACCATCCGGTCGGGTATGTAATACGGCGTCCATATCTGCTTCGGCGAGGCCCGAATCGAGCGGGTTAATCCGGATGAAGACCGGCTTCACGCGGTCAGCACTCAAATAATCTGCGACAGCTTTGCGCGGATCCGCCTTGTGGCCGGCGACAACCGAATCTTCAAGGTCCAGGATGACGGCATCCGCAACGCTGAGGGCCGCGTTGGCGACCCTGTCAGGCCGGTCGCCTGGTACGAACAGGAGGGAGCGCAGTCTCATATGGGCCTCTTCTGCAACAGAGCAATGCGCAGGCATTCGCAGACGAGCAGGTCGTGCTGATTGTACATGCGTTGAGTCAATGTCACTATCCCGGCGTCCGGACGAGACCTACTCTCTCGCAGGGCAGTGACGACCGTCTGGCAGTGCAGTGTGTCGCCGACGAAGACGGGATTTGGAATGGTCACCTTGTCATAGCCGAGATTGGCGACCAGCGTGCAGAACGTTGTGTCACCGACAGAGACCTCGACCATCAGGCCGAACGTGAATATCCCATTCACGAGGATATGACGGAATTCCTATTCGCTAGCATATTCCTGGTCGAGGTGGAGCGGTTGCGGATTATGGGTCAGCGTCGTGATCAGGAGATTGTCGGTCTCTGTCACAGTCCGGCGCAGGTCGTGCGGGATCTCATCGCCTTCGCGCCACTCGTCGAAATATTTACCCGCCATCAGGTGCTCGCTTCTTGTGCTTCGATGCGCATGAGCAGCGCCCCTTCGGTTACCTGAGTATTCACAACCGCGCTGAGGTCCGTCACCACACCATCGAAGGGTGCAGTTAGGTCATGCTCCATTTTCATCGCTTCCAGCGTGGCAAGCTTCTGGCCTTTCGATACGGTGTCGCCCTCCCGAACATCGAGCGACACCACGCGGCCCGGCATGGGTGACCGGATCGAGCCGTCTGAGGCTGCGTGTCCGTCTGCGTCCACGCCATAGACTGGCAATGTCACGAGGGTCGGCCATCCCGCCTCAACAACAAGTACGCCATCGTCCAGCTCAATCGCGAGCCCCGAATATGAAGTCCTGTGTTCAAAGTTGGCACTGAGCGGCTCGCCGTCGACCATGACATAGGCTTCAAGATCGGCCGGACCGCCTGAACGGAAACCATTTAGGCTTGACCAAACTGCATCTGGCCCCACTGTGCCGGGTGCGGAGCGGAACCGCTCGGCAGATTTAGAGGCAGCAGCCCCAAGCGCGCACTCTGATGGCGCCTGATGCAACGTGAGCGCGTCCAGGTTCTCGTCAATGAACCCTGTTGTCACCAGCCCGTTGACAAAGGCCTGTTCATGCAGAAGCCGGCACAGAAACCCTGCATTATTGTGGACAGGCCAGGTGGCGACATTGGCGCATGCAAGGGCGAGATCGCTGCGCGCCTTCTGGCGGTTGGGGCCAAACGCAATCAGCTTGGCGATCATCGGATCATAGAACGGCGATACCTCGCCGCCTTGCTCGACGCCGGTATCGATGCGAACCGATTTATTCTGAGGCATCCGCAATGCGTCCAGCCGTCCAGTCGAAGGTAGAAAGCCAGTAGAGGGGTTTTCAGCATAGAGTCTCGCCTCCATGGCCCAGCCATTGATCGACAATTGATCTTGGGTACGCGGCAGTTGCTCGCCTGACGCGATCCGCAATTGCCATTCCACGAGGTCGACACCTGTGATGGCCTCTGTGACAGGATGCTCGACCTGAAGGCGCGTGTTCATCTCCATGAACCAGATCTTTTTAGCATCGAGCCCTTCAGAACCGTCAGCGATAAATTCGATTGTCCCTGCACCCACATAGTTCACGGCTTGCGCAGCGCGTACAGCTGTTGCGCAGATCAGCTCACGGGTCTCGGCGGACATGCCAGGCGCCGGGGCTTCTTCGATAACTTTCTGGTGGCGCCGCTGCAAGGTGCAGTCCCGTTCGAACAGGTGAACCATGTTTCCGTGTGTGTCGCCGAAGATCTGGACTTCGATATGCCGCGGGTTGGTCACCCATTTTTCGAGCAGAACATTGTCATCGCCAAAAGATGCTTTTGCCTCCCGCTTGCATGCGGTTAGCGCTGCATCGAAGTCCTTGGCATCCGTTACCTTGCGCATACCTTTGCCACCGCCACCCGCAATAGCTTTGATGAGGACAGGATAACCGATCGTGTCCGCTTCAGCTTTCAGGCGCTTGGGGGATTGGTCCCCACCGAGATATCCTGGCGTGGTCGGGACACCCGCTCTGATCATGAGGTCCTTGGCCGCGTCCTTCAGCCCCATGGCCCGGATACTGTCGGGGTTGGGGCCGACCCAGACAAGACCGGCATCGAACACCGATTGGGCAAATTCCACATTCTCGGAGAGAAACCCGTAGCCTGGGTGAATGGCTTCAGCGCCAGCCTCCTTCGCGGCGGCAAGTATTTTGTCGCTGCGAAGGTAGCTTTCAGCGGCCGGGGAGGGACCAATATGGATGCTGGTATCCGCCAGTTTAACATGCGGCGCCTCAGCGTCTGCGTCGGAATAGACTGCAATCGTGTGTATGCCCAGGTTGCGGGCGGTTCGCATGATGCGGCAGGCGATTTCGCCGCGATTGGCGATAAGAAGGGATGTGATCATTGGGCTTACATCCTGAACACGCCGAACTCAGCGCGTTCGGCAATGGGAGCGTTAAGGGTCGCAGCGAAAGCCAACCCGAGTATGTCGCGTGTCTGGGTTGGATCGATGACGCCATCATCCCAGAGGCGCGCCGTCGCGTACCAGGGATTGCCTTGGGCTTCGTACTTGTCGCGAACTGGCTGCTTGAACGCCTCGGTCTGTTCGGGTGTCCATGTGTCCGCGTCGCGGTGAATGGTAGCCAGGACGCTAGCGGCCTGTTCGCCGCCCATGACGGAAATGCGGGCGTTAGGCCAGGAGAAGAGGAAGCGCGGCGCATAGGCCCGCCCGCACATGCCGTAATTCCCGGCGCCGAAGCTGCCGCCGATCAGGACCGTGATTTTCGGCACCTGCGCAGTAGCGACGGCTGTCACCAGTTTCGCGCCGTGCTTGGCAATCCCTTCGGCTTCATATTTGCCTCCGACCATGAACCCTGAAATGTTTTGGAGAAAGAGGAGCGGGATACGCCGCTGGCAAGCCAGTTCAATGAAGTGAGCACCCTTCTGGGCACTCTCGGAATAAAGGACGCCATTGTTTGCGATGATGGCGACGGGGAGGCCCCAGATATGCGCGAACCCGCAGACCAGCGTTGTGCCATAGTTTGACTTGAATTCTTGGAACGAGCTAGCGTCGATGAGACGTGCAATGATCTCTCGCACATCATAGGGGGTGCGCAGATCATCCGGGACCAAGCCGTATAAGTCATCAGGATCACAGAGAGGCGGCCGTACAGGCACGCAGTTCACGTCAGGCACACGGTTCTGGGGCAGGGTAGTGATAATGTTGCGCACAATCATCAGGGCGTGAGAGTCGTTTTCGGCGATATGATCGACAACGCCTGACTTGCGACCGTGTGTGTCTGCGCCGCCAAGTTCTTCCGCCGAGATTTCTTCGCCTGTGGCTGCCTTCACGAGAGGCGGGCCGGCGAGAAAGATTGTGCCCTGATCTCTCACAATGATTGTTTCGTCAGACATGGCCGGGACATAGGCGCCACCAGCCGTGCAGCTGCCCATGACGCAGGCAATCTGGGGAATGCCCTTGGAGGACATATTGGCCTGATTGAAGAAGATGCGACCAAAATGATCCCTGTCAGGAAAAACCTCATCCTGATGGGGAAGGTTCGCGCCGCCAGAGTCCACAAGATATATACAAGGCAGATGATTTTGTTCGGCGATTTCCTGCGCGCGCAAATGTTTCTTCACGGTCATAGGGAAATAGGTTCCGCCTTTCACCGTGGCATCATTGGCCACGATCATGACCCGGCGACCGGATACCTGGCCAATGCCCGTAATAAGACCCGCGCCGGTGACGTCTCCTTCATAGAGACCATTGGCAGCAAGCTGACTAAGCTCGAGGAAAGGTGCGCCCGGATCGAGAAGCTGTCGCACGCGATCTCGCGGCAGAAGTTTTCCTCGCGATACATGACGATCACGCGTTTTTGGTGTGCCGCCGTATAAGTTCTCGGCCACACGCTGGCGCAAGTCTGCTGCAAGGGCCATATTGCGAGAAAAGTAGCGGGCATATGTATCCGAAGAGCGGACTGTTTTGGATTTCAGGATAGGCGCACTCATCCTTTGATCAGCTCCCGTCCAATCAGAAATCTTCGGATCTCATTGGTCCCTGCGCCGATGTCGTAGAGTTTGGCATCGCGCAGAAAACGCTCGACAGGCCATTCCTTTGTATAGCCAGCTCCGCCGAGTGCCTGGATGGCTTCCAGGGATGTCTTGACTGCGTTTTCACTCGCCAGAAGGATTGCGCCAGCTGCATCAAACCGTGTCGTGCGTCCGGCGTCACAAGCTCGCGCAACTGCGTAAACATAGGCCTTGGCCGAGTTCATCGCGACATACATGTCGGCGATCTTGGCCTGGATCAACTGGAAGTTTCCGATTGGCTGGTCAAACTGCTTGCGCTCCCTGACATAGGGCAGAACGACATCGAGACAGGCCTGCATGATCCCGAGAGGTCCGCCCGACAAGACAGCGCGCTCATAGTCCAGCCCGCTCATCAGCACGCTTGCTCCAGAGCCCGGATCGCCCATGAGATTGCTGTCCGGGACGAAACAATTGTCAAAGATAAGCTCACCTGTATCCGAGCCGCGCATGCCCATCTTGTCGAGCTTGCGCGCCGTCGAGAAGCCTGCAAGATGCCGTTCGATCAAGAAAGCGCTCAGGCTTTTGGACCCGGCGTCCGGGGTGGTCCTTGCATAAACGACCAGAGTATCAGCCAGAGGCCCGTTTGTGATCCAGAATTTGGTTCCATTCAGGCGATAGCCACCGTCCACTTTGTCTGCTTTCAAGCGCATGCCCATGACATCGGATCCTGCGCCGGCTTCAGACATGGCGAGGGCGCCGACATGTTCGCCCGAAATGAGCTTGGGAAGGTATTTGGTCTTCTGGGCCTGGCTGCCCCATCGTCGGATCTGATTGATGCAGAGATTTGAGTGCGCGCCGTAGGACAGACCGACAGATGCCGAAGCGCGCGAGATTTCTTCCATCGCGATGACATGTTCGAGATAGCCAAGACCAAGACCGCCGAATTCTTCTTCAACCGTAATTCCGTGCAAGCCCAATTCGCCCATTTCAGACCAAAGTTCCCGGGGGAATCTATTGGAGCTATCAATGTCAGCCGCCAGCGGCGCAATCCTGTCCCTTGCAAAGCGCTGGCACGTCTCCCGGATCATGTCTGCTGTTTCACCCAGCGCGAAATCAAAATGGGTCATGATGGAGCAGCTCCTGAAAGATTCGGGCTAACTCCTATCAGGGCGCGACCATTAAAAAAAATTGAAAGAAATAGCATCACAGTATAGATGTGAGCTATGATTGAACGTTACCTCCTTCGCTATTTCCTAGCCGTCGTAGACAACGGAAACTTTTCGCGCGCGGCCCAGCAAGTGAACGTCGCCCAGCCAACACTGTCTGTTGGGATAGCGAAACTGGAAAAGGCCCTAGGGGTGCCTCTTTTCGAGCGCACAAACCGTCGCGTTCACTTGACCGATGCGGGCGCTCAGCTTCTGGCCCACGCTCGGCGTATCGAAGGAGAATTCAATCGAGCAGAACGAGAGATATCTGGCCAGCGCACCCAGCCGGTTGTCCGATTGGGGGTCCTGACAACGATTTCCAGTCGGATCATTACCCGTGCAGTACGTCTATCCCAGACGCAAAACCCGGAAGCGCGCACTGAAATGTTGGAAGGCAATGAACGGGAATTGGCCAACTTCTTATCGCGCGGCAGGATCGACGCGGCCCTGACACTTGTCCACAGAGGTGGAAACCGATTTTTCGAAGAACCTTTATTTGAGGAAGGTTATGCCGTGGCCATGTCCGTGAATCACCCGCTGGCAAATGAATCCATTATTTCTGCAGAAGCGTTGGCCAAGAATGTCATGATTGTACGGCGGCATTGCGAAGCACTGTCAGAGACAAGCCGCCATTTTACCGAGCGGGGTGTCCGGCCCTTCTTCGCGTTCCGGTCAACGAATGACGATCGCGCCATGGAAATGGTGTCAGCCGGTCTCGGCATCACAATCACGCCGCAAAGCCACGCGCGCGAAGGGCTGGTTCTGCGGGATCTGTCTGGCTTTGAACTCCGCCGCTGCATTGGACTCGCCTATGCTCCGCATACGCAACGCGCCTGGGGTGAGCACGCGACGATTATCTCCGCCCTTCGCGAAATTGAGCCGGGAACTTACAATTCGTGATCGAGGTGAAATTGCCATCGATGATGGGCGGCATTGCTTGTGCAGTGCATCGCTCTTTTTGGGGATTGTAGTTGCAAACATTTCAGCGAGACACAATTTGTACACTCTGGATGGGGAAAGAAAGATTTTTCCATTATCAGCAATCGATGTTAGATTTGCTCGATCTGTATTCGACTCAACGCACACTTCGGACTCTGGAGCGCCCGGACTAGGTTGGTAATGGGTGACGTGATCTGGTGACTAGTACCGGGTGTCCATGGAACGTGATTCGTGATTCAAGGATCACATGATTTTAGAAGCCCGAGAAGTTCGACTACGGCGGGGTGACCGCCAGAAGCTTGAAGCCCGCTGCCGATCGCCGCTGA
>Ga0208768_1001059_pt1 | contig 15776 bp, 14 predicted proteins | sample AntAceMetag02UK1_FD_184760 | JGI IMG/M metagenome (GOLD analysis project Ga0208768, IMG submission 184760) | Saline lake microbial communities from Ace Lake, Antarctica - Antarctic Ace Lake Metagenome 02UK1 (SPAdes) (version 2) | ecosystem: Environmental > Aquatic > Non-marine Saline and...
AACATATTGCCCGCTTACGATAAGCGTATCGTTCTTGGCCCGTTAATTTTCTGAAATCCATTTTTTCCATACCATGAATATACAAAAAATATCCCATATATAACGGTATATTAACGCTAGGTTAATAGTATGAGCTTTTCACCTGAGTTCAATTAATAATATAAGATTATTTTGGATAAAAAAAGATGTATTTTCAGTAAATTAAAGTGTTGAAATCCAATTCGTTGATCTAAAAACCTATCCATGATAAGCTCCGCTAAAGTTATTGACCGCGAAGTCTCGGTGCTTTCTGGTAGATGAATTTTTTAGGGAATATGCCGAAGCGGTCGACAAGGGGCTTATCGTCTACAAGGCCGAACCTCCCCCGGTAATGTCCCAAAAGCGAAATAATCAGTATAGCGGTCATTTTCCGGTTGAGCGGCTTCAGGACCTTGAAGCACTTTTATGTATGCTATTTGAAGGCCCATATGAAGGACGGTTTCCCCGACACGCTCTCCTGCAATAGGTTCACCGAACTGATGCAGCACAACCTGATGGCGGTGGCCCTGTTCTTAAAGACCTGTCGTTTGGGCGACTCTTCCGGGATCTCCTTCGTAGAATCGACCCACGTCGTTGTCTAGAACAACAAGCGCATCCCCAACAACAAAGTTTTCAAGGGCATCGCAACCATGGGCCGGTTCCAAGCTGCACATCATCATAAACGACAGGGGGGAATACTGAACTTTACCACAAACCAGGCGAACGTGGACGATAGGGAGCCGCTCAAAAAAGAACGTTTTTCGGACAAGATCTATTGAAAGATCTACGCCGACAAGGGCTACATAGGAAAGAGCCTGATGGAAATGCCGTTCATCCACGGCGTACAGCCCATTACATCCGTTAGGAACCATATGAAGAACTCCCTGATGACGATGTCCGACAAGATACTGTTGAACTATCGGTCATAGAAACGGTGAACGACGAGCTTAAGAACATTTGCCAAATAGAGCATTCAAGGCACAGGAGCTTAGGGAACTTCTTGGTCAATATCGTCATAGGGTGCATAACATATGGCCTCTTGCCAAAAAAGCCAAGCATTAAATACCATACCGTAAAAACAAATCAGCTTATGCCTTTTTTAATCGAACTCAGGTTGCTAGTTTAGACAGATGTTCACGTCACGGCAATTCTAACGCATCACTTCAACATTAGGATAGCTGTTCACAAGGACGTTCGGTTGCCTACTTTTCAATTTTCACTTCCCAATGCCCTCTTTTTACTTAGTACTGTTCACTTCTCACTTTTTACTTCCTACTGACCCCTTTTAGATCTTTGTTTTTTATTAGGTTTTGGCGACCCTGAGTTCATTATCTTTGAGGCTTATTCTTAAGCTTTTGAAATTTACCTTACACACTACCGATGCCCAAAGCAAAGCCAGGGCAGGAACCATAGAGACAGATCATGGTACTATACAAACCCCCATTTTTATGCCTGTTGGCACCGTAGCTTCGGTAAAGGGTGTGCACCAAAGGGAACTTAAAGAGGAAATAGACCCGGATATTATATTGGGTAATACCTACCATTTATTCCTTAGGCCCAAAACGCATATTCTGCAACAGGCCGGCGGACTTCATAAATTTATGGGTTGGGATAGGAATATTTTAACCGATAGCGGAGGATACCAAGTGTACTCGCTTTCCGCCAATAGAAAGATAAAGGAGGAAGGCGTAAAGTTTAAATCGCATATAGATGGTTCTACCCATATGTTTACCCCAGAGAATGTGATGGAAATACAGCGGGTAATCGGTGCCGATATTATTATGGCGTTTGACGAGTGCACCCCTTACCCTTGTGATTATAACTATGCAAAACGGTCTATGCACATGACGCATAGGTGGTTGGATAGGTGTATAAACCATTTGGAAAAAACACCCTTGGCCTATGACTATGCCCAAACTTTTTTTCCTATAGTCCAGGGCTCTACGTATAAAGATTTGAGAAGACAGTCCGCAGAATATATTGCCAATGCAGGTGCGGAAGGAAACGCTATTGGTGGTTTATCCGTAGGAGAGCCGGCCGATGAACTGTACGCCATGACCGAAGTCGTTTGCGAAATACTTCCGGAAGATAAACCTAGGTACCTTATGGGCGTAGGAACACCCATTAATATTTTGGAGAATATTGCCTTGGGCGTGGATATGTTCGATTGTGTGATGCCTACAAGGAACGCCAGAAATGGCATGTTGTTTACCGCCCATGGCACCATCAATATTAAAAATAAAAAGTGGGAAGATGATTTTTCTGTGCTGGACGAGATGGGTACCACTTTTGTAGATTACGAATATAGCAAGGCCTATCTACGCCATTTGTTCGCTGCCAATGAGTATCTTGGAAAGCAAATAGCCACCATACACAACTTAGGGTTCTATCTATGGTTGGTACGTGAGGCCAGGAAACATATATTGGCGGGCGATTTTAGGGAGTGGAAAGATAGGATGGTGAAACAAATGGATAAAAGGCTGTAATGCTATCGATTATAGATAAATACATATTAAAGCGTTATTTGGCCACATTTTTCTTGATGTTGCTTTTGTTCATTCCCATCGGGATTATGGTTAACCTAGCGGAACAGATAGGGAAAATGATAGATAATGAGGCACCGCTAAACGAGATATTGGAGTATTATCTCAATTTCACCATTTACATCGGTAGTCTGCTGTTTCCTATTTTTCTATTTCTTTCTGTTATTTTCTTTACCTCTAAATTGGCTAACAATACTGAAATTGTAGCCATTTTAAGCTCTGGGGTCTCCTATAACAGATTTTTGCGCCCTTACCTCATCGGGGCATCGATTATTGCCATTCTCATGTTTTTTATGACCATGTTCATTGTACCAAATGCGAGTTTGGGTTTTAATGAGTTTAAGTTCAAATACCTTAAAAAGGGAAATCAGGACCGCGTTACCAGCAATATTTTCAACCAACTGAACGAAACCGATTTTATTTATGTGAGCAGTTTTGATCCTGCCCGCCAGTTGGGGAACGATTTTACATTTGAACGTTTTAATGAAAACAACGAGCTGGAATTTAAAATTTCCGCAGCCAATATCAGATGGGTAGAAAAGGACAGTACCTACAGATTAACCTCTTACAGCAAACGAACCGTTAAGGGAGATACCGCACTTATAGAGAGCAAAAGGCGCTTAGATACCATCTTTGCCTTTAAAATTGATGATCTTACCCAAGTTTCCTATGTTGCGGAGACAAAGAACCTTTATGAACTGGACAAATTCATTGAAAGTCAGAGACTAAAGGGAGCCTCAAATATTAATACCTACGTACTCGTAAAATATAAAAGGTGGGCCTTGCCCTTAACGGCCTTTATCTTAACCATTATTGCTGTGGCAGTTTCCTCGGTAAAAAGGCGCGGCGGAATGGGAGTTAACCTCGCCTTCGGAATTTTGGTGGCCTTTGTTTTTATATTTTTTGATAAAGTCTTTGGAACCCTTGCGGAACAATCCGGTTTTTCGCCCTTATTGGCGGTAATTATTCCCAACATGGTCTTTGGTGCTTTGGCGTTTTACTTGTTACAGAATGCAAAAAGATAGGACAAGCAATCTCGTCCACCTCCATTTTTTGGTTTTTATTTACGGTTTTACCGCCATCCTGGGAAAATTGATTTCTATAGACTCCTTGTCCCTAGTTTGGTTTCGTATGGGTTTGGCATCCCTCTTTATTCTGGTATATATTCGGTTTTCTAAATTCAACCTACGCGTAAGCACAAGAACCTTATTATGGTTCACATTTGCGGGAATCGTGGTCGCTTTACATTGGGTTACCTTTTTCTGGGCAATTAAGGTGTCCACAGTCTCGGTAGCCTTGGCAATGATGTCTACCGGAGCTTTTTTTACGGCCATTTTAGAACCAATAATCTACAAAAGAAAGGTAATAGCGTACGAGCTGCTGCTTGGTTTATTGGTCATGATCGGGCTATATTTAATTTTTAGGGTAGAATCCAACTATGTAAAAGGTATGATAATCGCTTTGACATCTGCCTTTCTGGCGGCTATTTTTTCGATTGTAAACGCACAATTGGTAAAGGAGCACCGACCTTCCATAATATCGTTTTATGAACTTGGAATAGGAACCCTTTTTTTATCCTTGATTTTGGCCGTAAGAGGAAGCTTTTCATGGGACTTTTTTGTATTGAGTGCTTCGGATTGGGGCTACTTGGTAGTGCTGGCCTTAATTTGCACTTCTTATGCCTTTATTGCGTCTGTAAAGATAATGCGCGTGCTTACCCCATATACCGTTATGCTTACCAACAACCTGGAACCGGTGTACGGAATTCTCTTGGCATGGGCCATTTTTGGGTCGGAGGAAAAAATGAATCCGTTCTTTTATGTTGGTGCCCTGATCATTTTATTAACGGTTATCGCCAACGGTATCTTAAAGCATAAAGCCAGTAAAAAACAGAGACGGATCAAAGATTAGGCATTAAAGTTTTATCTTTGCCCCACAACGAACTAAATCTTTTTTTGAACTATGGAGTATTTGGATTTTGAACTTCCGATCAAAGAGCTGGAAGAGCAATTGGACAAGTGTATGATTATTGGCGAGGAGAGTGATGTTGACGTTACCGAAACCTGTAAGCAGATAGAGAAAAAATTAACCGAGACCAGAAAGGAAATCTATAAGAACCTTACCGCTTGGCAGCGCGTTCAGCTATCCAGACACCCGAACAGACCCTATACCCTAGATTATATCAAGGCCATTTGTGGGGATACTTTCTTGGAGCTACATGGAGACCGTAACGTTAAGGACGATAAGGCCATGATCGGCGGATTGGGGAAAATCGGAGATCAGTCGTTCATGTTCGTTGGGCAGCAAAAAGGATATAATACCAAGACACGGCAGTACCGAAATTTTGGTATGGCAAATCCCGAAGGATACCGCAAGGCGCTCCGTTTGATGAAATCGGCCGAAAAATTCAATATTCCCGTTGTTTGTTTGATAGATACCCCAGGTGCCTATCCTGGTATTGAAGCCGAGGAACGCGGACAGGGAGAGGCCATTGCCAGAAACATTATGGAGATGACACGGCTAAAAGTGCCTATTATCGTTGCCATTATTGGCGAAGGGGCCTCTGGTGGAGCTTTGGGTATTGGTGTAGGAGATAAGGTACTGATGTTGGAAAATACATGGTACTCGGTAATATCGCCAGAATCCTGTTCCTCTATTTTGTGGAGGAGTTGGGAGTACAAGGAGATTGCAGCCGCTGCCCTTAAACTTACCGCTACCGATATGAAAAAGTTGAAGCTTATAGACGAAATCGTTAGGGAGCCCGCAGGAGGAGCACATGCCAACAGAGAGAAGACCTTTGAAATTTTGAAGAATAAAATAATTTCCCATTACGAGGAACTGCAAAAGTTATCACCAAAAGAATTGGTAAAACGGCGTATGGACAAATACGAAAATATGGGTGTTTTTAATGGTTGATAACCCATTTTAGCAACCTCAGAAAAATCCGGAGTTTTTAATCTCCGGATTTTTTTTGTTATCAACATAAAACCGTAACTTATTAACATGCAATTTTGGTGAACTGTGAACATCCTAAAGCAGGGTTTCTACGTTAACTAAAAGTTAATTGCATATTTTCGCACTCATGGAGAACACAAATCCCTTAATTGGTCGTAAGATCGATAAATCTACTATTATTAATCTCGAAAGAGGTAAAATACCACCGCAAGCTGTTGATTTGGAGGAGGTTGTGCTTGGTGCGATGATGATAGATAAAAAAGGGGTAGACGAAGTAATCGATATTTTACATCCCGATGTTTTCTACAAAGATGCCCATAGACATATTTACCAGGCTATTTTCGTTTTGTTCGAGGAGTCCCAACCTGTAGATTTATTAACCGTTTCCTCACAATTAAAGAAAGCGGGGAAGCTAGAGGTTGTAGGAGGTGATTTTTATCTTATAAAATTGACCCAAAAAGTGGCTTCTTCGGCCCATATCGAGTTTCATGCCCGGATCATTCTGCAAAAGTTCATTCAGCGTAGCCTCATCAAAATTTCCAACGAAATTATAGAGGAGGCCTATGACGAGAGTACGGATGTTTTTGATTTGTTGGATGCGGCGGAATCCAAATTGTACGACGTTACCCAGGGCAATTTAAAACGTTCCGCGGAGACTGCCCAAAATTTGGTAATTCAAGCAAAGAAAAGAATTGAGGAAATAGCCAACAAGGAAGGATTGAGCGGTGTACCCTCTGGTTTTGATAAGGTAGACAAGCTTACCTCTGGCTGGCAACCTAGTGATTTAATTATCATTGCGGCCCGTCCAGGTATGGGAAAAACGGCACTTACCTTGTCCATGGCCAAGAATATGGCCGTAAACCATAATATTCCTGTAGCATTTTTCTCTTGTGAGATGTCCTCCGTGCAGTTGATTACCCGTTTAATTTCTTCGGAAACAGGTTTGTCCTCAGAAAAGCTGCGTACAGGTAAACTTGAAAAACATGAGTGGGAACAACTTAACGTAAAGGTAAAGGCCTTGGAAAAAGCGCCGCTTTTCATAGATGATACGCCCTCACTTTCTATTTTCGACCTTAGGGCAAAGGCAAGGCGTTTGGCCTCGCAACATGGTATAAAGATGATCGTTATTGATTATTTGCAATTAATGACGGCAGGCGGTTCTCAAAAAGGAGGAAATAGGGAGCAGGAAATCTCCACAATTTCACGTAACCTGAAGGCTTTGGCCAAAGAATTGAATGTCCCGGTAATCGCATTATCACAGTTATCCAGGGCTGTGGAAACACGTGGCGGAAGCAAAAGACCTTTACTTTCGGATCTTAGGGAATCTGGAGCCATTGAGCAGGATGCGGATATTGTGGCCTTTATCTACAGACCGGAATATTACAAAATAGACGAATGGGACGACGAGGAAAGATCTCCGACCCAAGGTCAGGGTGAACTTATTATTGCCAAACACAGGAACGGTGGTTTGGATAATATACGATTGAAATTTATCGGTAATCTTGGTAAGTTCGATAACTTGGATGATTTTGATTCGCCTTTTGAATTCCAGTCAAAAATGAACGCAAACGAGGAGAATCCCTTTGCCACCAAGAATTACCCCACGGCTACAGAAGCTTTTGGAAGCGATATGAATACAGGTTTGGATCCGGAAGATGATGATGGGGTACCGTTTTAAAAGTTCAAGTGTCAAGTTCAAATACAAACTCAAACTCAATTACGAAGGGTAATTTGACCGATTTGCGTAACACTTTTAGAAGTATATTCTTAAAATTGAATACGGCTAGTACATATCGGTTTTGAATCGCCTCCCCAGTATTTTTGCCATTTCTTTAACGTAAGCCTTAAAATACTATTCCTGTTTTTTCCGTTACCTTTGAAGTAGTTGTCATCAAAGGAAGTGCTTCATGAAAAACAGTCTTTTCACTTTATTCTTTATTCTTTTTACGTTACAAATATCGGCATCCTCTATTCTTATACCAATGGATGCCGATACCCAAAAGAACCATTTAAAAGCCTATGGAATCACCTATTGGGTGCTTTCCAAACAGCAGAAGGTACAATGGCTCTTAAATTATAGGGGTGGCTCTTTTTTGTTGCCCGACGGCGAAAGTATCCGCAAGGAGTGCCAAATAAGAGGTGTGTCCTTTGAAATCCTATCCGATAATCAGGTCAATACCATTCTGGACGAAATTAGCAGTCCGTCCCAGAACCAGGATGCAGTTATTTTGGAAAAGGCACCCAAGATAGCCGTGTATTCCCCTAACGGAAACCAGCCTTGGGACGATGCCGTAACCATGGTATTGACCTATGCGGAGATTCCTTATGTAACCATATATGATGAGGAAGTACTGGATGATAAACTGGCTTTATATGATTGGTTGCACTTGCACCACGAAGATTTTACGGGGCAATACGGTAAATTTTATGGTTCTTACAGAGCTACTCCTTGGTATATTGAAAGTAAAAAGGAGTCGGAACAATTGGCCAAAAAATTGGGCTACGATAAGGTGTCCGAACAAAAACGCGATGTGGCCTTAAAAATTCGGAACTATGTGATAGGTGGTGGTTTTATGTTTGCCATGTGTTCGGCAACGGACAGTTTTGATATAGCCCTTGCAGCCGATGGTGTAGATATGTGCGAACCCATGTTCGATGGGGATGCGTCCGATCCAAATTATCAAGCCAGTTTGGACTTTAATAAAACTTTTGCCTTTACCGATTTTATATTGGAAAGGGATCCGCTTAAATATGAGTTTTCCTCCATAGACATGACCACTAAAAGGGGTAATGTTCCTAAGGAGTCCGACTATTTCTCGCTAATGGATTTTTCTGCGAAATGGGATCCTGTGCCTACCATGCTTTGTCAGAACCACACCTCCTTGGTCAAGGGATTTATGGGCCAAACAACGGCGTTTGATAGGTCGCAAATAAAACCAACGGTACTGGTGCTGGGCGAGAATAAATTGAACGAGGAGGCAAGATACATTCATGGCATAAAAGGTAAAGGATTCTTTACTTTCTACGGCGGTCATGATCCGGAAGATTACCAACATAGGGTAGGAGACCCAAAAACGGAATTGGAACTGCACCCCACTTCCCCAGGATACCGGTTAATCTTGAACAATGTCTTGTTCCCTGCCGCACAGAAAAAGAAGCAGAAAACTTAATCTGTTTTTAAACCCGTTTGAGAAGCATAGGTGCTTTCAAAAATCTTGTCTGCGTTGGCCGACTCAAATCCGTCCCTTCGTTGTGCTCTTTTAAGTTGAGAGTTGTCCAAGTTTTTAAATTGGGGCAAGGGAAGGCGTTCCGCGAACTCGACATAGCTTCCGGGAATTTCCATTGTTTTGCCGTTTTTAAAACTCGCTTCCATCATTTTGGCAACGGAACTACTTTGTTTAAGAAGTCCATCGGCACTTTGCTTAATCACACCACCGGAGTCATTCAGTTTTATTCCTATTTTTGTTAAAAAAACATTAAAGGCTTCCAAGGTGTTGTAGCCTTCTTTTAGCTCGTGCACGCTAATGGTATAGTGGTTTAAATAGTAGCGGTTGTAAATTACCCAAGCGGCATATTCACTATCGGCGGCAAGTGCTTTGTAATCTTCAATTGTTGGCAGTTCCCAAAGCGATTTATAAAAAAAGTTGCCCACGGCCCCGGGATCGTTCAAATCTAGGTTATCAACGGGATCGGAAGTAACTTTTTCCGTGTATTTTTTAATAAGTGCCCCCGTCTCTTTGGATAAATCCTCGACCCTAAGTTCACTTATAAATATGCGTGGGTATTCCGGCATTGGTGGTGCATACCAAAAGGCGTTCAACTTTTTCCCGTTAAAATAATAGTAATCCCTTTTCTCATATCCATAATGCAGAAAAATCTTTTCTAATGAGGCTATCCCTAGAAAAGGAACGCCCAAGGTCCTAAATGCAATATGATCGTTAACTATCTCATCTTCGGATGCTATAACCCCGTTCTCTATTAATGCGTTGGACACTTTTTGCACATCCGCGACACTACCTTTATAAGGTTCGAACAAGAGTGTCATTAACCGGTCCAGGGCAGAGTTTTGATTAAAGTTCATAGGTATTTGGATAAAGATTAAATCTCAGGTAAAAATATAGCTTTTAAGCTACTTATTATTTTCAAACTATCTAATTGGAAGTATATTACTGTTTTTCTAAAAGAACTCGTTTAAACTTTTCGATTTTAGTACATGACAAAAACTATAATCTATTCAAAATCAAGGGATTAAGTGTTAAAATATTAGGATAAAGTATTGATTTTCAGTAACTTGTAAGAATAGTCCGACCTATTTTTCTAATGGAGAAAACCAATGCTTGCGTTAAAAATAATGAATTGACGACAGTTCTCGATACACATATCAACGGAAAGCTCAATTTTGGCAAGGGTAAAGCTCATCGCTCTTTTCGTATGCTCGCTGTGCAAGATGCGCTACCATCAAATCGGAATAGCCGTTGATGACTTTAGGCTGGTCCGTGAAATCAGGGGTTGTATTGACCATACCCAAAACTTTTACGCAACGTTTTACTTTATTTAAATTTCCCAGTTCGGCCTTCAGCACTGCAAGCTGATTGATACCCGTTACACGTGCGGCCTCGTAACCCTCCTCAATGGTTAGGTCCACCCCTATTTTACCGGTAATATTCCCGCCGTCATCCTTAAGGGGACCTTTGCCGGAAAGAAAGATGAGGTTGCCCACACGCACCGCGTTCACATAATTTGCTACAGGCACCGAAGGTGTACCGAGTTCAATTCCCAACTCTTCCAATTTGGCCTCTGGGTCATAGCTGGCTTCGGGCTTTTCAAAGGGTTTTTCTTGTACACTACTTGGAACTTCCCTATCCATGTTGGTATTACAGGCAAACAGGGCAGAAACACAGATAATCAGGTATATTTTCTTCATTTTTTATTATTTTTTATGCGTTGGACAGTATTTCTTTAATTCTTTTGGCAACAATCCGTTCTTGACCTGGCTCCATCATCCACGTGGTAATGCCCACTTCGTCTTTATTGCCCACAGTTTCTATCGAGGGATGACCTTCACGGAGTTGTTTGCGCATTTCGTCCGTGCTGATCTTTACCATACTTTGGTCCCACCTAATTTTTAGACTTGGCACGTGGTTCGCATGCATGGGTACATGAATTTCCGTTTCCACGCCATTTACAGCAGATGCGCTGTCACTAATCAGTTTGATCTGTTGCTCCCAAAGTTCCCATTCCTTTTTATGGTCCCTGGCAAGATATAGTTCCAAGGCCACCATCATGCCCAGAACTTCTTCCTTGTTTACCTTCATACCCCTACCAATAGTGGCTCCCCTAGGAGGCGTATGCATTCTGGCCGCTTCAATATACTTTCGTTTGCCCAATAAAATACCGGCACTTTGCGGTCCGCGAAGCCCTTTTCCTCCAGAGAAACAGACCATATCAAATCCCATCTTGGTAAATTTAAAAAGATTCTCTACAGGTGGTACATCTGCTGCACAATCAATGAATGTGGGAATATTATGTTTTTTGCCCAAGGCGATGAACTCTTCCCATTTAATTTCGCCGTTCTCCGTGTTGGCATTTAAAAACCAGAGCATTGCGGTTTGGTCGTTAATGGCTTTTTCCAGTTCCTTTGCAGTAGTAACTTCAACGATTTTGGCTCCGGTATTAATGAGCGCATGGGTATAGCCTATAGCATGGCCTTTTTGCACGATGACCTCATCTTTGAGCCCTTTTGTGTTGGGCAACTGTGCCACTTTTTTCTCGTCCGTACCACACATGACTCCGGCAAGCCCAAGGGTCATTGCAGAAAAGGCACCAGAGGTTACTGTGGCGTACTCACATTGCAGTAATTCGGCAATACGCTCGCCCACCTTGTCTTGCAGTTCATCCAAATTCACATATTCCGTGGCGCCATATCCAATGGCATCGGTAACTTCTTTGTGCATCAAGGAACCGGTCATTGCCGTATAGGTACCTGCCGCATTGATGAAAGTGCGTAACCCCAACTCTTTAAAAAAGTCTCGCGCCGCCGGCTGTAGTACCGCTTTTTCCACCATTTTGGCCGATATCATACTTGGGGCCAATAAACCACCTACCAGCGGTAATGCAGATAGGGTCTTTAATGCTTTTCTTCTACTGCTCATGTTTTTATTTTTGTTATTCCCGTGAAAAAAGGAATCTGGTTAATATGACTTTAATCAATGGCCGCAATACAATCCATTTCTACCAAGGACCCTCCGGGAACTCCCCCATACGTGGCCACCGTAGTACGTACTGGGGGATTTTTTCCGAATCTGCCCCTAAATACCTCGTTCATTCCTTTATAGTCGCCCAAATCTGCTAGATACACATTTACCTTCAATACCTTCTCCATGGATGAGCCGTTCCGCTCCAACTCCTTTTGTAGTTCCTGAAGCACTATTTCGGTATGTGCCTTTATCTCGTAAGGTTCCACATGGGCGCCCTTACCTGCTATGTATAAAGTGTTTCCGTGTTTAACGGCCCCTGAAAAAAGCGGAATGTCTTGATCGGTAACGATATCGCCAACAATCTCCTTTTTAGCGATTTCTTTCCGATCGGCAGCTTGTAAGCTGGCTACACCAAACAGGCCTGCCAATCCCATTCCTATTTTCTTAAAAGAAGCTCTTCTCGTCGTGTTGTTTTTCATGTGTTCTCTGTATTAGTGAATTAATTTACCAAGTCCGTTTTTTTAATAGTTCTTGAATTTGAGCCTTGGGCACGGGCAATTCGTCTATATGGTCATTGAGCCATTTAGAAAAATCCTTTTCGATTTCGTCCGTCCATTTATTATCAATTTGCCCAGGGGTATATTTACCTTCCTTTAATCTACCTATTCCGAACAGGTCCCTTAATCGAACTACTTCGGAAGTAACCACCACAGTTTCTGCCAAATGTGCAGGAATAAAGACCACCCCTTCCCTTTTTGCCAAGACCACATCACCGGGAAGAACGGTGGCGACCCCTATGCGGATGGGTGAATTGATGCCCAGCAACATTACCTCGGTCAGAAATGAGGGATGCCAACCACGGACAAAAGCGTTGAAACCTTCAATTTGCGAAAGGCCTTCCTGATCTCTACTGGAAGCATTAAAGACCACACCAGTTTTAGTTTTTGCATAAATGGAATTGCCCAAATTGTCACCTATGAGGGTCCCGTCAACAATTTTACCAAAGCCATCGGCTACATAGACATCGCCCAATTGCAACATATCTATAGGCCAAGAATTGGTGTTGCCTATTTGACCCTCTTGTTTGCCTTTTTTTATAATCTGGTCAGAGACATCCGGTCTATTGGGCATATATTGCACGGTTAAGGCACGGCCTACTACCGTCACATCATCATGCAAGGGTTCCCAGCCCCCTTCAAACTGATTATGATAACCTTCATTTCGCAACACGCCCCAAGCCTCCTCAATGGCCACTCCCTTCATCCGTTCCAAAACATCATCGGCCACTTTGGGCCTTCCATCCTCAAAACGTTCCCCAACCCATTGTGGCGTTAGAAAAACAATGTGCTCCTTTGTTGTTGTTTGTGCGTAAAATAGGTGGCCCATCAACAAAAATATAAGGCATCCCATCCATAGTTCTTTTTTTTTCATCTCTATAAAAATTCGCTAACCAGTTAATATTTGACTATATCGATTGGTATCGCCATTATTTGATTAATACCCATTATGGGCTTTTATCGGTTCCGATTTCCAGGTTAGTATCTGTTTTGTTTTCAACAGGGTCTTTATCCCGCCACCATGTGGCCAATGAAGATCCCGAAATATTCATCCATGGTCCAAAAACGGCAGGAGCCAAGCCTACTGTGGCCACTTTTCCCATTTCCAGGGCAATTCCGGAGGCAAGTCCGCCATTCTGCATCCCTACTTCCAAGGCAATGGTGCGGCAGTCTCGCTCGTCCATTTTAAGGGCCCGGCAACTCCAATAGCCCAAAAAGTACCCCGCTATATTATGTATAATGGCAGCCATTACCAAATATAGTCCGATCGTTAGTAAACTGTCGCGCCCAGCGGCCGTAATGACCATTATGATCAAAGCGATGCCCGCCATGGATACGAAGGGCATGGCCTTGTCCACCCAAGGTGTTTTTCCATGAAAAAAATAATTGAACAGCAAACCTAAAATAATGGGCACAATTACGATTTTTATGATACTGAGCATCATCCCCCAAAAATCGATAGGCACAAACTGACCGGCAAAAAGTTCCATAAGAAGGGGAGTCATCAAGGGTGCCAGCAAGGTAGATACGGCAGTTAAGGTAACGGAGAGTGCCAAGTTGGCCTTTGCCAAATACGCCATAACATTAGAGGCCAGACCACTTGGCGATGACCCTATAAGAACCACACCAGCCGCAATTTCAGGCGGAAACGCAAAGAAAGTAGCAATAAGAAAACCTAAAATGGGCATGATGGTAAATTGGCATAACACACCGACCAGGACCCCTTTGGGCATCTTAACAACGCCTAAAAAATCCTTTAGGCTCATAGCAGTTCCCATACCGAACATAATGATCTGTAATAAGGGTACGATCAATAATTTCATTTCAAAACTACCTATTTGCTGTAGGTATTTTGGATAGAACATGGAAAGGGAAACAGCTCCAAAAATCAATACGGTAAAAGAGAATCCTTTAAGCTTATCGGACCCCCGCATGGCCAAGGCCGCAAACAAAAAGAAGAAAATGACCAAAGAGCCTACCAGTTCTTTGGAACCTGAAAGGAGCATCACTAAAAACGCCAACAAACAAATTCCCGCCAAAGCCCATAAAAGTTTATATCCCTTGTTCATGACAATGTCGCTTTACCTTTATTCATTCCAAAGAGGGGCCGCTATACCGTTCAGATCATATACCACTACACCGTTGCGTATGGTAAGTTCACATTCCAATTTTTGATTGCCCTCCATCTTTTTGCCCTGACTATCAATAAAGCCAAATTTCCCTTTTCTAAGGTTTAAAATGGCCACATCGGCCACGGCACCTTCAGATAGGTGTCCTAGGTCTTCCCGCTTTATATTTTGGGCGGGATGCCATGTAACGCCAGCAATGACCTCGTTCAAGGACATATTCAAATTTAAGAACTTCGACATGATATTGGCAAGGTCCTTCATCCCTGCATTCATGCTGCCCGTATGCAGATCCGTGCTAATAGTATTGGGTTTGAATCCCTGTTGTATGGCGGGAGCCATCTGTTCAAACAAAAAGCTACCGCCGCCATGGCCAACATCAAAGATAATTCCCCGTTCTTGTGCCTTCCAAGCAAAATCCTCCACTTTACCGTTCTCATTCACAATGGGCGTGCGTCCCTTAACATGGGCGTAGGCATGGGTAAAAATATCACCGGGACGCAATTTTTCCATGAATAGGGTCGTAAGGGAAAGTTCGGGCTCGCTACCTCCAAAATCGATCATGACCGGAATATTTGCAAGTTTTGCTGCCGCTACAGCCCTTTCCGTAGGAGTCCAATCAAAACCACTATAATGCGCCAGTTTAACACCGACCACGAAGTCGGAATATTGCCGGGCAACAATTGCCGTGAGCTTTTCATCCATATCGCCCACATTTTGCTCAATAGCACCTCCCTGCATACCAGCCCCCACAATATTCAAGAATGCCAAGACCCTTGTTTTAGAACGATCAATGGTCTGCTCCTTAAAAATTCTGAAGTTGCGCCACCCAGCACTACCTGCATCCACCGTAGTGGTAACGCCTGTGCGAAAAGTGAAGCCGTCCGGGGGGAGGGCAGAAAAACTATTGCTTAAATAGGCTTCGGGCTGCGTGCCAAAAAAGTTATGGCTGTGCATGTCTATCAGGCCGGGAGTAACATATAGGCCTTCGGCATCTATTACCCTTTTTGCTTCTTTAATGGCTATGTTAGGCGCAATACGTGCAATTATGCTGTCTTTCATCGCTATGTCCATTTTTTTGTCAATACCGCTTTTGGTATCAATAAGATGGCCATTCTTAATCAGGATGTCATACTGCTGCGCTCTACCAAAAGTCATCGTTAATGACATAATCGCCAATGACCACAGCATCTTTATATTGGTTTTTGTTTTCATGTGTTCAAATTTTATTTTTTTCAAAGGTCTGATGTATTTTTATCTCTTGCCGTAACTATTCACCCCCGGCCAGAAATCCTCTTGTTTTACCCTAGCCCTAAAGGGAACCATGACGATTTCTGGGCTCTCACCCTTTAGTCCCGATATCTATCGGGAGGGAAAAAG
>Ga0208768_1001071_pt1 | contig 15707 bp, 17 predicted proteins | sample AntAceMetag02UK1_FD_184760 | JGI IMG/M metagenome (GOLD analysis project Ga0208768, IMG submission 184760) | Saline lake microbial communities from Ace Lake, Antarctica - Antarctic Ace Lake Metagenome 02UK1 (SPAdes) (version 2) | ecosystem: Environmental > Aquatic > Non-marine Saline and...
CACGTGCTGCAATATGAGGCTTGGGTTCTATTTCTAAGCGCCATAACCGCAGGATGGCTCATGGGCCTGCTCACTTGGTTGCTCAACAGCACCATGAATTCCCTTACGCGACTGGCGATCATCATTATAATTACAGGGGTCATCGGATTTGGAGGATTCCACCACAGTATCGTTGGGAATATTGAAGCCTTTGGGGCCTTCCTTCATTCGGAAAACGTTTCCTTCTGGGACTACCTCAGCTTTTTACTCTTGGCCTTGATGGGCAACGCCATAGGTGGCGCCATAGTCGTGGGACTGTTTAAATACCGGATTTTTGAATCCAACTATTCCCAGAAGCTATAAGTTGATGTAAAAAATGTGGACAGGCACCAACCTCTACAACCCGTTTGAAGTAGCTGCATACCATTCCTTATCTTCAAGGGATGTTGCTTTTATGTTCGAATACTATAGGCACTATTGCGCTTGAAAAATGCCAAGCTGAAGGTTTACGCATGCGTAATGAAAACCAGAAAATTTTGACAAATTTATTTTGACCTCTTCTCTGGCAACGCCAAGCACCCTAGGCGGACTTGCCTGCACTGGCTGCTGTTAGGCCATGGTCAAAGCAAAACAACATAAAGTTATACCCACGTGACCATGACTACTTTTTAAACCAGTAAAAATCCCTTAGATTAGTATCTCAAAAATAGATATATAGTAACTTGTTACTATATACGACTTGTTGTTAGCCATATAAGAAAACCGAAAAAAGAACGTTAACTTTGAACTGTGTTTAGTCAAATAAGAAATAGCGTATTTACAAAAATCCTTTGGGGACTGATGGGATTATATCTGCTCAACATAAGTGTTGACACGGCAGACCCTAAACCTGAACATATCCCTGAAGATTTATCAATTAACGACCAAGAAAGTATTCTTGAAATAGTTTTTGAAAAAGTTTTGGGTTACGAAGATGCTTTTAAAGAATATGATGACCACGATAAAGAAGACCACAACAAAAAGACAAATGTTAAAATTGATTTAACAACTCATTACATAGCTGAAATAGTCTTAAATCAAAAAGCTATAGTAACAGCTAGACAAAATTTTCCTGACTCTAACGCTGTTTTAACAAACGGGTTTCAAAAGCTCGACTTTCCACCGCCCAAGATTTGATTTGTTTTACGAATTGACTAATTCCTGCCTATTAAATAGTAGTGGGATAACTTCATAATGCTTAAAAAACAATATCAAAAATGTATTTAAAAAAATCATTAATGCTGATAATTTTATTAGCATCCTCAACATATTCCATTGCTCAAATTACGAAAACTGAAAAGGACAGTATTTACATCCAACAAGTAGAAGACAAAAAAGAACCTGACAAGGTATTACACGCTGAACCACTTTTTATTGACTTAATACGCGATTTGGGGGCGAGGAAAGGAGAAAAAGAGTGGAACATAGGTTTAGGTCTAACAGATAATTTAAAGTTTGATGCCTATGAAGCTCTAATTGAATATGAATGGGCACCTATTGACAGATTGGGATTTGAAGTCGAATTGCCTTTTACTTTTTATTCACCACAAAGCGGAATAGAAAGGGATTCAATTCCTTCAAATAGTTTAAATAGTATTAAAATAGCAACTCAATGGTCATTCTTTGTTAGTGAGCCAATGGCAACTTCGATGGCAATTGGATATATTAACGAGCTTGAGTTGTCCGATTTCAGAAACTTTGGAGAGCCTTTTATTGGAGCTAACGTTTATAACCCATTTTTCGTAGTTGCAAAACGTTGGGGAAATAACTTTCATTCGTTGATTTACACAGGTCCAATGATTGAACAGAATTTTCGAACTAAGAAATTTCACACAACTTATGACATTAACACCAGTTTCCATTATATGATTACAGGCACAAGAAACTTCATCGGAGTTGAATTCAATAAGACTCTGGACAATGGCGACTTTGATATGACAATACGACCACAGATGCGTTTAGGAATTACCGACAACTTATTGATTGGAATTGTGGCAGGAATTCCCGTGAGTAGAGAAAACGAAAGATTTAGCTCTTTTTTAAGACTGATATGGGAACCGAAGCATAAATAAAATACAGCTAAATAACTAAGTATATTGCGCGCCGGATAGGCCAGCACGATATAATTTGTTGACTGATCCGGGATTATGGATAAGGGGGGAATCGAGAGGTTTTCCCAGGTCTTGGCAAGGAAAAAGGTCACTATGAAAAAACAATCCCTTTAGAACGCTATCCGGTTTAAAAAGTCCGCCGTTATAGGCATAGATCTCCAATCTATGGTCAGTTGCTTTCCGCCAATAGGAGACCCGGTTTTCAGCGGCTTTGTTGTTGGTATTGATTTTTATGGATAGGCCTCCCTCGGGAACTATTATATCCGTATGAACACTATTGGAATCATGGATTGGAGGTGTATGCTTTCCAAGACCCCGCCGACCAAAGTGCCCATAAAATATGGACGGGTTGAAAGAAAAGCCGAATCAATCTTCCCCTATCGGAATCCAATGACCCAAAGCATCCTTTCCTTACAGATTGTGCGAGATCAACTTAAAATGAGTCCGGCCATGACAAGTTCATCCGCCTTCGACTTAGTCCGTTTTCTTAGCTACCCAATTATAAATAAGTAGGCCGACGGCCAAGAGCAATAGCACATGGATAAGTCCCCCCATTATTTTAAAGACCAAAAAGCCGAGCACCCAACCTATTACCAGTAAAATAACCAAGGGCCAAAGTATATATTTCATTTGTACGTTTTTTAATGGATATGCTTATAGGAATTATCTCCTACAAAAATACTATCCGCACTAAAATTAGTGATGCCTTTTTTTTATGGGGCACTATAAACGATAAAAAATTAACGCTATGCTCTAAAAGGCAAATAGTGGCGAGACATAATTATAAAGCCTTATGTCATTGATTTAGAGTTGTTTTGAAAAATAGTGCGAATTTATATTGTTGACTTTTCAACTTTTTTTACTCTTTTACTCTTTTACTCTTTTACTCTTTTACTCTTTTACTCTTTTACTCATCAAAGTTCACGTAATAGGCCCAATACTCCTTGTTTATAGCTATGATTTTAAAAGATTAAGTTCATCAGTTTTTATAACGTAACCGATTCGTACCATAGAGGTAAATTGCTCATAATTAATCAGGTTTTCTGCATGACCGGCAAACCACTCCATCATAATATACTGGTTGGCTTTGTTTTTGAAAGGCCGATAATATAGACGTGTTTCTAACATTCCCCTGGTATCCCACTTCAATCCTTTCCTTACTTTCATTACAAGACTAAACTTGTTCGGAATAAAATCACGCTATACGGTAAGCTCTCCCAGACCTACGTAATCTAACAGCTCTGGATTGCCACTCTTGTAACCAAGGGGAACCCATTTACCGCTTAAAATTGTTTCAGAACCAATTCCCATATCGTATTGTAGATTAAGTCTATTCCAACTTCTGGAAAAAATACTGTCCCTGCCATTGGCTTCATGCTAGAAATTAAAAGTACCTAAACCCCGTAACCTATCATTTTTATCAAAAAAAGCCCTGCCGATGCCAATAGTGGGATTAAAATTGATTTCGTTAAAAGGATACGACTCCCTAAAAAAAATCCAAAATACTTTTTGGGTATGGGCAAGGTAGAGGTAAGTGGCCCAAGGCAAGGTACTTCAGCCAATCATCTGCCTAAAACTGATCTGGTACTTGGCATTGGCAGTAGTATTATTTATTGCCGCTTTGTAGGTACGCCAGTAATAAAATAATTGTCTTCATGGATGGTGAAAAAGGGTATCCGTTGCATCGTATCCCGCAAAGCGGAACGTGTCAAAGTCTGTCCTTGCAATTGATAGCTTGAAATAGCTATTATGGTCAAGATAATTGAAGTTGAAGTGCAAATTGACGGCTTGCCTTTATACATTCACGAAGTGTTTAATAGCTTCTAGATACCTATAAAAATGGTCGGGCGGCTTAGCTGCTCTTTCCATAATTCTTATTGCACAATTTAATTCTATATCCCCAAATTTTACAAGTGATTAGGGCCTGCTATATTGTTTAGACCATACTTATAATCACTTTTCCCTTGGCTCTTCCAGTAGCCAAATATTCGTACGCATCTATTGCATCCTCAAAAGGGTAAATAAGGTCTACTATAGGCTTAACAGCACCATCTTCGACCATTTCGCCAATAGCCTTCAACTGTTTCGCATCGGGTTGCATCCATGTTAGTTTATAAGTGGCTGATTTTTTTTTGATCAGTTTTGATAATTTCTCGGGTAATTTATAATCGGTCATACCCATATGCTTTGCTGTTTCTTGGTCTGGAGGGCCTACTATCGTCGTCACCTTTCCCCCTTCCTTAATAATTTCAAAGGCTTCAAATGTGTACGTATCCCCTAACGTATCAAAAACGATATCCAAATTTTTTACGATCGCTTTGTAGTCTTCCGTTTTATAATCGATAACACGATCCGCTCCCAAAGCTTTTACCCAATCTACATTTTTGGTGCTGGTAGTGGTATATACAATTGCGCCTTTGGCTTTAGCATACTGAATCGCAAAACTACCTACCCCGCCTGATCCTGCATGAATAAGAACTCTATCATCCTCTTTAATACCAACACGCTCTAAGGCCTGCATTGCCGTGAGGCCCGCCAATGGTAGACTGGCCGCTTCTTCAAAAGAGCTATTTTTCGGTTTTTTGGCAACGACGTCACTATTGACCGCTACATATTCCGTAACTGTACCCATTTGTTCCTGTGGCACCCTACAAAATATACTATCGCCAATTTCAAAATCGGTAACATCAGTACCCTTTTCAACCACCACCCCGCTCACATCAAACCCAATAGTACATGGAAAGTGCAGTTGAACCTTTTCCTTTAAATGGCCTTCAACCAATTTGTAATCAATAGGATTTAAGGCAACTGCTTTAACTTCCACTAGAATATCGTTCGATTTTATAGTCGGTTTATCTATGTCATTGATAGCTAGACTGTTTTTTATATCTCCATATTTTATTATTTGTAATGCTTTCATATCACTAATTTTTCTGATTAATTTTCTTTTTTTGAATTTCGCCATGCTTTCCAGGACCCCGCCGACCAAAGCGCCCACACAATAAGAACCGGTTGGAAGAAGAGCCGAATCAATCGTGCTATATCGGAATCCAAGGACCCGAACGCATCCCTTCCTTCCAGATATTGTGAAATGTTTCCAGGAAATACGAGCACAAAGAATAGTGCCAATGCCCATCCAACTTTTGCACGCTGCTTTTTCCATAGCAATAAAGCAAGCCCCAAGGAAATCTCGACAATCCCAGATAAAACAACAACTAGGTCCTTACTCAAAGGCACCCAGTCCGGCACTTGTGCCTGAAAATCTATCCTGTTGAACGTCAAGTGGCTAAACCCGGCAAAAATCATAAAGAGTGCCAACAAGATTCTGAAAATATTCTGGACACGGGTCGTTTGTACTGCTGACTTCATGGGTGTGCTGTTTTAACCTGATTAGTACTTTGTGTTGAATTCTTCTTATGCATTTGATTTAGTTTTGAGCTTCGTTCAAAATACGTTTTTGTTTTTTTTCCAATGTATAGATCTTGAATTGAAGCAAGGCCACCATGGCCAAGAAAGCGACCAAAATTATAAGCGACAACAAACTGATTTCCCGTCTGATCGAAGCTATATCCCCTCCATAGAATGCAATTTTTCTGAAGCCGCTCAAAAATTGGGTAAGCGGAATATATTGCGCAAAATTTGTTATGGCATCGGGTATGGCCAGCGTGGGCCACGTAAAACCACTTAGCACAAAGGCAGGGGTGGAAATAACCATTAATAGTTCCGTAGCCTTTAATTGACTGGGAATAGCAATGGAAAATAACATTCCAATAAAGATAGAAGCCAATGACAATAGCATTACCAAAACAAGCATTGGGAAATTATAAATGTCGGCATTAATATTAAAAAAGGGTATCAAGAGACTTACAATGAGCCACATGATCGGAATCATCAATAAAAATGGGGTAGATTTAAGAACGATGTGATACAGGGACCATTTACTTTCCTTAACCAGTTCGGCAAAATATCCATCTTCAAAATCTCTGGCAAATACCAAGGCCAATGCTAAAAATATGACCTGTTGCATAATGGCGGCCAGTAATCCCGGAAGCATAAAAGTGACATAGTTTCCGCTAGAATTATATAACTTGTTGAAATTGATCTTAAAACTTTCGTAGGCCGTAGTGGCCTGGCTGGGGTGCATGCCCTGTCTTTTTAGCCCCTTTATCTCAATTCCCGCATTTAGGGTCATCAGCACCGACTGTATGTTCTTGCTGGTGGTATTGGCATTCAATATATTGGCCATGTTCAGATCGACCCGTATTTCCGGATGTCGTTTTTGTAAAATGTCCGCTTCAAAATTCGATGGTAAAGTAACCACGGCCGCATATTGTTCCAGCGGCATTTCCTCCATAATAGTGCCCGGTGCATAGCGCAGGTCTTTTACCAACAAAGCTTCATTGTCCCGAAAGGCATCTACGATCTTATCGGTAGTCGGACTCTGGTCTTGATCTACAATCACAATAGGTAGATCCAAGACTTTGGCTTGCTGGTATACATAGCCAAATAAAACACCATAGAGAATTGGAGCTCCAAAAAAGATAGCAAGCAACACGTTATTTGAAAAAATACGCTTGAACTCCATTCGCAGTAGTCTCGAAAAACCGTTCATGCCTTTTACTGTTTAATTAAGATGGTCGCGTTCGCATAAAATGATTGGCTGGCAACGGAGGAAACGGGAACTACCTTCAACTCATAAATAGACTCCGATAGTTCGTATAAAGGTGCCGTGCTTGTAATATCGGCATATTGGGCCAATTGTTTTATGGCAGAAACCTTGGCGCCGAACTCCTCTTTGGTATATGGATTAATAAGCGTCAACGGTTTGCCCACTTTAAAATCGTACACGTTGGATTCCGGTACGGTAAAGCGGAAATAAACGCTGTTCTTTTTATAACCATTGAACAAGATAAAGCCGGGCGAGAGCAATTCCCCTTCGTTTAAACTGATTGTTTCTACAGACATGTCTGTAGGTGCTATCACATATTTCTCCTTGGAAGCCGAAATAACCTCTTCTTTTGCGCCCATGGCCCCATCCAACTGCCCTTGTGCCTGATTAATCTGCTCGATTCGAGCACTATTAGTTGCTTCGGCACGTTTAGCTTCCAGAGCGACTACTTGAGCTTTCGCCATATCCAGCTTCAGCTTTACCTCATCAAATTGTTGTTGGGTAATTAGGGAGTCCTGATACATGGCTTGCATGCGATTAAAGGATTCCTTGGCAAAATCCAATTGGGCCTCGCCAGAACCGAGTTGGCTATTAATTTGAATCAATTGCTCTTGTGTGGCACCATTATAAGCCATATCCAATTGCCCTTGGGCTGCCCGGATGGCACCATTTGCCTGTTTCATTTTTGCATTGACTTCCGGAATATCAATGACGGCAAGTGTGTCCCCTTTTTTAACCTCCGCTCCCTCTTCTACATAAATTTCATCAATTCTACCTGCAAGTTTGCTGCTTATGCTGATGGTCTCGAATTTAACCTGGCCCCTATATGCCGTAATCGATTTATCCTGTCCGCAAGAACCACATATTATGAATGCCATGATGCAACTATAAAGTGTTCTGAATATGTTCATTTTTTGTCCTGTCTTAGTTATAATAGGAAGTAAATAGTCCCTTTGCATAAAGCAAATCGACCATGGCCCTTCGTTGATTGTAAAGTGATTCCTGTAATTTGAAAAAGGCTTTTTCCAAATCGGTCAAGGCATCGAGAACATCCTTGATCGGCGCCAAGTTATTCCTATATTGCTTATCTACCATCTCATATGTGGCATCTGCCAAATCAATTTCCTTTTGGATTATTATGGTGTTTTGTAGGGCAGACTCATAGTTGAGCTGTGCCTTAATGATATTCAATGCTATCATTTCCTCGGCTTCCTCTATTTGTTCCCTATACTTCTGACCATCAATCAGGGTTTTTTTACTTTTCAACTGCGATTGAAAACCATCGAACATATTCCATCTAATACCCACCCCAACAAACCATGTTGGATCCAGTAAGGAAAGATCGTCCTCTATAAATTCATAATGCCCCTTTAAGGCAAGCTTCGGTATAAAATTGCTCCTTTCCATTTTGGATTTATAAAGTGTGGCCTTTTCTGCTTCTTCCAAGGCCTTAATCTCGTTGCGTTTTTCATTCATCAATGTGGACGTAGTAGAAAAGGAGCGTAATTGTGGTCTGAGTAATGTTAAATCCTCCGTGCTCACACCGGTAAGTTGGTGGAGCAAAGCTATCAAAAGCGTTTTATTTTGATTAAATTCCAATTCCTTTGCAGCCAACTGCTGCTGTGCCAATTCAATTTTTTTACGGCTTATAGGAGTCGCCAAACCATTTTCAATGGCTTTTTTTACGTAGTGCTCCTGCTCTTTCAAGTAGTTTTCAAAGGTGGTCAAAACGACTTTTGAGGCATATACCAATGCCAGTTTATCGTAAGTTTCTATAATTTTTAAAGCTATTTTATCTTTCTCGGCATTGCCCCTGTAATTCAACGCCGCCTCCTTATGCTTGCTGGCCCTTACGGCATTGGTAATCTCAAGACCGCTAAATAGAACCCAGTCTACATCTACCGATGATCTTAGGATATTCTTGTCCTGAAGGTTTGAGATTTCCGTTAGGGGTATGTTATCTGGAAATGCCCCGTTGAATGGTATACCTACGGCTTCCTTAATCAGTAATTTTTGGGTTGAGACCAATAGATTTTGTGTGTCATCATCAAAGGTAATATCGTCATCCAATCGTGTGAAGCTCCCATTAAAATTCACTTTGGGCAATAGTGCGGACTTCGCCAAACCTTGATCGACTTTGGCCTGTTCCGTTTCCAATTCAATAATATTGATGCCACGGTTTTTATCCAGTCCTTTACCAATAAGTGCTATCACGTCCGAATCTAGCTTTTGTGCGATTGCCACAATTGGAACGAACCACGCCAAGGCGAGGAAGAGAATTTTTAATATGGATAGGTTTGAATACATTAAAAATGAATATCAGGTTCGATAACGGTGATAGGCACATACCGCTCTTTTTGTAAATACTACTTGACAGTGGAACCCCGTGTTGCGCACTTAGAAATTGATATAACAACTTACGGAATACCATTGCAAAACATCAAAAGTGCTGATATAATGCTTTTTAGAGTGATGCAATCCAATTAATAAGTGCCTTGTTTGATTGGTTGGGAAAGCTGAATCAAAATCATGGACGTTTCCATTCCAAATCCTGTGGATAAAAGAAAATAAACCACATTAAGATTCTTGAAGAGCCGTTCTATAAAATAATTCTCAGACCACATTTATACTGGATATAACCCAATTAGGTTTATTGCTGGCCGCAATAGGAGAATAGGCAGTACCGCCCAAGAATAAATAATATAGTAGTGCAGCAAAAGAGACATTAAACAAAATATCGTGAACGATATGGCAATAGTTGGAGGAGGAATTTCAGGTTTGGTATCCGCTTTCGAACTGAGTAAAAATACTTCCTTGAACATAACGATTATAGTGGGAAGTTTTACGTGCGGCTGCAAAATGAAAGAGTACTTTATTGAAGAAAAACAGCGATTCGAAGAACATTCTATCCAAGCATTGGCTTCCACCTATTCTGCGTTGTTCGATGCCTATATTGCGCTAGAATTTTATACAAATCAACCACTATTGACGATTATATATTGTACGAAAGTAAATCAGGTAAAAAAAATAGCGGTAGACCGCACCGAAACTTTAATCTACAAACATTCCAAGCACTTGTAAAAACCTTAAATTGATCAATCAAGGACATGATGACGCCCGCTAAAAAAATTACGGGCCATACTGATGCTTCGGAAGAAGAACGTAATGACCCCACGCACCAAAAAGCCGGAGATGTAATCGGTGTTGATGATTTTGATGATCAAGCCAAACAATTCATTTTTAATTGGTTTGGTATTTTAACGGGAGCCAGAATGCGCAGTAAAGCGGTGCATATCATGGATGGCTTTCCCCCCATTTTTTTACCAATGCCCAAAAGTCCACTTTTACCCACAGGTAAACATTCAAAATCGTACTGTTTTAATCGTCCAACCTCAGAAATAGCCGTAATCTTGGTGGACAGGCTGAAGACACGAGGTGTGGAAATATACACTACAAGAGTAACTAATGTGGTATACCATACTAGTTCCCACAAAATTATTTCAAAACAAAGACCGATATATTAGAAAAAAAAGAATTTAATGCCCGTATTATGGCAGTACCATATGAGGTAATCTAGAAGGTAGGCTTGCTTCCCCATGTAAAAAACTATTTAATGATGAATGGTCTTTCGGGATGCAATTTTTAATAACTCAGGTTCCTGATGTCCTCATAGATTTTACCGGTAAAAACTCCAACTCCAGTTTGGCGGACATCGGAATATTGTTTTTCAGATTCAGCATCAAAACGGATTTTGGAAGGATGTTAATTTTCCAAGATCACCGCTCTGGCGCTAATTCTCAGCCAGGTCCCTAGAGATTGTTATATTTAGAGGAGTTGTGATTTCTTACTTTATTTGTTTAGACCAAAGTACCATCCTTGGATATCTTAAGCTCAAGCAACCGCTTGTCAGTTCTCCAAAGCTTTTTATATAAACTTTAGCATATTTTAGGATTATCCCATAATCCATTTGAATATTTGCCTACGTATATTTGAAATAAATCCCCATACTATGAAAATTTTCAACGCTCTTACCATTCTAATTTTTATCGGCCTGATTTCCTGCGACTCCAACGATACTATAACCGAGCCAATTGATGAGGAAGGTAAAACCATTGCACTCATCGAGCCATTTCCAAACCTATCTTTCAGTCAGCCTTTGGACCTTCAGACACCTGAAGATGATACAAACCGTGTTTTTGTGGTTGAAAAAGGAGGCCGCATCGTGGTTTTTGAAAAGGAGGCCGCCACAACGAGCACTACCAATTTTTTGACTCTCACCAACATTTCTACCTCAAGTGAACAGGGCTTGTTAGGATTGGCCTTTCATCCCAATTATAAAAATAACGGATATTTGTATGTCTGCTACACGCCTACTGCTTCGTTATCCGTTATTTCAAGGTTTACCGTATCTGCGGATGCCAATGTAGCGGATGCCGGCAGCGAAGAGGTGCTTTTAGAAATCCCACAACCTTTTACCAACCATAACGGCGGACAGATTTCTTTTGGTCCGGACGGCTTTTTATACATTGCCGTAGGTGATGGCGGTGGAGGCGGAGACCCAGAGAACCAAGCACAAAATAGAAACAACCTTTTAGGAAATATCCTTAGAATTGATGTGGATAACCGTGAGAACGGCTTAAATTATGCTATCCCTACCAGTAATCCGTTCGTAAACGAGGCACCGATTAGACCCGAAATCTATGCTTACGGACTTCGTAACCCGTGGCGCATGAGTTTTGATGCGCAAAATGGGTCGCTCTGGACCGGTGATGTTGGCCAAGGCGAACGTGAAGAGATAAATTCAATTACTTCCGGAGGTAATTATGGCTGGAAAATATTGGAAGGTACTTCTTGCTTTTTTGGGGATTGTGAAACAACCGGACTTACACCACCCGTTTTTGAATATGGCCACGACAATGGTGATCGTTCCATAACCGGAGGGTTCGTGTATCGAGGTAGCGCAATACCTTCGTTAAGCGGGAAATACATTTATGGTGATTTTGTCAGTGGCCGTATCTGGGCATTGGACATGGCAACGAATACGAATGAACTTTTAATAGAATCTAGATTGAGCATCGCTTCCTTTGGTACTGATAATGACAATGAACTCTATGTAGCTGCCTTTGATGGTACGATATTTAAATTAGGGCTCACGGCAGCGGAATAATTATGAAAGACGTAACGGATAAAAGGTTCTATTTGCACAAGTCCTAAGTCAAGTCAGCTTAGTGGTTCATTTTTTGGAACACCAATGGTAGCGCTTAAAAAGTAATCGATTTTCATAAAAAAGTCCAAAAAGTAATCTGTTTTCATGGTAGAACTATTCCCGATTATTCAATTTTATTAAACTCTGGCCTGCTTCCCCAAATCATTATCTTTAACAAGCATTACAATACAAAGCAACCTTGAAAAAGCCCACCGAAACAGATACGCTTAAAAACATCAAAAAAAAAGTCCTCTCCTATACCCCTGTGGATAGCGACCTTTTGGATTACGCCCTGAGTTTTTACGAGACCATAAGCCTAAAAAAAGGTAAAAAACTGGTTTGCGAAGGGGATCATGTCAACTACTTTTATTACCTGGATAGCGGTTGTATCTCCTACTACAAAATGGAAGAAGGCGAAATTAAGGTGTTGGAATTCTATACGCAAGATGTCTTTTTTACCGATTTGATGGCATACGTGAAAGGCACGCCATCCAACTATTTTTTGGAAGCGGTGGAGGACAGTACCATTCTTGCCGTTAGAAAGGACTTGGCCGAAGCCTCCTTTGACCGCTCGCACCAATTGGAGCGCTTTGGCAGATTGTCCATGCAAGAGGCCTTTATTAAAATGTTACATCGTGTAGACCGACTCAACCACCGCAGCAACGAGGAGCGCTACAGAAGAATTCTACAAAAACGTCCAGACCTACTCCAGCGCGTACCGCAATACCTCATTGCTTCCTATTTGGGCATTACGCCGGTTGGTCTGTCCAAGCTTAGAAAACGTTTGGGGAAAGGATGAGGAAAGTTCAAGTGTCAAGTTCAAATTCAAATTCAAATTCAAGTTCAAGTTCAAAAAAATGACTTTGTGCTTTGCGCTGGCTTCCTTAAATAGAAAAAGGTAAAAGCTCCTCCCTTTTTTTTTAAAGGGAGGTGGCAGCGAGCGAAGCCATGCTGACGGAGGGATGGAGAATGGAGTATTATAGGTTAAAAATCAATACTTTGAGACTACCTCATTACGAGTTATCTAGATATTACCTGCTGGTTTCAGAGCTGTCTTTATAGGGCCCTTTCCAGCCGAAGTAATCTGTCCAATATGACGAAAAGGCTTCAAATTAAAAAAACACAAGCAACAAAAACCTTTAATACTCTGCTAGACCTTTTTTGGCCGAAGCAATCTGTTGAATTTTGCTAAGAAATTTTTTTTACTAATCAATATGCCTACCCTCTACAAACTACCCTTTAGCCTCTAAAAAATCCAAACCTGAAACAACAGCAACCATGCCCCTGCAGTCAAGTTTGAAACCTCAGCTACTCAAAAATCCCAATTTCCAATTTCATCATTCTAAATTCGTAACTCATCATTCGTACTTCTAAACTCCTCTCTCTTTTTTAATCCCTCTTTTAATCCAAAAAATAAATAGCCCTGCCGTCAAAAACATGATGATACCATAAACGGCCGGTGCTATGGCGTATGCGGTATTATTCAGCAGAATAGTGGCAATGCTGATGCCCAAGGTTCCGTTTTGGATGCCACCTTCAATAGTAATGGAAATCCGTTGTTTTAGTGACAGTTTAAATATATACCCCAAACCGTACCCTATGGCCATCGTAATTACATTTAAGCTCAAAGAAACCAATCCGGCTTCATCCAGACTTGAAAGCAACAAGACCCGTTCCTTAATGATGACTGCCAAGAGTACGATCACAAAAAAGATACCTGACGCTCGCTTTACCGGCTTTTGCATCCGTAGGGAAAACTTGGAACGTTTTGATTTTAGGAGCATCCCAAGGGCAACGGGAACTATGACCACAACAAACACCTGTAAAATAGTCTGCAGCACATTAAGCTGAATCAAAGTGCCAGCTCCCAACACTTTTTGCAATCCTAGATTTATGATAAAAGGTATGGTCAGCAAGGTAATAAAACTACAGGCAGCGGTCATAGAGACCGAAAGCGCGGTATCGCCATTGGCCAAATGGGTGATGAGGTTTGACGTAGGACCACCGGGGCAAGCGGCTAAAATAATGACTCCTATGGCAATATCGGGCTGCAACGTAAATACCTCGATCAAGGTAAAACCTACAATGGGTAACAATATCAACTGGCAGACAAGCCCTAGAATGATGGCTTTGGGACGCAGGAACACAGCGGCAAAATCCCTCAGACTTAAGGATAGTCCCATACCGAACATGATAATAATCAACGAGAGGGCTAAAATGGCATTGGAAACGGAATCCATAGGTTAAAGGGTTCTTTCGGTTATCTATGCGTTAAATATAAGGGATTTAAAATTTTCTCGGATATTTTAACCAAAAGAGATAATTCACAAGAAACTTACGGGCTACTGCGCTATTGAAAAGAAAATGAGTTATCCACTTTTCTGTTTATTAAACCAGTTTAACGGAATTGGCCGGAAATTGGACTACCTTGAAGTCCAATCTTAAAATGCACCCCATCATGGCAAACGCGTATATCGATTTAGAATCCCTTAAATTTTTATTATATCAGGTACATGGGCTGCAAGAGGTCTTGGATCTGCCCAACTATTCCGATTATGATATCGGTTCCATCGACCTGCTTTTAAACTCGGTCAAAGAATTTTCGGACAAAGAAATGTATCCCTACTTTAAAGAGATGGACGAGAATCCAGCCCACTTTAAGGATGGGGAAATTATAGTGCACCCACAAGTAAAAAAATACATGAAGGCGGGCGGGGAAATGGGATTTATCGCGGGAGCTTTTCCCTATAAGGATGGAGGCATGCAACTACCGGCAATGGTCATTAATGCATCGGGCTACATTCAAGAGGCGGCAAATAATCATCTACCGGGCTACATCGGACTTACCATTGGTGCGGCGGAACTCATTACCCATTTTGGCAATGAAGCCTTAAACAAAACTTATATTCCTAAAATGCTCGATGGCAGTTGGGGCGGCACCATGTGCTTAACGGAACCCCAAGCGGGCAGCTCTTTGTCCGATATCACCACATCGGCGGAAGCTGATGGCGATGCCTTTAAAATCCACGGACAGAAAATATTTATTTCCGGTGGCGATTACCAAGGTGTCGAAAATATTGTACACCTTGTTTTGGCCCGCATCAAGGGAGCACCTGCCGGCACCAAAGGCATTTCACTTTTTGTGGTGCCAAAAAACAGACCTGATGCGAATGGTAATCTAACACCCAACGATGTGCAAACGGTGGCCGATTTTGAGAAAATGGGCCAAAAAGGCTATTGCACCACACATTTATTTTTCGGCGACAAGCAGGATTGCCACGGATGGCTGGTAGGCGAAGCCAACCAAGGTCTAAAATATATGTTCTTAATGATGAACGGCGCACGGATTGCCGTTGGACGCGGCGCGGCGGCCATTGCAACCGCAGCTTACCACGCCTCTTTAAACTATGCTCATGAAAGGTCGCAAGGCCGCAAATTATCTAGTACGGGCAAAAAGGATGCGCAACAAGAACAAACCCCAATTATTAACCACCCAGATGTACGCCGGATGCTCTTGCTACAAAAGGCAGTTTCAGAAGGGTCCTTGAGCTTGGTCTTCCTCACGGCCAAATACCACGATTATTCCAATTCGCATACCGATGCTGAAGAACGAAAAAAGTATAAACTGCTGTTAGAAATATTGACACCCGTCGTAAAAACCTATCCCTCCGAAATGGGTCGCGTTGCGGTGGACAATGGTGTT
>Ga0208768_1001074_pt1 | contig 15665 bp, 31 predicted proteins | sample AntAceMetag02UK1_FD_184760 | JGI IMG/M metagenome (GOLD analysis project Ga0208768, IMG submission 184760) | Saline lake microbial communities from Ace Lake, Antarctica - Antarctic Ace Lake Metagenome 02UK1 (SPAdes) (version 2) | ecosystem: Environmental > Aquatic > Non-marine Saline and...
CACGCGCTCACGGCGCTCACGCGCCTACGGCTCACGGCTCACGGCTCACGCCAGACACGCAAAAGCCCCCCACCCGTATGGGTGAGGGGCTTAAAGTCGTTGCCTAGTGCTCTTCGTATGCGTCCAACATCGCGGTGTCATGTGCTTCCTGATCAGGCCATGTGATCGAGTCACACTTAGGGCATGCATCCCATTCGACGTCCTCATTGACTTCAGTCTCAACATCTCCGTGGCTGACGCAGTACCTAACGGCAAGCTCTTTCACGTCCACATTCTCCAGCAGAATCATGAGCGCATCGTAGTTGCTAATTGTGTTCGACATGTTGTCCCCTTATCTGTAACGCGCTTTGCGTTATGTGACGACAGTACCACACCTTCCTGACATTACTACCACTTTCCTACATTTTTACTGTAACAATTTGGTAACGGCTCACGGCTCACGGCTCACGCTCTCACGCAAAGAACCCCCCACCCGTGAGGGTGAGGGGCACTAGGCGGGTGGGTTATACGCCAAAAGTCAGGATTCTATTGTTTCCTTCGTGCCAGACCTGTATCCAACTGCCGTTATTACGCAGACTGAAACTAGATTCGCCACCGTCTTCGTCTGCTTTGACCGTGATCATTCTGACGTTGCCTTTTCTCGGCCCATAAGCAGACAATACCAGTTCGGTGATTGTGCCTGAGTACCGTTCGGAAAGTCCACAGATAGTTGCGGTCATTCCCAATTTTGGTTGCACTGACATGATTTTCATTTTTTCCCCTTTTGATTTGTCAATTTTTCTTACATGACGACAGTACCACACCTTCCTGACATTTTTACTGCTTTCCTGCATTATTTTGATAACAATTTGATAACGGTAAAGTCTAGGTATTTTTTCTCGACTCGACTTGAGAGGTCATCTACATATTTTATTTGCAAGTGACTCTTCCAGGCTCCAGGAACTCCGCCGGTAAAAATCCGGCTATTCCAAAATAAAAAAAAATAAAGTGTCTTCCCGCAAAAAAATACCCCCCACCCGTGAGGGTGAGGGGCACTTTTGGTACTTAGAACGCTTGCACTAGTGATGTAATCATTCCGAGCAATACGATAAATATCGAAGGTACGACAATCCGCATCGCAACACGTTGCGCCTTATTGTCGTATGTCTCATGGTCAATGCTGATAAGTCCCTTAACGGTATTTAGTGTATTCATGATATTCCCCTATCTTTGTGACGCTCCCTGCGCCATGTCTTAATTATTACATCTTTCCTGCACTTTGTCAAATCAACACGCTTAGGCGTAACATGAAGCTTGATATGCTGCCTCTCCCACGATATCCGCGTAAATGTCAGCCCATGTCCCCTTCACGGTTGCCTTTCCTGCGCGTACATACACCCTGCGAACCGTGTAGGTGTCACTTACGTCAAGACTTATTACAACGTAATAACCGTGTGCCACGGGCATAACCACCGAGTTATCGGACTTATACACCCTACCGCCACTAATGGCGAATAAATTGCCAGTTCCTACCTGTGACAGTAGTTGATTAGCGTCTAAGGTTCGCACCTCGGTTGCCGTATCTGCTGCTGCAATCATGTTCCTGACTTGCTGTATCCCACTCACAATGTCCCCTATCGCTGTCTAGTTATTTCAGAATGTAGGTTTATCACGGTAGTGATATCAAAGTCACCGTGTCGCGCCGTGTGACTTTCAAGAATCTCTAGTAGTGCTTCCCAAGCAATCTTGGGCAACTCCACCGCTACCATGTTCGACATAATGTCCCCTATCTGAATGCCCTTGTGGCATGGCTCAATTATGGCAGACCTTTATGCACTTTGTCAAGTGGAACCAAAAACTATTTCAATGTGTGCGTGGCGGATCGGCAAAATCGAATAGTTTACTTTTTACCGCGCTCTCGTTGCGAGCACCGCCGATACGACCGCAGCAGCCCCTAACCCAATAGTTAAATCACTTTCCCCCAGTACACCGGAAACTATTGCGCCAACAGATAACAGCACCGCAAAGATAGATGCCCACACAATTCTTCCATTCATTTTATGACTTACGTTTATCGGGGCGAGTGCGACCTACTAATCTTTTGCTCGGATCGCGTGGCTCCACTCCAGTTGAGTAGATCGCCTTTCGTGCGGTTCGGTAGGCTACGCCTAACTCACTTGCAACCGCTTCGATAGATAGCCCGTCTTCATATAGAGTCGCAGCACTAACCGCGATCTTATCTGCCTTCATTTTATTATCTCTCTCTCTCTCTGTATTGGTTGTATTTGATTGGGTAGGTGATCTCTCACCTACCCCCTGCCCGACTATGAGAACATGAGCGACTTACACGCAACGCTCATATCCCCAGCCGGTACTTTACACTCATTAGGTGTAACTACCGAAATCAACGCCCAGAATACCGCGATCAACGATACTGCTAACACGATCTTGCCTCGCGTAGTGAGTCTGGTGCTATTCATGGTGTCCCTTTCTTTGTTGTTGGCAGGACTCTAGCACACTTTCCTGCATAAATAGAGTAGGTACCTATCAGTTAGATACCGTGTCGTCACCGAACTCTAGTCCCTGCCAGTCGTTAGGATTAACCTTAAGCAACCAATTAACGAAAGTAGTGTTACATAATACATTTTTTGTTCGCATATCTCTCTGCAACTGTATTGCTTCACGGACAGAATATCCCTCACGAATAAGGATTAACGCCATTATTAAACCGGATCTATTCCAACCTGCCTGACACCTGACTAGAACTCGCTTGCCGCGTTTCCAGTCCGAGTGTGCTACCCGAACAATGTCAAATAATTCCTCGGAATCAAAGTCTCTCATGTCGTGATCCCAAAAACCGTATCTAATTTCACGGACGAACCAATCAACCGGATTAGCACTAGCGTATAGTGTGACAACCGTATCAAAATTATCAACAGTAATCTCTTTATACTTTGCTCTAGTTCGGCGCTCAACTACGTCATTGTCATCAGTCCCACCCTGCCATAACCCCGGCAAAATCTCAGACCACAGAGGTTCATCATCTTCATGCAAGTCTGAATAGGTAGGTGCTTCGTACTCTTTTAGAGATTCATAAATTGCCATATTTTTTCTCCTTCTTTCTGTCGTTTCCATTACTATATCAAAATGTCAGGCAAATAGCAAATTACCCCCCAGACTCATACATCTAGGGGGTAACTTTACTCATAAACTACTTAAGGAACAATGACTACATTAGTTCCATCAAATAGAAACTCCATGTCTACCGGCGAGCACTCACCTGTAACCTCTAGGCGATTATCCTTTTGCCATGCTTCGACGGCGCGACGTGTTCCAGTACTGAACCAGCCACTAAAGTCTGCCCGAGCACCTGAGTAACCTAACTCCGTAAGTCTTTCCTGCATAATTACCACTGACATACTGCGCTTTTTACGCAGACTATATGTAAGTGCCCCTAAAGACACGTCCACCGTAGGTACAACCGGCCCAACTACTGCCTTTTTTTCTTCAACGGGCTTAGGCTTAACTTCGACCGTATCAAGTTTTTTGTTCTCGACCTCTTCGACCTCTTCGATCTCTTCACTATCTAATTCTTTTTCGTTCTCGGTCATAATTCTCCTAGGTAGGTTACTTTCTTCATCAGTTTACCGCCAATCCTTAGCGGGGACTTGGGTAAAAATCAGCTTATTTGCTTGTTTTATCTTTTAGTGGGCATCTTAGTCCCAAGAATCCACCTAAATAGAATCCCAAAACGGATGCCACAGCGGTACTTAATACAATAATATACAGTTCCATACTTAAATTATCCTATCTTTTAGTTCGTATATAGATAGGTTCAGATGTTGCCGTATCAACATAGGCTGCAATCTGCAACGCCCTCTCCATATTTTCCTTTGTCTTACCTACAGTTCTCCGACCTTCACCATCTAATGCAATCAAAGCCCCTAAAGCATAGTCACCACCACTACCAATAGCGTATAACCCGCGTGAGTCTCGCAGGCAATCGTAATACGCCCCTAGTTCGTACACCGTGGCATTAGCCACTACCAATATATCCGACCCATGCTCCGCGTCTTTTCCATAGGAATTATCACTAAAGCATTTTTTAAGCGCGGGAACAAACTTGGAAACCATAAACTTATCTAATTCTGTCCCTGAGTATTTACCAGCGTCCGGTGGCCTAAAGTTATGGGAAACTATATTAACCGCCCTAAAGTCACCTGCAATACCGAATAGATATTCTCCAACCTCAAAGCATTTACCCGCATCAGTTGGCAATCCGTACGACCTACCGCCGGTACTTATAGACACCAGCGAGTCGTAGCCAACCACCGCCCACCCTCGGCCTTGCACCGCTGCAATAGTTGTCATTATTGGTCATCCTCTGCCGGATACCAAAGTGCATCTCTTAAAACCCCGTCAAACTTTCCACCGCGTGAGCCGTGTACCTCTGCTGATACGTCTTCGTCGTATATCAGGGCGTCAAGCGATAAAACTGCAGTATGCCCCTGCTCATAAAAGCAAACAACTAACCGCGTTACCCCCGCTGCAGAATCATCTACTATCGCTGCATAGAAAGGCGATGCCCCCGCGTTAGGGTGGTAACTGCTCTGCACAATATCTAGGTTTGCCATGTGAATAGAATAGCCTGGTTTTTACATGCCTACCCCCCAGCTATCTCCGAGCAAAGAAATACGCCCCCCCTTTCGGGGGAGCGTATTTAGAGAGAGAGAGTTGCCCCTACTTAAGGTAGCACTTGACCTTACTCTGTTGCTTGCTTGTAGTCGGACTGTACTTTGCATCCGGAATACTTACCGTATCCCCGTACGCCCAGCCAATCGGCGTAGCGTAGGAATACACTACATAGAATGAGAGTCTAAGACTTTCGGCCATCTCTCGATCCAACTGGAACCATGTAGCGTCATAGGGAGAAAGTCGCCCTGAGTTATGGTGTGTCTCTGCGTAAAGGTATTCCGCAGACATGCTATTGCCCTGAAATGGTTCACGGGAGTCAAGTGCTGCGCCAATCTGAGTGTAATTAAGTACTGACATTTTGTTCCCCTTTGTGTGTAGGTGTGTGCTTACATGACATACAATACAGACTTTCCTGCACTTTGTCAAATCGACACGCCCACCCGCATAAATAAACCGCCCCACGCGGGGGAGCGTGAGGCGGTCTACGGGGCTAGGGTCGCCCCTATCGGGAGCGCGGAAAGGGGATTAACGCGCTCGACCAATTCTATGGATTAGAATAGCAGAGTTTTTACCACCCGTTGGGAAACGGTAGAGGGGACAACTCACCCTCTACCGTAACTTTGTGTTCGTTCTTCGTGTTCTTACTGTACCAACTTACCTGCACTTTGTCAAGTGCTACGCTGCATTAGGTGGCAGGAAATAATAATTTTCTTCAACGTCTAGCACGATCTCTGGCATTGTTGGCTCGCTCTTATAGCCAAACTCCAGAGACATTGTGCGATCAAAATCTGGACTACACTCGACCAACCACTCACGATTAGCCGTACAGTACGTCAATACCAAATCCCACTCCGCGCCAAATATATTGACCGAGGTCTTAATCTTTGTGTCTGCGAGTTGCATGTCGTCCCCTTTGTTTGTTGTTGTTGGTGTAACAGTACCGTACCTTTATGCAGTTTGTCAAGCCCCCTTTCCAAAGAATACTTTTACAATCTGCGAGTCGTAGCCCCAGACTCGACCGCCATCTTTTAACATGAGGTCAAACCCTGCACGGCCATTTTTTATGTCGTCAGACTTCTCAACGACAACGCCTGTGCGAAACTCCCCGCTAAATGCCGTGTATGTGATTGTGTCGCCTTCGCTATACATTTTGTTCCCCTTTGTGTTTGTTTGTGTGTCCACACTCTATCAGACTTTCCTGACATTTTCAATAGTTCCGAGTCCAAGTTTAGTAACAGTTGTGTAACGAAATAAGCCCCCCTTTCGGGGGGCGTATTCTTAGGGGTGCGCCCTATCGTAGGCATTCTCTAACGCTTCCTCTATCGCGTAGACAATCTCTGTCTCTGTCGGGTGAGACTCCCACTGTACGTCAGCGCCGTCTAGCAACACATCTTGATTGCCTGCCCAATCTGCGGTGAACACGAACACTGTGTAGATTCCGTCTGCCCATTTACGCAATAGGACGGTGTAGCCGTGAACCTTCTCTTGCAGAAACTCCGCTGAGATTATTTTTTCTTTGTTAATTATCATTCTCTCCCTTTCGTAGGTGTTGTAGCGGTAGCATATCACACCTTCCTGACATTATCTACACATACCCGAACTATTTTGGTAACGGTTTGATAACGGTATTCGCGCCAATCGAAGATCGAAATAACTTATTTTCCGCGCTTACCTGGAACCAGCTAACTAATCCGCCAATCCGATGCGCGGTAAAAATCCCGCTATTTGTTTTGCAAAAAATTAACTCCCGCGCAGCCTCCAAGAAACGCGGGAGTTATTTTTTTGGGAGCGCGGAAAGGGGATTAACGCGCTCGACCAAACTTATGAAATTTTATCTAGCAGCGACATTGGTACGGTGATCAGCCTATCCGCACTGAACCTACCAGCGTCCGTGTCGAGTTTGACCGACACCTTAGTCCGATTCACTACGCTAACCGTCGCCATAGCCCCAATTAAGTACTTCGGACGGCATGAGTCGTTTAACATAACTCGGTCACCCGCGAGCCATTCGATAAACTCTCGCGTACGCATAGTACGTTCTTGCATTCTGTTTTTAATTGCGGTGAAATTATCGTCGTACACGCCCAAAAGTATGCCGTCCAAAATCTCGCCTATGTCGGGATAGTCCTTCATCACGCCCCCTCGTCCATAACTCCGATACTCACGCGAGCCTTATAGTCTACGTCGTCAAAGCCGTAGTACTCGGAAAGGAATACCGTAGCAATCCGAACCGCAAAGTCCTCGTCGTCTTCGTCACCATCTCGCAAAGTTTCGTCTAGCACTACCGTAGTCATCATGGTGAAATAATCTCCCACGAACATAACGGTGCGAGTCAATTCTACTGTGTCTGTGTCTGTGTCTGTACCCATCTCGATCTCCTTTGGTGGTTGGTTTATGCAAAAAATACGGCAAAGATACCGGCAATTATACTTAGCAGAGCCTTAATCTCAGACTCTCCGTCAGATTCTTTTGTGCGCCTACGTCCACCTTTTCCTGCGTGGGCTATACGCTTAGCGGTTCCTATAACCGCGCTGTCCTTAATTAGTCCGTGATACATCTTAATCCCCTATCTGTAAACACTCGTTGTGCTTATGGATAAAGAATAGCATCTTCCTGCACTTATGTCAAGTCCTATGGCTACATAAATACTATCGTCGCAATAATAGACAGTACGGATATTATCGCAGCCATAATAGTTTGCTCAGTCTCGTTAGGCTTGCTCATTCATGTCACGCCTCACAATCATGGCCGAAAGACCACTCATTAGAGTCTACTGTGTTTGTCATATCAAACACACGTTCGCACTCAACGCATGTGCGGTAGAAGATCGAGTTCGCAAGTGTTTTAGGTGCCATTTTGTTTCCCCTTAGTTAGTTGCTTTCTTCGTATCCGTATCATATAGGACTTGTAGTTACTTTGTCAAATCCGGTGCAAAATCAAATAGCGCAGTTTTTACCGCGCCACGGGGGGAGTTACCCCGCCTTTCGGCGGGGCACTTAATTAACCTTGACTTATGCGCCCTTATCCAGTAGTTCAATGCAGTCCGCTAGAGCCTCGCGCTTGCCTTTCATTGACCGCTTGTATGTCTTGCCGGTAACGGCAGCGATATTTATAAGCGCCATCTTCGAGCCGTTGCGCGTGAGTTCCATTCTGCCGTCCGTGTTTAGGTACATTTCGATAGCCTGCTTAGATACGAACAACCTAAGGTGGTCTGAGACGCTAGGTGTCATTGAGAGCGATATTGTCATTTTGTTCCCCTTTGTGTGTAGGTGTTTTGCTTACAGGACAGACATTACACTACCTCTCTGCACTTGTCAAATCAAACCGCATACCGGCGTGTCACACTAAACTAAATAAGTTGTTTGGAAGTTTCAATCAAATAGCCAGCTTTTTACCGCGCACCATGACAGATGAGAATACCCCGCCTTTCGGCGGGGCAGTTCACTCTCTTAGTACTCTCCGTCCTCTCTCCATCTTTCGGAGTCGTAGTCGCTCTTGGCATCTACTCCGTACGCATCGGCATTTTCCCACAGTGAGTCACTGTGGCATTCGGTGCAAAACTCTTTGCCGACTTCGTCCGCCTCACACTCAAATGTCTCTGGGTCGAACCACGTTACCCGAACCTCTGTCGCGGTTGTTACATAGTATTCGTCATCCCATCCAGCGCAGTTTGGGCAATACAATTCGTCTGAACCTATAACCGCCAGTACATCATGCGCCGACGTAAGTACCTTGCCGGTCATCTTACTGAGTACCGCATTAAAGTGGAGCAACGTAAGTTCGTTGTCCTCTAGGGCGATCACTCCTTGAGGAATATCCTCTAGGCTAATGTATTCCTTGGTAGTCATTTTGTCCCCTTTGTGTGTAGGTGTTTGCTTGTGGGTGAACCTTACCGTATCTCCCTGACATTTGTCAAATCAAACCGCGTACTGAGGACGCGACACCCGCCAAGGTATCGCGCCCTCACGACTACGCTTTTACCAGAATTAACTTCTGTCCCTTGCCAGTCCCTAGGCCGACCCCGAACACTTTGTAGTGCGTGTCGCACATATTCGCCCAGCAGCCTAGTGAAGTCCTTCCATCATACTCTGCGGTCGCGCTACACATATCGCACTTAGGTAGTGCGCTTACGGTTGCTTGAGTTCCCATGATGTCCCCGATCATTTGTAGGTGTTTGCTTATGGGTGAGACACTATCATACCTTTCTGCAGTTTGTCAAATCGTGTTACCGCATGCGTGTCGCGTTGGTAAAAACTCGGCTATTCGCACGACATGGCAAAACCCCCCTACCGTTTCCAGTAGAGGGGTCGCCGTCCTTGAGTCGGGGGACACACGCCTAGGGGACGAACCGACTCAAGAAGTCAATCGCTTGCCGACCTTTGTCAGAGCGTCAGCGCATGCTTGCCCGATCTTGGTAGCAGCCTCTGTCGGGGTAAACTTTCCTTCGATCACCGTACCGCTACCCCCAGAAAGGTGTCGGGCTGTACCGCCATGATCAAACGGAATCCAGACAACCGCCACGCCCTCTTGAGCGCAACGCCGTGACCAACGCTTAGCGTTCTCTGTCTCCGTCGAAGTGTAGCAACCGTCAGACACAATCACTAGCAGTCGCGCACCCGAACCGTATAGCAGATTAAGCGAACCGTCCAAAGCGCGAAACGCCTCATCAAACTTTTCTGTACCGTCTGGCGCATTGTAAACTTTGACCTCTGTCATGCGTTCGCCGGGTCGAAGTGTGGGGAATACCGTGTTGCCGTAGTAGACCATAGCCGTCTTAGCCTGCGCTCTTTGTGCAGCAGCACTAAGCACATATGCCGTGGTTGCCATTGGCTCCATAGCACTCTCCATTGAACCGCTAATGTCCACCATGACTCCGACCGTTAGTGTCGGTTCGTCCGTGTGCTTGCGTACCTTGCGCTCAAACGGTTCGACCTTAGTTCCCAGTACGCCCTTGGCTTTCAATGCCTCTCGTTGCACGATAGCGCGTGAGCGTAGCCGTCCGGCAGGAGTCTCACTCCGAACCTTGGTTAGGTCGCGCTCACGGTACTTAGCCTTATCTAGCATGACCGCAACGCGAACCGCAGCAGACCGTTCTTCTGGGCGTGGTGAGCGTGACTCTTTGAGCCTAGAGTATGTGCCCATACCCGAACCTTCTGCCGTGTCCTTACCGCCAAATACCCTAGTGCTAGAGGCCTTTGCTTCCTTAATCTCTTTAGCCTTCTCCGCACGTTCGCTTACAATCTCTTCGCGCTTCTCCATATCTTCGGCATCTTCCAGCGCGTCATTGGCATTGACCGCAACCGTGTCGGCAATCTCAGAGAGAGCGTCCAACATATCTTGCACCATGTCACCAGCGCCACCTTCGCCACCTTCGCCACCTTCGGGTTCGCCCTTTTCTTCGGCAACCTCTCGCAGTAGTGCTACCCACTCACGCGCTAATTCGTACATGGTGTTGAAGTCAGTGTAGTCAGTATGCGCTTGAGCATCTTGAGCAATCTCGCGCAACTTCACAATAATATCAAGACCTAGGTAGTCGTCCAACATATCCGTAAGTTCGCGCACATCTGACAGTGGCAGGACTCCGGCATCAACTCTGGCATACACCAGTCCAACCAAAGTTCCGGCAGCCGTAGTGTTCGACATACCAGCAAAAGTCTCCGCAGCATCAGCCACAACAATCTCCAAAGCGCAAGCGCGTAGGAACGCTCTCATGCGAGGCATGGCTACCAGACCTAGGGACTCAATACGACTTTCTTCTAGCAGCATCAGAGCCTCAAACTCGGCAGGGGAAAGCGCATCTCTCGCATCTGGCAAACTCCAAAGCGAGTAGCGAGCGTGGCAGGCTTCATGATAGATAGCCCCTACCGCCTTTGGAAACTCATAGCGTCCTGAGCGCGTAGTCAAGTCAATGTCGGCAGGCTCTACGCCATAACCGAAAGCAACGTCTACGTTTACCTCAACCTCTGCGCTTGCAGGTATGAAGCATGCGGGGGCTTCCCCCCCAGCGCCAGCGCCAACGTAGGCAATAATGTCACTTCGACCTGACCAGACGTTGGCAAGTTCGCCAATCTGTCGCCCAACGCCTAGCCACTCTATCGGAGTAGCCTCTGCGCGAGTAGCGTTAATTTTGTAATGTCCCATTGTGTGTTCCTGTCCCTAGTGTCCGTGTGTCCTTACATGAGTGAATCTATCATACCTTTGTAGGTGTGTCAAATTAAGGGGGTGTGAGGGGTCGGCACCTACTCCGACCCCCCACTTGCCAAGACCTTTCGGAGGTCAGATCTTGGCAGGTCGGCACTCACTACCAAACGCCCTTGAGAGTACGTCAGCCACAATCGGCCTGTCCATCTCCGGGGCAGCAGCGAGCAAGTTAGAGATAGCGAACGTAGTACCAAACTCGGTACTAATGTCACGAAAGGCAAGTAGTTCGCGCATCTGAGGTGCCCATGAAACCTCTTGGCTTACTTGCTTTTTAGCAAGGTTCTGGGCGCATGTAACCATAGTGGTGCTTACGCCTAGTTTGCGTGATAAGTTCCAGTCCGTAGTCATCTCGACTTGGATAGTGAACCGCGATAGCAAAGCCTCTGACAACCGAACGCCGGGTGCGTTTGGGTTAGTAGCAGCCACGACGTAGAAGTCCGGGTGAGCAACAATAGTTCCGCGCTCTGGGTTAGCCGTGATAGACAATTCGCGTCGTCCGTCCATGAGTCCGTATACCAGTGAGAGTACCTTTGGGTCAATGAGTCCGATCTCATCTATGAAGTAGACCAGACCCTTCTCCGCAGCACGAACTAGCCCACCATCTACCCACTCGAAGCCACCACTAGGTGTTTGGACGTAGCCCCCGATCATGTCGGAAACTTCCGTATCGCCAGTCCCCATCAAGGTAATTGTGTCCTCACCGAAAGCAGCCTCGACTAGCGCAGTCTTTCCGCAGCCGGGTGCGCCGTATGCGAGTACGAACATTGGAGAGCCACTACTACCGCCAAAGACTTTGGAAGTAACTTCACGCGCTTTGCGTAGGGCAGCGACATCTCCATGCTCTCCCCAGAGGCGAGCGTGGTATGCCATGCCATTGGGTCGAAGGTATACGCCTTCTCCATCTACCGGGTCGGCCATTGGCTCAACTACCGTAACTCCGCGTGGCTTACGTCCTCCACCCGAAGCGCGAGCAACGTAACGCCCTTGAGGGAGTACCGCAGCAGCGAGTTTAGTTGCAATATCCGCATCAACATTCTGCATTACCGCATCTGAGATTGTCTCCCAGAAGCCAACGCCTAGCGGTGTGTATCTTTCGGTCATCGTCGTGTCAATCATTGTGTCCTCCATTGTGTATGTGTGTAGGTGTGTAGGTGTGTAGGTGTATCAGAAACCATTATTAACTAATTCGGCAGGAAAGTCAAGTGCCGAACGCGATTGCGATATTCTGTATAGCATTTTGGTTGGAGTCTTGTAGTGCCTGAGAGAGTCGTAATCTTTCTTGGATACTTCCACCAGAATAGGACTCTTTATCAACTTCCAATCTCCGCGTAGCAGTTGGTCAAACAATACCGTCGCATATTTCATGCGTCCCTCGACGTATTCTTCCCTAGGCATTTCTGCATTGTGGGTGATACCTACGAGAGATGTAAACTTCCATTGCTTTTTAGGTGTCGTTGTCGTAACAGTTCGCCTAACAATCATGGAAGGAACTAATGTCCCCTCATTGTCGTAGCCATCTGGCGCGATAACAACCTGTGTAGTTGCGCCATCTTTTGCAAACTCCGCGTAGACCGCAACTCCCTGAACGTCTTTATCTTTGTCTAACATGTGTCCTCCATTGTGTAGGTGTGTAGGTGTGTAACTTGCTAAAGCATTTATATCATAGAGGGAGAGTCAATGTCAAATCAACTCTCCCCCGCGTGTCAGATTATGGACAACTCATTCACAAACTCTTTGAGAGAAGTTATCGAGATAGGGCTAGTTATGTCTGCCTTATCGTTTAGTTTGTAGACTACGCCTGTCTCCCACTCCACCAGATAGATGAAGTCATAGTCTGGCATAGAGAACGTGTCTACGCTAAGTCCGTATCCTGTCTCTTCTCGCCAATCGTTGCCAATAAACTCCGAAATACATATGCGAGTTGCGTATGCAGAGTCTTGCCAACGTGGCTCTGCCTTGAGCAGCGCGAGGATTAGTTTCCCCTCTTGGACTTCTCCGCCCCAGTGTGAGTAAAGATAAATTGTTGGAGTATCTTTATTCTCCCTGAATCCAACTACCGAACGATCTCCCATTTTGTGCCCCTTACTTTATAGGTGTGTTTTGCTTATGGAGTGAATCTATCATAGAACTATTATCATGTCAAATCATGGCGCGTCCTGCGTGTCGTGGTAAAAATGTGGCTATTTGAATAGTGAGTTTTTTACCGCGCAGGTAGTAAGTGAGGGGAGTTTCCCCCCCTCACTCTTCGCGCTACTTAGCGTTAAGTACTGTGAAGATTGTGTTCATAGTGCAGGCTTCCAACACTCCAGGAAACTTTGACTCCATGTACTCTTTATCAACATTCGTACGATTACGAACAACAATGGAAGCGCGTACGTTGCCCTCAACATATGCAGTATCCGCATTACCCATGACTCCGCGAATTAGTGCTTCCAATCGTGCTTGCTCTGCCTTCATCTCTTTGGCTAGAGCCTTGGCAGCGTTGTAGTCCTCTACCAACTTTACAAACTTTGCGCCTTCCGCATCTTGAAAGTTCACGGAAGTGGTTAGGGTGTTTGTTGTCATTTTGTCTCCCTTTCGTAGGTGTTGTGCTTACGGGTGTAACACTATCATAGAACTAATCTCTATGCAAGTTGGGGGGTCGGTTGGCGTGTCGAAATCGAATAGCCAGTTTTTTACCGTAGGGGGTGGGGTGGGGGGAGTTTTCTCCCCCTACCCTCATACCATAACTTCGATATCCAACTCATCTTTAGAGATTAACATGTCTGGCGAAACGACTCGGGGGCAATCATCAAACGGAATATCATCTTCGTCTTCTGCATCTTCGCAGTAGCAGTAGTCGCTCCGTTTCATTGTGTCCTCATGTGTCTCTGGGATATCCCAACAATCATTGACGACAATCTCACCGCCCGTAATCTCTAAGTCCTCACCGAAACCTTGCTCTTCTTCCCAGAAGAATGACATGTTTAGCGTTGGGTATTGCTCTGCCAACTTAACAAGTACGATAGTTGGTGGACTCCACGCCGTTTGGAAGTGGTAGGAAACCCTACTCTCCTTCTCTCCGTGGATTAGGTCACTCACGGCATCACAGGCTTCCCACTTAGTATTCCAGTGGGTGTTATTCCATTCGTACCAGAAATGGGTTGCGTGTGTGCCACCTCCCATAGACTCGTTGTACTTATGCAAGTCCTCGCCTTCAGGCCGTGAGATATTCCAGAATGAGAAATCTTGATCTGTGACTACGGCATCTACCGTAATCATCTTGCCGTCTGCCCACTCAGAACCTTTTGTGGTGTAGGGGGCAGATACCTGCGCGACTAGGCGCGTGATCTGCTCTTTGTCTCCAATAATGTTTAGGCTGTTATATACCCAGTTGGGCATCTTAGTCTCCGTCTTTTGTAGGTGTGTATCTTACAATTCTATTATAGCATGTGAGGGTTGCTTACGCAACCGCCACCTTCTGCATTATGTACCCAGTACTTTGTGCTTCGATCTCGGCATACTCTTCGTCATAGAATCCGCCACAGTAATCAACTTCAGTTCCGGTCTCGTCCAAGATATGGTAGGCGTACACTTCACCAGAAACATACCGACTATACATCTCGACTTCTTCAACTAGGTAGTCATCTACCCTACCTTCGTCCACGCCAAAGTATTCAATTAGATCAGCGTTGGTGTATACGAAACCGACCTGCCCAGAGTCCCAACCGCATGTGTATGGATTAGTACCTTTGGTCGCCTTAATCTCAATCCCGCCGTGTTCAAACATGTAGATAGGAAGAATGTGTGTGCCTGAATTTTTACCAATATCGGCAGCAAGTTCATGCCAACCTTCGTAGTCGTTTGAGTTGTACCCGTCCTCGTTCGGAAAGTCAAACTTCTTATGGAACATAACTATCCGCGATAGCGTGTCGTCATCTCTCGGTGACATTGGATCTCGGTCTTGAGTAATCTCGTATGTATAGGTCATTTTATTTTCCCGTCTTGTAGGTGTCTTGCTTTTGAGTCAGTCTATCATAGAGTTATTAGTGAGTCAAGCCCTAGCCAACCGCGTGTCGGAAGGCTAGGACTGCTCAACTACTAGACCCCTATCGGGGTTAGAACTTCTTCGCGTGAAAGTTCAGTCACGGCAGCCGTCCAGAAATCTACGGTCAGTTCGACACCAATCGCAAACTGAATCATCCCTGCAAGTGAGTAGGTGTGGTCAGCATCTAGGGCTATCTCTAGGTACTCATCCACCTTATCCATGTTGCCTACATACCAATGTGCAATAGCGGTTACAGTGGCAACTGGTGCAAGTTGATCGCGGTAGGTTGCTTGAGTGAGATTCTCTAGGTGAGTAATCGCCCTTTTGATATTCTCAGTCTTGTTTAGGTCGTATAGAACGCCGTCCCTAATTTTAACGTCTGTCAGTGCAGCAACGATTCTCTCAGGATCGCTAACCACTTCATCCGAACTAAGTTCGGCAGTAATGAAACTTGCCTCGCCGTTTCGGAAATCGTAGTCCTTCGTCATCTCTGCCATGTATCCAACAATCTTTGCGTACTTCATTTTAATCTCCCGTCTTGTAGGTGTTGTGCTTATGGTGGAACTATATAATACTTTGAGTTGCCTGTCAAGTTGAACCGCACATAATCTTAAACTTGTTTTAGCGGTCTAAACCAAACTATTTTTTAGTCGCGCTGAATACTATGTCAGCCTTGCCGAACACACATAGGCGGCACCTACTACATGCCGATCCTTCGGTTGTGATTAATCCGAACGCCTGCGCTTTATTATTCTCTGGGCAC
>Ga0208768_1001080_pt1 | contig 15644 bp, 14 predicted proteins | sample AntAceMetag02UK1_FD_184760 | JGI IMG/M metagenome (GOLD analysis project Ga0208768, IMG submission 184760) | Saline lake microbial communities from Ace Lake, Antarctica - Antarctic Ace Lake Metagenome 02UK1 (SPAdes) (version 2) | ecosystem: Environmental > Aquatic > Non-marine Saline and...
TACTATTTAAGTATATGGATAACGTTGAATTTGACGAAGAACAGTATTCCCAAACTACGAGTTCGGGACAGAAACCATCGAAGATGGCTGCTAAACTAATTGCGCTTGGTCTTGTCAAAGATGAAAAGGGTGCGAATTTTTTATTAATAGGTGTGATTGGAGTGTTGGTGGTCATATTTTTTATTGCTGTTTTGTCTGGCGGAAGCAATAACATCCCTACAAATATAGAGAGAGCAGCATCTGAAAGACCTGCATAGTAACATGAATTATATTGATAACAACAGTAAAGGCTTCACCTTGATCGAGCTCTTGGTAGTAATTGCCATCATTGGCACGCTTGCGAGTGTGGTGCTTGCAAGTTTAAATACTGCACGAGACAAAGCTCGTGATGCGACCAGACTTGCAGGAATACATCAGATACAACGAGCATTACAACTCTACTGGTTAGAAAATGATGGTAATTATCCTCAAGAAAATTCTAGCAATGGATCCTGGGAAGACAGTACAGAAGATGGCGGTGACTTCCTTGATGAACTAGTTGATGGTGGCTACCTACCAAGCGCAATACTTGACCCCATAAACGCTAGTAACTTTAAATATAGTTATTACGTTTACGGTGCTGGGAGCTATGCCTGTCCCTCAAACAGAGGGCAATTTTACGTACTGGGTGCGCGTGATATGGAATCAAGTGGACGTCCCCATCCACTAAGTCCTGGCTGGTCGTGCCCAAGCAGGAACTGGCAAAATGAGTTTGACTGGGTGACAGGAAATTTTGAGAACTAAGAAAAAGAGCAAATGATGTCTCTATAGAACCCTATTCTACCCAATAATACTGTATCCAAGGACTACCGCACAGCATCAACTTTTACGACTCAAAACACGTGGTACTATTTAAGTATATGAGCAACATTGAATTTGGCGAAGAACAGTACTCTCAAACGAACGCCTCTGGGCCAAAACCATCAAAGATGGCCGCTGCAATAATACGCATAGGTCTTGCTACAGACGAAAAAGGTGCAAATACTATATTAATCGGGCTGATTGCTGTGTTAGGCGTTATATTTCTTATTGCTGTTTTTTCAGGAGGAAACAATAGCTCTAGTAATCAGCCCTCAGTTCCTGATCTAGATAACTACCCTGAGATGGAAGTATAGTCATGTGGAAAAATACACCACAAAAAGGATTCACCTTAATTGAGCTTTTGGTAGTGATTGCCATTATTGGAACACTGGCGAGTGTTGTTTTAGCTTCGCTGAACACAGCGCGATCTAAAGCTCGTGATGCCAGCAGGATAGCTAGTGTGAAAGCAATTATCACAGCGCTAGAGGCAAACTACTCAGATACTGGTACATATCCACTTTCTACTGGGGGAGTTGCAAACTGGATTTGTAGTGGTCATGCAAACTGGGAGTCTGGCAACACAGCAACAGCTCTTAGTACCTGGCTACCAAAAATACCTGTCGATCCAACCAGCAATATCGCTGGGGGTACAGGTGCTTGGCCATGGGAAGCTGGTAACTATGGGTATTGCTATTTTCGAGTAAATCCTGCTAATGCTGGCTGGGGTGGGAACATGTACATGCTTATATTTCGACTTGAAAATTCAAATATGAGTCTTGAAAATACTGATGGAGTATATAATTGTAACAGTCTTTTTAGAGACTATGGAGGTAATGACGGATACATCATCACCTGGGGAGGCAGTTGTTAGTAATAATCTACCCTGCTAACACATATCAAATCCTTTTAAGAGAGATAATAACGTGCGCATAGAACCATATTCTACCGAATAATGCTGCTGTAGCCAAGGAGTAAGGCACAGTGACAGCTTTTATCAGCCAAACCCACATGGTATTATTTTTATATATGAGCAACATTGAATTTGACGAAGAACAGTACTCTCAAAACAGTTTCAGAGTACCAAAGCCATCTAAAATGGCTTCCTTGGTAATCAGTACTGGTCTAGCAAAAGATGAGAAAGGTGCGAATGCTGTACTGGTTGGATTGGTACTTGCGCTAGTGGTTATATTCTTTATTGTTGTATTTTCTGGGGGCAATGAGAAAAACACCATAGATGAAGGAAGTCCTGCGCTTATAGATCCAGTTTTATAATATATGTTCCAAAAAAATCACCGTACAGGCTTCACCTTAATCGAGCTTTTAGTGGTAATTGCTATTATTGGAACACTGGCGAGTGTTGTACTTGCAAGTCTAAATACTGCCCGAACAAAAGCTCGTGATGCTGCTCGTTCTGCCCAGATAAAGCAAGTAAAAACAGCTATGGAACTCCATTATGATGATAATAATGGGTACATAGCGCAATGTTCGTCATACCTATACCAGAGAACTGAGTTAAATTCTTACATGGGAAGTCTACCTACAGACCCCACTTATGAGGGTACCGGCTCAGACTATCGATATTGTGGCAATGCTTCTTCTTATGCTATACGTATTCGATACGAAGACACTTCGCGCCCAGGTACTAATGCTACTGGTTTTTGTAAAACTGGAATAAATATGAGCTCAGGATGGTGGGGTACAGGCACACCAACTTGTGAAGGTATCTAAACATTGACTATGCCAACAAGAGAAAGTTCCCTGCTACACTTTATGTACATCATGACTATAAGTATATAAGTAGTGCATCCAAGGAGTACTCAATATACCAACCGTGACTAGTCAAAACTCATGGTATCATTCTTACATATGAGCAACATTGAATTTGACCAAGAACAGTACTCTCAAACTACTAGTTCAGGACAGAAACCATCTAAGATGGCTGCTGCATTAATTGCACTTGGTCTTGTCAAAGACGAAAAGGGGGCGAATTTTTTATTGATAGGGTTGATTGCAGTACTTTGTGTAATCTTTTTTCTTTCCCTCTCATCAGGTTCGGAAGAAATAGAATTTGTGCCCGTTGACGATCCGTCACTCGAATTATCTATTTAACATGTATAAAAAGCCACACATCAACGCCAAAGGTTTTACACTCATAGAACTCTTGGTAGTGATTGCTATTATTGGCACACTGGCGAGTGTGGTACTTGCCAGCCTCAATACTGCAAGAGAAAAGGCTCGAGATGCATTTAGATCAGCCAGTGCCAAAGAGGCAGAAAAGGCTTTACAGCTATACTGGCTGGATAATAATAGCTATCCGAGCACAGGGAGTTCTTGGCGAGGAGGGGCAATTGGATGTTACGGTGGGCATGGTTATAGTGCCACAGGGTACATTCCTGGACTAGTGCCAAATTATATTTCACAACTACCTAAAGAACCTCAGCCAGTGGGTGGGGCGTGTTTTCTCTACAGATCAGATGGTACTAATTTTAAGCTTCTGGTGCATGGGACCTATGAAGGATGTACAGCGGGTAGTTGCCCGCTGCAGGACCCCGCTCGGACCTCTCAACAGACCGGAGCAATATATTCCCCAGGGGCTCGAATGTGGTAATACAATCCATAACAAGCAGACTTATTTGTTTCTGGAGAGACTGAGGTACACTTAACACTGGCACCACTAGACAATGACCACAAGAAGCAGTACTTCTTGTGGTCATTGTATTTCTTTTATTGACTCAAGCTACCAAACCCAGCATCCGTCTTCGTAATGATCTCAATGATTGCAGCCCCATCTTCACAAATCTCTTCAGTGATAGACCTGTAGATACTATCAATATCAGCAACTGACACTGCTTTGTACGATTGTTTGGGACTACTTGCCAGTTGCGTCACAAAGTCCATATTTACATTATCCCCTAAGCCAATAGTAAAGACACTGACTCCTTGTGCTCGTACTGTCGCAGCGGCTGTGAGGGCATACTGCTCAGGCTCTTCATCTGGTGCAGTCGCCAGACCATCAGTGAGCAACACCATCACCTTCCGGGCTTCACTACTATGGCGTAGTGAAGTTAATTCCTCTCCACCACGGTACAAGGCATCTCCCGTGTTGGTACTTCCAGCCTCCTCGTTTGGATCAATTGTAAGGGCTGCTATATTTATTGCTACCTTCTGTACATCTCCCGTGAGAGTATTTCGTACAATGGCATCACTAGCAAAAGTCACCAATGCTACCTGATCTCCCTGCTGAAGTCGGGCAGTAAATGCTTGCGCGGCGGCTAATACTGAGGTCACTGGCTGTGGAGGTGTATCACCATCGTTATTCATACTCCCCGAAAGATCAATAGCAAGCAGCACATCTGTTGGCACGTCACAGCTACGCAAGGTCTTTGCAATTGGCTCAGGCCAGGTAAATATTGCCGTCTGTGTACTCCTAGCTGCAAAATTATCTATAAAGGTTCGTGAGGACGTGAGGGCATTACCCTTGGCATCAAAAATTGTTGCAATGACCTCAGCTTCTCTTACGCTGGTCAGAGCATTGTTATAAATTTGCGCCTCAAGGCGAGGACGTGCATCAGCACCAGTTAGCTTTCGTGACTGTACTGTAAACTGCCCTCTTCCAGCGGATGACTGAATCCAGGTAGTGATGTCACCAAGCTGCATGATGGTCTGTGTAGGAACTCTTCCTTGCGTATCGATACGGGCTTCAAACACTGGGTACACGCTATCAGGAGGCAAGATCGTCGTACCTGAACGTTCTGTTATAAGTCCTTGCGAATCGTACAAAGACAAAGTGTACGGCACTTCTGGAGACGCTGCGGTAAGATTGTTATTTTCAATGTATGCCACAGCATTATACTGCCCATCTGTTACCCGGAAGCTTCGTGACCACTGCACAGTTGGTGCCGTCACATCAAACACACAAATACGATTACACGCACCCCCACAATCCGTCCCCCGTTCTTCTCCATTCTCTCTGCCATCAAAACAGGTTGGCGCAGCGTAAAAGGTGGTTACATATACCAGACCTACAACAATCACCCAAAAAGCCCCAAACCCAGTTCCGTACTGCACTCGACGATAAAATGCCCACTTCCGTATAATACTCATTGCATACATTGTACCAAACAAATGCCCATAGGTGCTTCTCTTTAAAGAATAATTCTCAAAGAGCGATGAATCCATATCTGACCCTAACATGCCCCAGTCAATTAAAGACGAACAGTCTGCCAAATAAAAAAGATGCCCTAAGGCAACTTATACGTGATGGCGGGGGTCGGCGATACACCGACCCCAAGCTTCTCCCTTAACCGCAGTTCAGTATGGGTAGGACATTCACGTATTGTGCTTGTTTGCCGTGGGGACTATGTGACCCGGAGCCCTGTTTCCCTGTGCGATTACTACCAAGTAGACTTCCTAGCTACTGTCGTTTACCCGCTGCTTATAAATAAGCTAACTCACCATCATAGACTAATCTTAGGGCATGGCACACCTAAATGCAATAGTATTAGTCAATAACATAAGTTCAGAATTCTGCTGTGAATAAGTGAACAAGCTTAGTAATTATCACGGATATATGTCGAAATTTTCCTTTTGGGCAAATTCATGGACGAAGCTGAAAGCGCCAACCTCTAGCAGGAAATCTCTGCTTAATAATTAAATATAATAAAAACCACGAAATTAAATGATGAAAGGAACGTAGTGACTATTCAGAATTTATGTTGCTGGAAAATAGTGAGCTTACGAACATATTTTCTGTACGCAGAGTGCAAGACTTTTTCTCTCCTTGAGAAAATCGCTGGACGAAATTCAAAACTCTATGTTGAATGAACAAAGGAGCGTAGCGACTATTGTGAATTTAGATCCCAATTCCTTCCTTTCCTAGAAGGAATTGCTGGACTGGCGCTGACCTACTTCGTCAAATGAGCAAACAAACCAAAATTTATTTTTGTTTGTTTTGTGAATGCAGACGAAGAAAGCTCTGCTTACCCTCTGGAGAGTACAGACTCTATCTTGCAGGACTAAATATAATAAAAACCACGAAATTGAAATTCAAAACTCTATGTTGGCGCTGACCTACTCTCCCTCTTGCGAAGTACCATCGGTGCTGGTGAGCTTAACTTCCGTGTTCGGAATGGGAACGGGTGGACCCTCGCCGCCGAAGCACCAACATAGAATTTTCAATAAATTCGTGGTTATTATACATCACGGGTTACGCAATAATTTTAAAGGGAATTAAAACTATTGCGTAACCCACGATATTGATTCGTAAATAACTACTTTCTGTCTATAACAGGCAAAACCTGTTATAGACTGACTTTTACAACACACACCGTACACACAATCAAATTGTATAGCTTGCCATGGATGAAAAACGGAGGAAATTTCGAGGCGTGGAGTAACAATAATTGAAGTGGGCCCTTAGGCCAGCGCCAATTATTTTTTCTTCACAACACTGAAATTATCCAGTTTTTCATTCATGGGTGATGTGCAGCATTCCCTATGGGAAACTACGTCTTATTAGTACACCTCGGCTGCACGTATTACTACGCTTCCACCTAGTGCCTATCAACCTCATCATCTCTGAGGAGACTTAATGATACCTAATCTTCAAGTTGGCTTCCCGCTTAGATGCTTTCAGCGGTTATCCATTCCAAACATAGCTACCCTGCGGTGCCACTGGCGTGACAGCAGGTAGACCAGAGGTTTGTTCATCCCGGTCCTCTCGTCGTGTGTTCCCCTGTTTCCAGGAGCACAGACTATACCTTCACCTTTCTCATATGAACAAATGAGCTAAGGGGCAACATGTTATCAATAGAGAATGTCAATTCCATGTCCAAAGACATCATATTGATTCAAAACATCTACCGATCCGCAACACGAGGTTATTCGTGCGCTGAGTCGTTACGGGGTCAAACCAAGTTGTGCATACAGTTCTTCTTTAGTTTTACGTTTCTTAGAATCGTAATTCGCATTTTGAATAGTAACTATATATGAAACAATCTTTTTCAGATCATTCATAGTCATATCTTTAAGTTTCGTTTTTATGAGAAGCTCACATGCATGCATGAGTGCTTCACATTGCACGTCCTTAAACCGTATATACGGTTGAAATGCTGACAATAATTCACAAACTGTTTTGTATCCTTGGATACGCAGTTCACTCATACCATCATTTCGTGTTGAGATATACCCAACACCAAGAAACTTCTTCATCCAAAGAAGATGGTGTTCATACCGAGAATCTTGATATAAGCAGATTGTTGCCATGAAGCGAATACCACGCGAGCTATCGCTGCGTTTTTTCACTTGTAGCATCAAGCTGCCATCACCATCAAGAAATCCGGCAATATAAGCTGTATGTTCACTTGATCGACTTCCCACGGTATTACCTTAAAGAGGATTCTGGTCCTCAAGCAAATTATATCATGACTGGACCGTACATAATATAATTCTTGGACTAGAAACGTATGAAGGTTTCACCGTTATGAGTTGCGTTTTCGACAGCCGTTTCCAGCTGAAGTAGCAATTTCTTACTAGGGATAAATCTCGTCAAGTATCGACGCCTGCAGTAGATAGGAGACCAACCTGTCTCACGACGGTCTAAACCCAGCTCGCGTGACTTTTTAATTGGCGAACAGCCAAACCCTTGGGACCTGCTCCAGCCCCAGGATAAGTCGAGCCGACATCGCTGTCGATTCTATGTATTTATTAGCATAATGTAGCGTGAGATACATTATAAAGTACATAAAGGGTCTCACATTACTGTGAGGATCGGACTATATCTTCATCCAAATATTATTGTGGCGAACCACTAATTTGGAGATTGGCGTGTAGTCTCTGAGGGTTCTTCATATCATACTAATGACGTAGAAGTCTTCCCTGCTGATTGTCCCAACCATGCAATGTTTTCAAGCCGCGCAGCGTATTCTTTCGAATTACTGTTTGGGCCTTGCATGCTTTTGTTTTTAGGCTTGGGAGTTCCAGCATATAGCCAATTGGTTTTGGTAGCACATTACTGCGCTAGGCACCCCGATGTAATGTAAACTTTCATAAACAAAATTTAAGGTGCCGAACATTGCCGTCGCTATGGACGCTTGGGCAATACTAGCCTGTTATCCCCAGGGTAACTTTTATCGGGTAATCTCCGGATGCATCTAAAGCATACCATCGGTTCACTATGCTCTACTTTCGTATCTGTTCGGCATCTACGCCTTACAGTCAAGCCAACTTATGCCATTGCACTATCATCACGGTTTCCATTCGCGACTAGTTGACCTTGAGACCCCTCCGTTACTCTTTAGGCATTTATGTTAACCAATTTCTTCCGCATAGACGGAATCTGCTGTACATATGGCTCTACCAAATGGGTAAAACTTGATGCAGAATGTGCACCTATATACAACCTCCATGAATCATTTCTCTGCTTATGAAGTGTCACTTGTATTCCAAATAAGATATCAAGTTTTTCTCTTGCAAACTCTAGATCTTCTTTTGTATATCCAAGCGTGTGAATGTTATACGTATGATGTCGATTTGATTTACGTGAACCATCATCCATAAACCATATTGCTAAACCAAGTTTAGTAAGTATTTTATGAATCATAGGCGGAATTCGTTTTTTCTTATCAACATAGAACTGTTGAGCATAAAATCTAAAAATTCCCGTAGACCGTGTGGTAAAACCTACACTTATTCGACCATCTTTTCGTACTCGTCTATAGACCTCTTCTTGATCACAAAGATGTTGAAATTGTGTAAACAGCCACTGTGAGTAGTCTGCTTGTGCTTCAGAATGTTCAACTTTCAGTCGGTATGTACGACCGTTATTTTGTGTCTCAAGATGTCCATCACCAAGCAACAACCCTACAAGGATTGCGCGTTGTTCTTCATTGAGAGTGTTTTCTTTATTTTCCATGATTTTGGTTTGCGATTTTCGCACTTACTGTCGCCAGCAAGATCGGACTATATCACCAAATTATAACGTATAATTTGTTTCAGCGTTTAGTCTCTGAGGGGCCACTAACGGCTTCCCTGCTTGTTGCCCGCACCGAATGGATTTTTACCACAATGGGTACCATCGGATACTCCGGATATTCAAGCATACAGCTGAATCCCATTCTTAATTGTAAGAATGCCCCCTAAAATTTGTTTGTTTTGAGCGGTGATGAAGTCTCAATTTCATCCTCGAAATAGCTTTTAAACCATCTCGCCCGAATTTGCTCTGGAGGCGCCACGGTTTGGCACAACCATCATATAGATGACGGTGCCAAGGGTAGCGCCCCACTAAAACTGCCCACCACGCACTGTCCCTGAAAGGTTTTTCCCTCCAGGTTAGAGACTGCCGAAATTAAGATGGGTATTTCATATTGCGACTCCACGGTACCCGAAAGCCCGCTTCAAAGTCTCCCCACTATACTACACATAAATTCAACAGCCCCAATACGAAGCTACAGTAAAGCTCCTGGGGTCTTTTCGTCTAACTGCAGGTACCCGGCATCTTTACCGGGATTGTATTTTCACCGAGCAGGTCCTTGAGACAGTTTCCCGGTCGTTACGCCATTCGTGCACGTCGGAACTTACCCGACAAGGAAATACGCTCTATTTTTCCTTTATTTGTGTATACGCCTTCAATGTATACGTGCACAATAGGACTCTATCTTCAACCGCTTCATTACTGAAGGTTGGTTGTGTAACATTTGGTCTCTTGTTGGTTACAGTCGGACTATGCGGACATTACTGTACGCAAGGTAACTGTGGCTCAGGCTGCTTACCCTATAATCGTTCCAGTCCTTCAGAGCGTTTGGCTGACATCGGTTGTCCTTAGACACCCGATGTCTTAGCCATACGCACTGAACCTTAGAACGATTATAGTTATCGCTGACATTGACCGGGGCTTACACAGCCCAGCAAAACAAACCGAAGTTCATTTCACCATCCGTGTTTAACCTTCCGGCATTGGTCAGGCGTCACCCCCTATACATCCTCTTACGAGTTCGCAGGGAGCTGTGTTTTTGGTAAACAGTCGCCAGGAAATCTTTCGCTGCGGCCCACTGATACCCGAAGGTATGTGGGCAGACCTTATCCCGAAGTTACGGTCGCTTTTTTGCCGAGTTCCTTAAGGACCTCTCACTCGTTCGCCTTGGTCTTCTCGACCTTACCACCTGTGTCGGTTTAGGTACGGTACCGTTATGTTTATGCTTAGAAGTTTTTCTCGGAAGCGTGCTCCCCTTTTCTGATCAGCCGTAGCTTCACATTCAGACTCTACTTGGGTTTAATGTTATCCGGATTTGCCTAAATAACACCCTCATAGCTCCAACATCAATCCAATAAGATGTAAAGAGTACAACGCTCCGTCCCTCCATCGCAACACATCAGTGTGCAGAAATATTAATCTGCTATCCATCGCATCCCCCGTTCGGGATCTGCTTAGGACCGACTAACCCTGGGCTGATTATCATAGCCCAGGAAACCTCGGTATTTCGGCGGGAGGGGGTCTCACCCTCCTTGCGGTTACTTGTGCCGGCATTCTCTCTTCCATACGCTCCACCGTCGGTCTCCCGTTGGCTTCATAGCAGAATGGAATGCTCTCCTACCACTCCATATTTCCGAAGAAATATAAAATCCGCAGTTTCGGTAATATACTTGAGCCCCGTTCATTTGCGGCGCAAGGACTCTCGACCAGTGAGCTGTTACGCTATCTTTAAAGGATGGCTGCTTCTAAGCCAACCTCCTGGCTGTTGGTGAATCCTCACCTCCTTGTTTTGCACTAAGTATATATTTAGGGACCTTAACTGGCGATCTGGGCTGTTTCCCTTTCGACCAATGGAGCTTCTCCCCCATAGTCTAACTGCCGCGCTGTAACCTACTGGTATTCGGAGTTTGATAAGAAAGACGAGCTTTCGCCCTGTTCTTCCTTTCCAGTGCTCTACCCCCAGAGGGATCACGCGACGCCAACCCTAAAGCTGTTTCGGAGAGAACCAGCTATTACGGAATTCGATAAGCTTTTCACTCCTTACCACAAGTCATCCGATGATTTTGTACGGTCAACCGGTTCGGGCCTCCACGGCATTTTACTGCCGCTTCACCCTGCTCATGGCAAGCTCATCCCGTTTCGGGTCGTATCCCTGCCCTATATTCGCGCTATTCACGCTCGCTTTCACTGCGCCTCCGTGGGGTTACCACTTAGACAAAGGACAAAGATACACTCGCCGGCTCATTCTTCAATAGGCACGCTGTCGACCCGCAGGTCTCCAACTCCTTGTAGATGTATGGTTTCAGATCTATTTCACTCCCCTTTCCGGGGTTCTTTTCACCTTTCCCTCACGGTACTAGTTCACTATCGGTCTTTACATATATTTAGCCTTACGAGTTAGTGCTCGCAGATTCATCCGAGCTATTCATGTCTCGGACTACTCAGGAGCGGAACCACGAGAGTCGTATAAATTTCGCATACGGGACTATAACCCTTTAGAGTCAAGCTTCCCAGCTTGTTTTGCTATCTATACAATTTGTAACTCTCTGCAACTAAATGCAGACTCCGTCCTACAACCCCACACATATAAATACGTATGGTTTGGGCTGTTCCCGTTTCGCTCGCCGCTACTAAGGGAATCGCAAGAACCTTCGTCCTGAATACAATGGCATTTTGAATAAATTCAAAATAGTGTAATCCAGAACGAAAGTTCCATATATTGCTTTCTATTCCTACAGGTACTTAGATGTTTCAGTTCCCTGCGTTTGCTCCTACATACATAGGTTACTGCTGATAGCAGTAGGGTTTCCCCATTCGGACATTTCCGGGTCAAAGGTTGATTGGCACCTCACCGGAACTTATCGCAGCCATTCGACGTCCTTCATCGCTTTGTAAAGCCAAGGCATCCACCATACACCCTTCATTCCCATAGGGAATGCTGTACACCGCTGTACAATTTGTTGAGTGTATTCTCTAACGCATCTACGCATTAGAGAAAGTTTGTTTCAAAAAGATTAAATACTAACTTTTTGAAACTCGGTATGTGTTGTGTTGTGAAGATGATTCATTCCATGAAAGTCACCTTCACAACGTTGATTGTCTGTTGAGGACGAAAAGACCCTGAGAAGACATTTACATGTCTTCTCAGAATGATACCTAAGTACCATTCAATCTTTACTCAACAGACTACCTATGTCCATGTTGCATAACGAGTAACGGAAGCAACATGAACCTGCCTACTGGGCGTCGATTCCGCAGTAGGACTTTTCGGAACCCCTATCCTAGATGGGGTTCCTGTAGTTATTCACGATGTCAACGATCGCGAGTTTCATGGTCAAACTGTGATCCAAACAAGCCGGTGGAAGTTGTCTGAAACTCAAGTGAATTTCTCTTACTTCCTGACTTATTTAGCAGTTCTTCCTAAACACGTAGGGGCTATTCTATAGGAGTTCGAAATAAAGTCAAGCACTCAGTCTGGATAGTTTAAATGGGCAATACTTCTATTGTATGTAAAGAAAAATCCAGATAAAAACTTTTAGTCATATCTGGATTTTTAGGCACCTTATGGCCTCTTTAACTCATCTTTAATACCGATTCTATCAAGGATTACTTCATGGGGGTAGTCAAATACATCACGTATAAGCTTGTCATACATTCCTACTCGATAAATTAAATCCTCAGAGGTAAAGGCTGCAAAGCGTATTTCAATACCCAGTTCTGCTTCCAGACTCCTAATTGCGTTCTCTACCTTCCCGGCTGGAAGCTTCTTCATGGCAACGAGTATATCCAAACGATGTTCGAGGTCTCTCACAAAGATTCCAGCAACACATATAAAATCAACTGGTCCAGCCTTCCGTAAGTGAGCGAGTACGGTCTTGCCGTTTATAGGGGCGGTCTCAAAGAGAAATGTCTGTAGTGCCTGTAGTTCAGTGAACTTTTTGTTTAGGGCATAGCCCTGCGCACGTACCTTAGTCTCGTTCCCCTCTTCTTTCTGCACATAGATTTGTTTCTTCTTAATCACCCCAGCTTTTTCAAGGGCAGTGATTTCCGTCCGGGCGGTTCGACGTACGAGCCGAGAACGCTTTGAAATATCATCAAAGGTGAACTCTTTAGAAGGATTAAATAGAAAAAAGCGCAGGAGCTTTACTCGGGCTTGGCTTCCAAACAGGATTGTAAGTGGGTCAGCAGACATATCAGATATTTATTGGTCCATACTATAGCATGTAAGCAGGTTTGGGTAGATGGACAGGAAGAGAGTTGGTGGTGTGGAGGTGGCTGATTGCATAGTCCACATATGTATGTTTTTATATGGACATACTTAATCACAGGAGGAACACCAAATGAAGGCCGGAGAGATTGACAGAAGCTGCGCAGGCATTACAGGACGAAGACTCATTGGCACGGCCACTCAGCAGGACGAAACCTGGCATGAAATACTAATGAGAGCTCGTAGGGAAAACCTCAGAGGGGAAAAAGAATTTCCCCGAAGATATGGCACCCAAGCCATAGGGAGGCGGAGGGGATTCATTTGAAAAACGGTTCCTTCCAGCAGGACATACGCAGGGGCCGCCATATTTGTGTGCGGCCCTTTTATTATTGGGTAGAGCATTTATTTCAATTCTACTGTGTCACGAGTTACTAAGTTAAATAGCTAAACCTAACACTAAACATATTCTTCCCTCGTAGTAAATCGGGAACGCTCTACTGTGTCCCAGGTTACTAAGCATAATACTTCGCCCCACTCAGATTCTGCAAAGTACCCGTGACCTCGTCTCGACGCTCACAACTTAAACAGTCCCCCGGACTGTTTAAGTTTGTATCACGCGTCTGCGACTCTACAGTAGAATTGAAAATTATCTGCCCAAATAAAAAGACCAGGTTTACACCTGGTCTTTTTATTTGGACTAGAGAATTTATTTCAATTCTACCGTTGCGCCAGCTTCTTCGAGTAGCTTCTTTAGCTCTTCAGCGTCTTCTTTCTTCAGTCCTGCCTTTACGTCAGCTGGTGCTCCATCTACGAGCTCCTTAGCTTCCTTCAGACCAAGACCACATGCTCCCTTCACTGCCTTGATTACTGCAATCTTTGATCCACCTGCGTTTGCAAGTACTACGGTAAATTCTGACTGCTCTTCAGCGTCATCACCTCCTGCAGCTGGTCCAGCTACTGCAACTGCAGATGCTGATACACCAAATCGCTTTTCTAGAACCTTCACGAGTTCGTGTAGTTCAAGTACTGTCATCGTTTCAACTTGCTCTACAAGCGCCTTGAAAGCTTCTGGTACTTCTACAGTTTCGTCTACGTCTGATGCTGCTGCTTCTTCAACAACTTCAGCAACCACTTCTTCTACTGCTACTTCAGCAGCCACTTCTTCAACTACTGCCTCAGCTTCTACTTTAGTTTCTTCAGCCATAATACTATTTTAATTAATTTCGTTTCTGTAAAAAAGGTTTATTTTGCGTTAGTTGCAAGGCGAGCAAGATATTTTTCTTGAGTCGTACATTGGTACGGCGAAAGAAAAATATTGTAGCTCAACAAAGCAAATGGCTTGAAATTAACCTTTTTTCTCGGCGATTGCGTTCAATCCTAGGACAAGTCCCTGAATCGGTGAATTGATAACGTTGACGAACATACCTCGTAGCACTGGAAGTGCTGGGATAGATGCGATTTCTGTCATCTCTTCTTTGTTCTTGTATACACCCTGAAAGATACCCCCTGCGATTGCAAGCTGATCTTTGTGTTCTGCAACAAACGCTTTAATATTCTGGGCTGGCGCAATAGCGTCAGTTGAGAATGCTACAGCGATTTCCCCTTCAAGCTCCGGCATGTCACCCTCGAATGTTCCATCAAACGCTCGCGCGATCAATGTCTTCTTGGCAACAAAGTACCCAACTCCTTCTTCTCGAAGCTTTGCACGCATAGCAGCAACATTGTTGCCTTCCATACCTTTAAAGTTCACGAAAACAATAGATTCTGAATCACTCTTGATACCATCAAGCTTTGCGAGAATTGTTTGCTTCTTTTCTTTTGTAATTGCCATTTGAGTATGGATTACGGTTTTATAAAAACAGACCCAGGGAAATATATTCCACTAGGCTACGACCATTCCAATATCAGCACAAAATGCATAAGATGGACCTCGACCGGCGGAACAAATGTTCCTTTACTGCATATCCTTTACGATACACAACCAGCTGTCATGAGCCTGTTGCCAGCTACTATAGCAGAAATACCACAAAAGAAAACCCCAAGCACCAACATACAAACCTAATCTGTAGCTAGGTCGGTCCTAGCTCTAAACCAGTCATGTATATGTGAGGCACTTTCACTTTTAGAGAAATATTGCGGGAAAGCGGTATTAGTTAAAATTTTATGCTCTCTCCTCTTTTTTTCGTTGCACATATCCCAATAGCTGGAAAACAAATAGTTTTCGATAAAGGTGATACTGGTGTCCTGCAACACAGATTCTTTCCAGTTAGCGTCATACAGCTTCATTGGATTTAGGTGTATGTATGAATATAAATACTTGAGATACTCATCAGTATCTGCCCACTGTGACTTGTACCGACCTTCAAATAGAGTTCCTGTTCGGTCATATCTTGTATTAAAAAACATGGAATACCCTGTACCTAATTTTTTCATAAAAAGACTCACCCCATCATCTACCAGTGGTGTAAGTAGCAAATGATAATGGTTAGGCATAAGACAATACGCACCAATAGCCACAAGCTGCTCACCCCTGTCGGCCTCGAAGAAGTCTATCTTTCCTTTTCTAAGATTCTCTACCTTAAAATTAGTGGACGAGTTTGACAAGAACAGTAGAATTTGAAATCTCTG
>Ga0208768_1001099_pt1 | contig 15463 bp, 5 predicted proteins | sample AntAceMetag02UK1_FD_184760 | JGI IMG/M metagenome (GOLD analysis project Ga0208768, IMG submission 184760) | Saline lake microbial communities from Ace Lake, Antarctica - Antarctic Ace Lake Metagenome 02UK1 (SPAdes) (version 2) | ecosystem: Environmental > Aquatic > Non-marine Saline and Alkaline...
AGTCAATTAAAGTTTCAGGTTCAGAGAAACCACAAATTGCCGATTCTAAAACTACAGTTGACGATGAGATGGAATCAGCAATGGACACTAAGACTGCAGATTCTGAAGAAATGGCCAAAGCAACGGATTCTGAAGTTCAGAACCTCGACAAGAAAACCTTGCCGCCTACCGATAAATCAACTCCTAAAAAAGCAGATGTGCAGCCGCTTGTTGCTAGTTTCATTCCAAGCGCAATTAAAGTGTGTGTCGGAGATGGAGTCAGTTTCATAAACGAATCTTCTGATTTAAAAGCCAAAATGGCTTGGGATTTTGGAGATGGAATAATAAGTGATGAGTTGAATCCATCACACTCCTTTGTGGCCTCTGGAAACTACGAGGTGATACTTCGTACGGAAAGAGATTCAAAATCTGCAGACCGAATGGTTAACGTAACCGTTAATCCCGCACCAGAGGCTGATATTGATGCCGCACTTGTAAAAGAAGGCTACGAAGCCATTCCATTCTACCGATTTGAAACTGTTCTAAAACCAAATGAAACCGCTTCTTGGTCTTTTACTGACGGTTCTAAAGCACAAACTGCAGTTGTCAACCATCTCTTCCGTAATGCTGGAAAATCAGAAGCTACACTTACGGTAAAAAACAGCTTCGGATGTTCCGTTTCAGACACGTGGAAAACAGAAAATAGAAAGGCTTTCGATTTGTTCGCTCCAACTGGGTTCAGTGCAGATGGCGATGGAAACAATGACGCTTTCATGCCAGGTGCTTTGGCTGATATGGGGGTTTCCTTTGAGATGGTTATCCTCGACCAAAAAGGGCAGGAAGTCTACAGAACAAGTAGCTCTTCAGAACCTTGGAATGGAAAAGTGAATAATAATGACCACAAATTAGACGCTGGAATTTACGTTTGGACCGTTGTTTTAAGGGAGGAGATAGTTACCAAAAAGACATTCTCTGGAACAATCATGCTACTTCGCTAAACACAACTTTATATCTTTGATAATTACCTGAGCATTACAGATGAACAACCATCATTATTTAAAAAGTTTAATTGTTGCCGTGTTGGCAATCTTCGTGATTATTCTGTTGCAATCTGCACCAAATGTCGCAAATGCTCAAACAGTGGATGTTGGCCCTCCAGATACATCGGTTTGTAATGGCTCGCCAATTACTTTGACTGCAATAACCACAGGAGTGAATGGCACACCAACTTTTACCTCAGTTACTCTTCCTAGTGACGATGTTCATTCACAGGTATTAGAAATTGGTTTCCCATTTGATTTTTTCGGAAACACATACACACAATGCGTGGCTTCTTCTAATGGATATGTAACATTTGACGTTGGAACAGCAGGAGGTGGTTCACCATGGAATATTGGCAACGCAAGTCCTACACCCGGTGTACCAGACAACTCAATTATGTTCCCTTGGCAGGATACTAATCCAGGTGCTGGTTCTGGCGGAACAAATTCTGCCGATTGTGGTGATGGAACATTCATTGTGGATTATGTGGATATAGCCATGTTTAGTTGCACAACCTTAGAGTTTACAATGCAAGTAAAACTGTATGAGGGAAGCAACATCATAGATACATACATCACGGAAAAACCGCTTTGTGCAACTTGGAACGGAGGAGCTGCTATTCATGGATTAGAAAATGCTGCTGGAACCCAATCGGTAATTGTGCCCGGTAGAAATTTCCCAACCCAATGGGCGACAACAAACGATGCCGTTAGATTTACTCCAGATGGTTTCGGAAGCTATACCATTGACCAGACCATTCCTTTTAACCCAACTCCTGTTGGAACAGAATCTATAACATGGACGGATGGTACTGGTAACTTCCTTGGTGATTTGAATTCAATAACCGTAACCCCACTTGCTCCTACTTGGTATTATTGCACTTATCAATCTGCTTGTTCAGCAATCACCGTTGTTGATTCCATTTTGGTCACACTAGGAAACGTTGACATCACCGTTACTCCAACAGACGCCTCATGTTTTGGTTTTAACAATGGCTTTGTTGAAATCGACCCAATTGGTAGCACATTTCCAGTATCCTTGGGATTATTAGATGTATCAGGTGCTCAGGTACAAACTGAAAACGGAGTGCTCGGTATCGACACACTATCTGGACTTGTTGCGGGTAATTACACTGCTACCGTAACTGATGGCGTTGGTTGTACTACTTCTTTAGACTTCGTAATCGACCATCCTGAAGTACTTGTGCCCAATGCTGACCATACAGATATTCTCTGCAATGGCGATGATAATGGTACCGCCTACGCCTATCCTTCAGGTGGAGTTACGCCTTATCAATTAGCTTGGAACGACCCGCTAACGCAAACCACTGACTCCATTGAATTTCTTCCTCCTGGAGCATATACCTTAACGGTAACCGATTCCCAAAATTGCGTCTCGGACACTACGCTTTCGGTTATTGAGCCACTGCCTTTAATTATCGACCTTTCTTCTGGTGCAGACACTTGCTTATACAAGAACGGAGCAGTATTAGCTGAGGTGCAAGGAGGAACAAAGCCATACTATTATACATGGAGTAGCCTAGGTGGAGATTCTTCCAACCTCGCAATGGATAGCATTGATTTTGCATGGAGCACCATTAGCAACCTTTCGCACGGAGATTATAGTGTTTTGGTCATCGATACGAATGGTTGCGAAACTGAAGGAGCCATTGACGTGGCGCTTATTTCGCCACCACTGGCGAGTTTCCTAAGCCGCTCAAAACCTGAGGAGTTTGTGAATCCTGATGCTCAGTTTGTGAATGAAAGCACAGCAGCAATAACCTACGAGTGGCATTTTGGCGATGGTGAAATTGCTTATGACGATGACCCACTTCATACATATGATACATCTGGAGTTTTTCTTGTGATGCTTATCGCCTACAACGAACTACAGTATGGTTGTTCTGATACAACCTTCAGATATATGGAAGTCGACCCTTTCTTTACGTTTTATGTTCCAAGTGGCTTCACACCAGACGGTGATGGGCTGAATGATACTTGGGGGCCAGTTGGCCAAAGTTTTGAATACGAAAGCTATAACGTTCAAGTATACGACCGCTGGGGAAAGCTTATTTGGCAAACGGATAACCCAACCAAATTTTGGGACGGAACTAACGAGAACTCAACAAATGACGTGAAGCAAGGAACCTATGTTTATGTCTTCAAACTAAAAAAGTTTAATACGTTTGAGCCGAAAACTATTACAGGAACTGTAACACTTTATCGACACAAATAATCAAAACCTACGTTGTCAAAAAATTCCAGCATTTGTAGATTTCTTGTACTCACCGTATGGGCTTTAACCTTTACTAAGGTTGGATTCGCGCAGATAAGTTCGCCTGCGGCAAATTATACCCAGCCCACTCAATACACCAATGGAATGCCGAATGACGATATTTTCGTTTTCTGTTCTCCGGACGTTAATGGAAACCCACTCACTGGTAGTCTTACAGCAACACCTACTTTAGCTGGTTCTGGCTATACCTTTGAATGGGGGCTTTATGACGAAGTAAACTACACCTATACTCCATTCCAAACAACAAATGGTTCAACTTCAAGTATATCAAGTCTTGCTTCTGGAGGATATAATGTGACCATAACCAACAACGCTGGCGATACAGAAACATTCATAACATGGGTTTATGTAAGTATTGTGGCTGTGGATATTTCGCTTGACCTTGACCCAATAAATCCCGGTTGCGAGCCATTTGATGTAAACGGAACTATTAATGCTTCTGGGTTCACTTATTGGGATCCAATTGAGCCTGGGGAAGCACCATTCATCATCGATGCAAATACAACTATTACGGTATGTTTTAGTGCAAATCACACTTGGGTTTCTGATTTAGGGTTTGTATTAATTGGCCCACCAGGATGTGGAAGCCCGGGAGTAACCTTATACCCTCACCCCCAAGTTGTAAATGCAGGTAATGGCTGCTGCTGCAACAGCGGGAACAACATAAACAACCTTTGTTTTTCCACTGCAAGTAATTCAGCGTACAATATGTGTACTAGCGGAACCCCGCTTGGTGGAACCTATCAGTTCTATACAGGTGCAGTTAATGCTAGCTATCCAGCAGGGGGCGTATCCAATCTTTACGGCTGCAATGCGGCTGAAGGAGGGTGGGCAGTTCAGATATATGACTGTATTGGTGCCGATGTTGGATCACTAACAAATGCCACAATTACTTTTTCCAACGGAACATCCACTATCAACTATGCTTCTGGGCCAATAAACTCAGCTATAAACGATAACTCTTGCGACCAAAACTCTGCTTCTATATATGTAGTTCCGCTTACAACTCCTATAAATCCAAATCCGCAGCAAGTGCCTAACTCAGGAACACTTACTTATCAATTAGGGCTTAACGGAAATCCAATTAGTCTTACCCAGGGAACTAATAGTTTCTCGGAGACAATAGACCCAATTCCAACAAATGACGAGTGGTACTATTTATTCATTCAAGACCAATTAGGCTGCAGCGCCATTGATTCTGTAATGTTTGATTTTACTGGTTATGCCGATGCAACTATTGACCCAGTAGCTCAACTATGCACTGCAAATACTCCAATACAACTCACAAGCGCTTCGCCAGGAGGCACTTGGTCTGGGGTTGGGGTTAACGCTACTGGATTATTTGATCCGGCTGCAGCGGGAATAGGTACGCATACTATTACGCACACGGTTCCCGACCCTTGTGGTGATATAAAAACCATGGATATCCTTGTTGGAAACCTTACAGCAAATACTAATGCAACCCCTTCCATTTGTACCGCTGATAATGGGACAGCCACTTTATCTCCAATTATAGGCGCAGCGCCATACACTTACTCGTGGTCAAGCGTTCCCGTTCAAACCACATCTACCGCCATTGATTTGGCTCCAGGTAATTACGACATTACCGTATTAGATGCCGATGGATGCTCATTATCCACAACGGTTACTGTACCATTCGACCCAAGCGATCTAACCGTAAGTGTTTCCACTTCTACAAATGCGCTATGCAATGAATCTTGTGATGGAAGCGCAACAGCCTTGGAACTAGGTGGAACGGCACCTTACCAGTTTGTATGGGACGACACAAATGTGCAACAAACACCTCAAGCAACTGGTCTCTGCGCGAATACATACAATGTAGGTGTTGCAGATGGCAATGGGTGTTTGGCCACGGCTCAGGTGGTAATTACCGAACCGACTGCTCTTTCAGCTACTGCTGTTATGGACAACCAGGCAAATTGCGGAAATCCAGATGGACAGGTAAGCGTAACTGCCATTGGCGGAACTGTTGCATTGGACTATTTCTACAGCTGGAACTCAACACCAGTACAAAACACAGCCGTTGCCACAAATCTTGTTCCTGCCATTTACACGGTAACTGTTACGGATGATAATGGCTGTAGCGAAACTGCTGATGTAAATGTTACATCAACACCCGGTTTTACAGCTAGCATTTCTTCATTTACTGACGCAAGTTGCTTCCAAAATTGTGACGGCACAGCAACTGCTCTGGCTAGTAATGCTGCAGTTGCACCTCTCTCCTACTCTTGGAATTCATCTCCAACACAAAACACGGCTACAGCCGCAAATATTTGTGCAGGAACATACGATGTAACGATTACTGATGATCTGAATTGTGTGGCCACCGCATCCATCATAATTGGGGAACCGACAATGGTTTCCACTTCCGTAGCGGCTAGCGCATCACCCATTTGCATTGGAGAATCATCTAATCTAACCAGCACAATCTCTGGCGGAACACAACCTTACACAACTACTGTTTGGACATCCACTCCGAACGACCCGAGCCTTATTACAACGCAGCAAAACCCGACAGTTAGTCCGATTATTACTACAGACTATTCCCTAATTGCAACAGATGCAAACGGATGTGTATCTATTCCTAAAATCGTTACTGTTGAAGTACTCGACCCACTCACACTAGCTGTTACCAGTCCTTTAAGTCTAGATACGGGAATTTGTCCGTACGATTTTGCGATAATAGACCTTGTGGCCACAGGTGGTGATGGTGCTTACTCGTATTTCCTTGAACCCAACCCTGCTCCTATTACTTTGCCCATGCAGGTGCAGCCAAGTTCAACCACTACCTATGACTTTATAGTTACAGATGGTTGTACAACTCCAGCAGCATTGGCATCCAGCACGATTACCGTTTTTATTCTTCCTGAAGTTGATTTTGTTGGAGATGAGCTGGAAGGCTGCGATCCACACGTCACAAACTTCACCGATTTAACTCAACCTACACCCGTAAGTTGGGAATGGAGTTTTGGTGATTCAAACTCAGGTGTAAATAATTCTTCTATCGCTAACCCTTTTCACGCGTATTCTGGTACAGGTATTTATGATGTTTCGCTTGCTGTTGAATCTGCTGATGGCTGTGTTTCGGATAGCACTAAAACGGAATACATCGAAGTGTTTCCTTTGCCTAGTGCGAATTTCCAAGCGAACCCTGAACAAACAAATGTCTTAGATGGGAAAATCGAGTTCACAGACCTATCTGTAGACTCCATTGCAGCATGGTCTTGGGACTTTGGAACAGGTGATTTATCTGCTGAGCAAAATCCGGCTTATACCTATCGTGATACTGGTACATTCTTAGTTTGGCTTCAGGTGGTTACCATCCACGATTGCGAAGATCAAACCAGCAGACAAATTGAGATTGAACCAGACTTTATGTTTTACGTTCCAAACGCGTTCACTCCCAATTCTGATGGAAGAAATGATGCTTTCCGAGGATACGGAGAAGGCGTGAATTGGGACACCTATGAAATGAGCGTTTTCAACCGCTGGGGCGAAGAGATATTTTTCACCAACAGCATTAATAACGGTTGGGACGGTTCATTCAAAGGAAAAGTCGTTCCAAATGACACGTACGTTTGGACGATTAATATTGATGACCTAGGTGGTAATCGGCATACTTATCGGGGTCATGTAACCGTGGTGCAATAGGCTGGTTAGTATTTGTCATTGACAATACAGCGTAACGAGTTTAATTAGTCTATTTTATCGCTTTTAATGTTGCACATTTAAGAATTATCACAATATGATTTTTTTGTGCAGCTTGTTGCATCAAACAGCAACCATCGAAAGAGTTATAAGTCTACAAGTAAACCAACCTACACCTACATTTTGAGCTTCTCCAGCTTTAGTACTTATCTGTGTCAATCCGCGATTTTCCTCGCCCTTTGGCTTTTCTCCCTCTCAGCGTTTTCTCAGTCTGAATTAATGGAGAACACGAACAATTTGATAACCAAAGATGGGATTAGCATTTCATCCACTTTGCAGAATTGTAATGATTTCAAGAATGGAACTCATAAAGAATATGTTCTTCTTGGAGTGCTCAACGCAAACCCTTTTCCTGTTGAATTATCATTCAAAAAGAATCTTTGGTTTGATGAAAAATGCAATTCCTGTACTTCTACCAGCCCGGAACATGTCGTTTCTATTACGATAGAAGCCGAAAGTGAGATGCAAGGTACTTGTGACAATAACGATGGCCTTCGCATCTTCTCTAAGATGTTGAATTTGGAGAAGGTTAGAAAACTCACCAATTATGAACTTGTTGATATTACAGTTGATGAGATTAAGTAGTTCACTTTCCGCCTTATTTACTGCATTTGCTCTGGTTTTCTTATCAACTACGACTTATTCTCAATGCGATGTTACGGCCAATTCAACTTATGCTGAAATAACCTGTGGCGAATGTGTAACACTTTCGCATTTTGGTTCTACTAGCGGAAACATCAGTTTTGAGGAAGACTTCAATACTCAACCCCTTTCTACTGATTGGGCATTTACGCAGCAAGCTTCTTTCAATAATCCATGCAGCCCTGCTGGGGTTGATGGAACAGACCACATTTGGATGGGTGACCAATCAGGCGTTCCGCGTACATTAGAAACGAATCCTTTAAATTTCGGTCCGGCCGTGGCGCCAGCCGGAGGGACAATATGTTTTGATTTACTCTTTTCGGAACAAGGGGACAACTCACCTTGTGAAGGACCAGATGAACCAGATGAAGGTGTTTTTCTTCAATACTCCATCAATGGAGGTGCCAACTGGATTACCATCAATTACTTTGACCCCAACGGAGGAAACGACCAACAATTAGTGAATTGGAATAACTGGTGCTTTCCAATGCCTGCTGGAGCTTTAGTTAATGGCGTCCAGTTCCGATGGTTTCAAGATGCAGATTCGGGAGCAGAATATGACCACTGGGGAATCGACAATGTTGAGATTATTGTAAATGACCCTACAGTAGAATATGTATGGCAACACGATAACTATACGACTTCACTCCCTGGAGACAACCCAACTCCAGTTTGCCCATTGGCTACTACAACCTACACAGTAAACATGACTACCAGCACAGGAAACTGTATTGACAATGTGCAGGTTGTTGTGGTAAACCCAGTTGTATTTGTGGATGCAGGACCAGACCAAACGATTTGCCCTGGTGATTGCATTGACCTTGCCGGTATCGCCAACGTCATTTTTGATCCAGGTGGCATTACTACCTTTTCCAACAATCAAACCGAAACTTTTGATGCATCGTTCATTGGTGGTGGAAGCGTTAACGTGAATGTTCAAGACTTGAATATGAGTACCGTGAACCCAGGTTCTTTGCTTGAGGTCTGTATTTCGAGTTTAGAATTCACTGGTTTTGGTCTTCCACCAGGTGGTGTTGAAGTACTTTCTATTACGCTTGTTTGTCCCGATGGTACTGAGTTAGAACTAGTTCCGATTGGTGGAGCGCCAGCAGGTGGTTTTTTTAATGCTGCATCTTATGAAAACACCTGTTTTGTTCCTTCAGGTGGTTCTGCACTTTCTGGAGCAAACCCCAACCCAATTACTGGCACGTTTAATTCAAGCCAACCATTTTCTGGTATGAATGGCTGTACAGCAAATGGCCTATGGTCAATTGAAGTAGAAACAAGTGCACTTGCAGGTGATGGTATATTTGATGGTTGGTCTATCACCTTTGATGATGAACCTGAAGAATATGCTCCTGATGTACTTTGGTCTCCCACAACCAACATGGCTGCTGGCGAGGAAACCACGCTCACACCTGAAGTTTGCCCCACTGGAGCGATTACATATACGCTTACTGCTTCTGATAATGCGGGTTGTGTAACGGAGTCGGACGATGTATCTATAATTATTGATGTAAACTGCTGCGACCCCCAAACACCGCCTATTCAAGGACCAACACCGCTTTGTCAAAACGCAACAAGTAATGTTTACTCCGTAACAATCACACTTGGTTCAACTTACGCTTGGACTGTCCCAGCAGGAGCAACCATTACGGCAGGTCAGGGAACAAACTTAATTACGGTTGATTTCGGAGCAACGGGTGGTCAAATCTCGGTTGTAGAAACAATCCTATGTGGAGATGGCCCAGCCATTACTTTTGATGTGGCAGTTGACCCTGCTCAAACCCTTGTAATTACTGACCCAGCACCTGAGTGTCAGCCTGCAACAGTTGACTTAACCGCAGCAGCCATTACCGCGGGAAGCACTGGCGGAGGAGGACTTACGTATTGGGCAGATGCCGCTGGAACCATCGCAATTCCCGACCCAACGGCTATCGCAACTTCAGGCACCTATTACGTTCAGGCGGGAGCTGGAACTTGTTCAGATATTCAACCTGTAACGGTAACAATCGATAATTGTGCTGGTTGTAACATGGATAATATCGATGTTGTTCTTACTGACTGCTACACCTCAGGGCAAGGTTTCCTTCAATACGATGTTGAAGTTACCGTCACGTTCACCAATCCTCCAACAACAGGACAACTGGTTGTGTTAGACTGTTTCCAAAACCCACAAATCGTAAACGCACCTTTTGTCAGCCCTACCACCTTTACATATACTGGATTACCGCAAGATGGGCTCGACTGTGACTTTGGGGCTGGTTTTTCTGATGACCAAACCTGCATTATCACAACCACGTACACGGCACCGCCAACCATTACTTCCACTTTTGCTAGTTGTGTAAGCGGAAGCGGAGTTGTAGATGGAACTATTGAATTCAACAACCCTCCTGCGACAGGAACCATAGAAGTCTCCATCAACGATGGAACCGGCACACAAACAACCAGCATTGCACCTCCTTTCAATAGCCCAGAAGCTTGGCAAGTTACGGGGTTAGATCCTGCTGCCGCTTCCTACGTAATTACCTACTACTTCTCAGATTTTCCAACATGCGAACAAATTCAAACCATTCAATGTGGCTGTTCGGCTCAAGGAGGAACAACTACAGCAACTATAACTGGTGATGGAACAACAGACTTCATTCTCTGTGATGGCGATCAAATAGATATCGTTGACAACGGAGACTTTGTCGTTCCAGAAGATGAAGGTCCATTGACCGATCAACTTGGAAACCTTTACCCTTATTCACCATCTTATGCGTTTATAGTTTACGCATGCCCTCCTACGCCTGGTGTTTTTCCAGCGGACGACCCATGTTATGTTGGATTCATTCCGACCAATGGACCTTTTACGGAAATCAACGACCCAAATTCCATATTTGCTCTGTTTCCTCCGGGACTACCTAATAACGAACTGTATTATGTCCCAACCGTTTTTTACCATTCAGACCCGGTAAATGACCTATATGCCTGGAATTTAAACTGCTGGGCTGTAGGACCAGCGACAGTCGTGAGCTATTTACCACCAATAAGTACGAATGTTGTTCCTGACTGTCAAACAAACTCGGTTACTGTAACAGTAAATGGCGGTTACCCAGAAGTGTGGGGTGGCAATTTTACTACTTCAAACTTGCTACCTGCCACAGCCAGTTTCGTAAATACCACCTGTCAAAATGGAGGCGATATAGTCATTGACGGATTGCAAAACGGAGACAACTACTCATTCGACATTATGGATGATAATGGTTGTCCAGCAACAATTACCGATGGTCCTTTTGTAGCGCTTCCCGTTGCTGCCGCTGGCGCTGATGCACAAACATGTATTCTCTCCTACGGTTTAGAAGGCGTAGCGAGTAATGGAGCCGGAACTTGGACTGGAGGTCCTGCTGGAACAACTTTTGATCCCGATGCAAACACAGCTACCGCTATCGTGACTGCTCCAACTGCAGGTGTATATACGTTCACATGGACTGAAGACAATGGGAATGGCTGCGTAGCGTCAGATGATGTTGAAATTACTTTCTCGTTAATGAGTATTCCTGCAGTTGTGACAGATGCCGCCTGCGGAGCATCAGATGGTGAAATTGTTGTGGCTCCTCAAGGAGGTGTTCCACCGTATACTTATAGCTGGACATCTGGTGGTAATTCAGCTATCGAATCCAATCTTAGTGCAGGAAGCGTAACCGTAACCGTAACTGACGCCACCGCCTGTAGTTTAGACTCCACATTTGTTATTTCTCAGCCTATCACTTTTAACTACGTTTTGACCACTGAAGACGAGACGTGTTTCGGAGCGTGTGATGGACAAGTAAGTATTGTACCCGATGGAGTTGGGCTCTATACTTATGCTTGGACCCCGAATGTTGCCAATAGCGGTCAGGAAACTGCCGTTTGTGCTGATAGCTACGAAATTCTTGTTTCCGATCAAGATGGATGTACACAGGTTGTGAATGTGATTATTTCAGGTCCTACCGAAGTCATCACCCAAGTAAGTTCCAGTGAAGATGAGGTTTGCATTGATGGCACTGCGGTACTTTCTGCGAGCGTTTCTGGCGGAACACCACCATATCCAACATATCTGTGGACAGCCAATCCTGCTGATGGTTCTCTCATAGCAAACGCTCAAAGCCCAATAGTGGCACCATTGACCACCACCACATATACGTTGGTCGTTACTGATGCCAACGGATGTTCTTCGGCTCCAAAAGATGTTGTTGTTGAGGTATTACCTCCGTTGACATTAGATGTAATCCGTCCAATCAGCTCAGGAGACACAAGTATTTGTCCGTATGATTTTGCAACAATTGATCTTACTGCTGGTGGTGGCGATGGTTCGTATAATATTTACCTACTTCCTGATACCGATCCAATAACCCTTCCGTTAGATACCCAACCACTAGTTACAACAACTTTTGATTTTATGGTAACAGATGGTTGCACTACACCTGCGGCATTCGTTTCAAGCACAGTCACAGTTCATATTCTTCCTACCATACTCGTTAATGCCGAACCTGATAGTGGATGTCACCCGCTTACCGTGGAGTTCGCAGATTTAACCCAGCCCACACCCACCGATTGGGATTGGAATTTTGGAGATTCAAACGGCACATCAAATACATCTAGCAATCAAGCTCCATCGCATCTTTATTCTGGTGCTGGTTTGTATGATGTTTCATTGTCAATAATTACAGCCGAAGGCTGCGTAACAGATACGATTCTTACCGATTATATTGAAGTCTATCCGCTGCCGTACGCCAATTTTGAACTCGACCCTGAACTTATAAATCTGTTGAATGCAGAAATCAATTTCACTGACCTTTCTACCGGAAACTTGGCCACTTGGAATTGGAACTTTGGCGATGGTGAGAATTCGACACTTCAAAATCCGGAGCACCTTTACCAAGATACCGGAACTTACACCATTAATTTGCTGGTAACAACCATTCATGGTTGCACAGATGAAACACAAAGACAACTGATAGTAGAACCAGACTTCATGTTCTACGTACCCAACGCCTTTACACCTAATAGCGATGAGAGAAATGACAATTTCCGAGGCTACGGAGAAGGCGTCAATTGGGACACTTACCAGATGTCAATTTTCAATCGCTGGGGTGAGCTCATCTATTACACCGAAAATATTGATGAGCCTTGGGACGGAACTTTCCGAGGAGCGCCTGTAGAGTTAGCCGTTTATGTCTGGAAAATAAACTTGGAGGATGTGAAAGGAAATGAACACGACTATTTTGGTCATGTCACCCTTGTCAGATAGCACAGCATTTAATGAGATTTCCACCCAAACAGTTCAAGATTTGAATTCGATTTACAAGTATGAGTCTAGGCTAGCCTAAATATTAACAATTACGTACATTTGATTTCCTAAAAACCCCCGAGTAATGAAAACTTCTTTACGATTAGCTGCCGCTTTCCTTATCGCGGTATTGTTTTTCTCCCTCGCTCCTGATGTTATTGCTCAGGACAATGTTGGAATTGGAACAGTGACTCCTCAAGTGAATGCCATTTTGGATATTGAATCCACAGACAAAGGATTGTTGGTACCAAGATTAAATAGTTTGCAAAGACTCGCTATAGCACCAGTTGCTACTGCTGATGGTCTTTTAGTTTATGACACAGACTCGAGTACCTTCTGTTACTGGAATCAAAATATTACCGACTGGGTTTGCCTAGATATGGCTGGCGGTTTCGGAGCAACTGGACCTCAGGGTCCGGCAGGTTCTGCTGGCCCAGCCGGAGGAGTCGGTCCCGCTGGAGCAGATGGAGCAACCGGTACAGCTGGCCCAACTGGGGCTGCTGGCCCAACTGGAGCTGATGGAGCTGATGGAGCTGATGGAGCTATTGGCCCACAAGGACCAACTGGACCTGTAACAGGCATAGCTGGACCGACAGGTGCTAACGGAGCCGATGGAACTACAGGACCTGCTGGAGTAGACGGTACTACCGGACCTGCTGGAGTAGACGGTACTAACGGACCTGCTGGAACAGACGGAGCCGATGGCACTACCGGACCTGCGGGAGCTAACGGAATCAATGGTACTACTGGACCTGCTGGAGCGCCAGGTAATCAAGGCCTTCCGGGAACACCGGGACCTGCTGGAGCAGACGGAACAACAGGTCCTGCGGGACCCGTTGGCTGTGCAACTCCCAACTTCGTGATTAAGTCCACTGGTACAACTGCTGTATGTAGTCAAATTTTTGATAACGGAACTAATATTGGAATTGGAACAACCACTCCTGCCAACTTCATCACAATAACACGGAACGGTACAGGTGCGATTTGGCAAAACAGAATAGAAAACACGGGTACTGGAGATGCGAATACGCAAATATTTACTACCAACCCAGCTAGTAATTCTAGGAACTTCTTGGCGGCTACGCAAGCTGCTCCTGTTGGCTTTATTCCTACTGCAAATGAGGGAGTATTCTTTCCCACCAATACTGGTGTTGCTGGAGAAGGTGTTAGTGGTTTCTCCAACGGTTATGAAGGAACCGGTGTTTTTGGGTCGCGTTTCAATGATGGTGGTGCCAATTCAGGATGGGCTGGCTTTTTCCAAGATGATCTTGGGTATACAGGGGGACTTTTTAACGCTTCTGACAAGAGATTAAAACGCAACATTAACAAAATTGAAAGTGCAACTGAGCTGATTATGCAAATCAAAGGTGTTACATATGAGCATAGGTTGGATGCGTACCCAAACATGGGACTTGGTACTGGTTTGCAATATGGATTTATTGCTCAAGAACTTGAAGAAGTTATTCCTGAGTTAGTTGTAGAAAAATTCATCGATACTAAAGGAACAGTGCGTAAATCGGAATCTTCCGAAGCTAGAGAGGACACCAAAGAATTATTCAAGATGGTGAATTACACAGCTCTTATTCCAGTGTTGGTTGAAGCTATTAAAGAACAAGAAGCACGCATCAAGGAATTGGAAGCAAAGCTTCTTGGGCAGCAGAAATAAAAGCATTCAAAGGACTTACTGCACAAAAGAAAGCCCGATGGAAATTCCATCGGGCTTTCTTTTGCTTTAAACTTTAGACTCTAATTACGCATCAATCTTAGCGTACTTCGCGTTCTTTTCAATAAACGCTCTACGCGGTGGAACTTCATCTCCCATCAACATACTAAAGACTCTATCTGCCTCCCCAGCGTTATCTATCGTAACTCTTCGTAGGGTTCTAAAACTTGGGTCCATCGTTGTTTCCCAAAGTTGCTCCGCGTTCATCTCCCCAAGACCTTTGTATCGCTGAATTCCTACAGAAGTTTCTTTTCCCTCACCTTTCAGTTTCAACACAGCCGAATCTCGTTGGTCATCATTCCAGCAATACTCAGATTTCGCACCTTTCTTCACCAAATAAAGTGGTGGTGCGGCTATGTATAAATATCCACCTTCGACCAACTCTTTCATGTATCGGAAAAAGAAAGTCAAAATCAGCGTTGCAATGTGACTACCATCCACATCCGCATCACACATAATAATCACCTTGTGATAGCGAAGCTTATCCATGTTCAATGCACGTTCATCTTCCTCAGTTCCAATAGAAACTCCGAGAGCCGTATACATGTTCTTAATTTCCTCGTTTTCGAAAGCTTTGTGTTGCATTGCTTTCTCAACATTCAGAATCTTACCACGAAGCGGTAGAATTGCTTGGAACATTCTATCACGGCCCTGCTTGGCAGTTCCGCCTGCCGAATCTCCCTCCACTAGGAACAATTCGCAGTTTACGGGGTCTTTATCAGAGCAATCAGACAGCTTTC
>Ga0208768_1001100_pt1 | contig 15416 bp, 21 predicted proteins | sample AntAceMetag02UK1_FD_184760 | JGI IMG/M metagenome (GOLD analysis project Ga0208768, IMG submission 184760) | Saline lake microbial communities from Ace Lake, Antarctica - Antarctic Ace Lake Metagenome 02UK1 (SPAdes) (version 2) | ecosystem: Environmental > Aquatic > Non-marine Saline and...
ATTGTATGCAGGTGATGGTACCACGGTCGGTGGAAATAGAATTTCTGGATCAACTGATGGTTCCCCTGCGCAACTTACACAAAATTTAAACCTTAATTCAAATAATATAACTGGTACAGGAAACATCAATATCAACGGATTTGTTACTGCGGACTTTAATGGCGGATTGATAGGTGACGTGCTGGGCGATATACAGGGTAGTGTATTTGCCAAAAACAGCACCCTATTGGTAGACGCACTCGATGGTATAATTTTTGCTGAAAATGTCAGAGGAGAGTTTACAGGTAATGTTATTGGAGACATAAAAGGCTCAGTATTCGGCGATGACAGTAGTATTATTGTAGATGGATTAAAAAATGAATTAAATGGAACGTTAAATGGAAATATTAATAACCTTAATAACGAACTGATAATATCATCAGAACAGGAAGGAAACTTTTTTGTAAGAAGTAATGCCAAAAATGGGGTTTCGTTTCTAAATATACTTAGAATTTCCGATTCTGAAATAACCGGACCTATTGGTTATGGTGCAATAAATTTTGGAAAGGATGACATTAATGGTCGCCTTGATAGTGTTCTTATATTTGGGTCAAGTACCGGACTCACATTAGCAGCTGACGATCTTGGATTATTTCCTGAAAATAAATCCGTATTCCTGAGTACTAATGGCAGTGTTGGAATTGGAACGTATTCCCCTCAAGAGAACCTGGATGTGAGAGGCAATGCTAATATAGAAGGATTTGTGCAGTTTGGTTCATTAACAACTATAGCACGTGATGCTCTTACAGCCGCAAACGGAATGATTATTTATAATATCACTGATAATAAATTCCAAGGCTATCAATCAAGTACTTGGATTAATTTAGACGACGGCACGGCTGCATAAAAGGTTGACATTATAAACTAATTATAGTATAATTACGTTATGACATTAATATTTGGATATTTATTTTATTACTTTTCTGCATTAATCGGTCACAGTGTTGGTTATCATAGATACTTTTCTCACAGAAATTTTACTACAAATAAAATTGTAGAAATAGTCATGCTGTTTTTTGGCTTGATTTGCGGCGGTAGGTCACCGCTGATGTGGGCCGCAGTGCATCGTATGCATCATAGCAAAAGCGACACAGACGAAGATCCGCATAGCCCGTTGTTTGTTGGAGCATGGAAAGTATTAACCAGTAGATTTAAAGTAAATTATATTCCAAGAAAATATCTTGTTGATTTGCTTAAGAACCCAAGAGTGATGTTTTTTCATAGATACGGAAAATATATACATATAGTATACGCTGTTGCCTTTTTGCTATTAGGTATCGAATATTTTTTAATCTTTGTAGTAATCCCTTTTGTATTAGCCTGGTTTAGCTTTGGATTTTTAAATTATTTTGCACATTGTAGAGGTGGCCCAACAAATGTTATTTGGCTTAATTTGTTTGCTCCTGGTGAAGCGTGGCACGAAACACATCATAAATTTCCAAGGGCAAATAGTTTACACAAATTTGATATAGCAGGATTTATAATTGAAAAAATTCTTATTAGAACAAAGCCTAGCAGTTAGAACCTTTATACTACCCGAAGTTGAAAGTGTTGTAAAAAATGTAATTCCTACATACGACAGTGTAGAACACTACTCAACAAACATTGTCAACTGGCTAATGCCCGTAATAGACTTGTCTGAATTCTATGTCTATCCAATGAACGGAATCACTGAAGGACTAAATTGGTGGACAGGTTCGAGTGAACATAACATATGGTCTGAGGTTGGCGAATATCAATGGGTTGAACACATACGGAATAGATCACATCCTACTTTTGTATATCAAAGTGTTCCTAGTGCAATAGATGGAAATTTTAAAAAAATCATTAACAATGCACCAGCTGCATTAGACTTAGCATATGTAGGCAGTACTGCTATAAAAAAACTAGAGCTACCAAGCAATGTTAAATATGCATTTTATAGTTTAAGCAAAAGCTTTGGCGTTGGAAATATTAGAACAGGATGGTTTTTTTCTAAACAAAAAGATCAAAGATTACATAATTTAGTTTACGGAGCAAAATACTATAATTATTTTGCTCACCGAGTTGCTGAAGAAATCATAAGTAATTTTAGTATTGATTATGTGTTTAACAAATTACAGCACAAACAAAAAGACATTTGCAATCAATTGAACCTTATACCCAGTGATAGTGTTTGGCTTGGTACTACAATTGATCCAGAATACAGTAAGTTTAGAAGACGTGATAATGTAGCACGTATATGCCTAGCAGGAGTTTATAAATGAGAAAAAAGCACGAACTGCCAACTATTGCAGATTTAGGATTAGACATAGATTTAGAACGGTTGCAAAGAGAATGCGACACCTTGGCAGGAAAGTTTGTTGATGTAAGAACTGCTAATCCTATGCTGTGTGACAACCATATGGAATTAGTAGCACATGTATACGATAACTTCGAACAAATTAATTTAACTACCCCAAGTGAAATACTTCCGTATACTGCAAGTATCAAAGAGCGTTTGCGTCGTAAAGAAGAACATTTATATAACGTACCTACTCCAGAGTTTGAAGGCAGCTACTTCCAAGAAATCACAAACCAGTTAAAAGAAAAGGCAAGCCGAGTAAGGATTACTAAACTTGCTCCAGGTAAACAAATTCCGTTCCACGTCGATTATGATATTAGTTATGCTGTTCGTTGTATAGTTCCGATTTATGGAGGATCAAATGTTGTTAACTTGTTTAAACGAGATGGAAAAATTGAAGCTTATAATTTAGAAGACGGTCATGGATACTTCTTAAACATTGGGTATCCACACGCTGTGGTAAACATGAGCGATAAACCCAGAATTGCTTTGATGTTTAGTTTAAACGGAACAGATGATATAGATCAACAATGAAATGGTATATGGGTCCGATTGATAATCATCTCAACAATATTGAAGTTCTGTTCAATAAGAATAAAGGTCACAAACACGAAGATAATTATTTAAAATGGCCATTGTTTAAGGAAACTGTATTTGCTAGGATAGGATACAATGACAATATTGCAGTGTACTATAGTGCAGGAATAGCGAGATCAGAATACAATGGCGGGATAAGAATAATGAGTCGTCATACAAGAGACCGAACTTATAATTTTGGTAGTAAAAGGGATGATTTAAATAGAGGATTAACTACGCTGGATCAAAGTACGCAGTATGCGCTTGAGTTAGGTTATTCTGATATATGGTTAAGCAGAGAAGAATCTCCGTATTTGTTGAATTATTTCTCAAATAATTCAACCTTCAAGTGGGAAATTTTGCAAGCGGATATTAAATACTATAAAAACTTAACAGGAGTACAATGGGTAATGAGACTAAAAAATTAATTACATTAGGGTCGTTTAGTGTAATTTACAATAATTGGTTGCCATATGCAGCAGGTTGCTTGATAAGCTACTGCAAAGCGATTCCAGAAATTGATAATAATTATCAGTTTAACGATCCGCTATATGAGCAAAAGCCAATAGAGATGTATAAATCAATATTAGAAGAAACTGATATATTAGGTCTTACTTGCTATGTATGGAATCAAAGCTACAATGACAATTTAGCAAAATATTTTAAAAAAATAAAGCCCAACGGCATAGTAGTTTATGGCGGCCCGCAGGTTCCAGAAGACCCAGAGTTGAAGGAGGAATTTGATAAAAGGCCTTATATCGATACAAGTATTGCTGGATTAGGCGAAATATCTTTTGCTGAATTTTTATTGGGTAACCCATTGAGTGGTAATAAATTACTGAGAATGCCAACTCCGTATCTCGACGGAACGTTTGATAATTTGTTAGACAAATGTGATGATTTTAAAGTAAGTTTTGAAACCAATCGAGGATGCCCTTATAATTGTAGTTTTTGTGATTGGGGCGGACAGGCAAGAAGTAAAATAACAATGTTTAATATAGAGGAAATTTACAAGACTATTGAAGAAATTTACACACATAAAAATATAAGTGAATTAGAAATACTAGATGCTAATTTTGGTATTTTACCTAGAGATATAGACATTATTGACAAAATGATAGAATGTCAAAACAAAAACGATAATGAACTAAGAATCAGCTACAGCGGATTGGCAAAAAATGGAAGTAAGCACCTTCCAATAATTATGGAAAAAATATTCAACAACTTGCCCATTGATCAGAGAAATCTCAAAATTAGTTTTCAAACTCACACTGACGAAGTTTTAAAATTGATTGATCGAAATAACATAGATAATAACAAACTTATTCCGTTAATAAACGAATTTAAAAAGAAAGGCATTCCTACTACAAGCGAAATGATAATTGCATTGCCAGGAGAAACTGCTGAAAGTTGGCTGAGCACACTTGATTATAATTATCATGGCCTTGGGATTAATTTTGTTAGAACCTACATTTTACATGTAGTAGCAAACACTCCATTATACAAAAATGTCAAAGAACAAACATATGGAATAAAAACTAAAAAAGTTATCTATAAAGAAAATCAGGTAGAAATTATACATCAATGCAATAGCTTCGATTTAGATGAAATTAAATTAATGTTTTCTTATTTTTGGTTGTTTAATACATTGGTCAATACTAATATTTTAAAAGATAAAATTAAAAATTTAAAAAATGAAATAAAATTTCTGCATGAAAATATACAAACAATGCCTTATATTAAATCGCTATTAGATCAGTATCTTTTATTAGTAGAAAAAGTATTTCAAGATGTTGACATTACATATTTAGATTCTAACATGGAAATTAACTTTTTTAACAACACTCTCAGAGGAAACGAAATTGAAGACATTTCTCGAAATGGCGACTTGTTTTTAAAAGATTTATCAAAGTACTATGATAATTTACCCAAATTAGAATTTAATAAATTAAATGGAGCACTAAGTACAATATGTTAGATTATTATATAATAGATAATTTTATCGATGATTCGTATATTGACAAAATTTTAGATAAGATAAAAGCATCATCGTGTATTAGCTTAGATGGATCTAAAGAAAAGCATCTAGTAGGTAAAACTAATTACCAATATAATGTATATAGAGACAGCATACGAGATGATACAGAAATTAAAAATTACATGTTTGATAAATTAAACGAGTTTTATCAAAAAGAACTCGGCAAACAATGTCCTACTCAAAATATTAATCCTTTAAACTTTTTTACCAAAAGCTTTGATCCAAACAAAAGCTTTTACGACTTACATACAGAAGATCCTAAATACTTTGGTGATATCGTTTTCATGTTATATCTAAATGACGAAGATGACGGCGAGCTTGTTTTGCCAAGTTTTGATGACTCCAAGCCTCTTTGGACTGATGGGTTTCGTACTATGATGAAAAATATAGATGTTAAATTTATCGATGATACTATAGAAATTAAGCCCAAAAGAAACAGATGTGTATTCGTAAGAGTCGGATTAGCACATTATGTAAAACCTTGTGGCGGAAATAGATACACCCTTACTGGCTGGAATTTTGCAAGCGATGAATATTACAAAAAGTTTTATAACAAATGATAGTATTTAATGGTTGCAGTTTTACAAAATACTTTTGGCCTACTTGGGCCGATATGTTGTGCTACGGCTATACCGATAGAATTAATCTAGGTAATATGGGAAGTGGCAACGAATACATATTTTTAACAACTTATCCTTACTTAGAAAAAGCAGACAAGGTCTGCATACAATGGAGCGGCTACAACAGATTTGATTTTTGCAAAAACGGCAACTGGAATATTGACGGGAATATCACTAATAACAATCTAGGAAACTGGGATAAAGCAAAATGGTTTTACGATGACGATCATTTTCAACATAAGAGCAAAACGATACAAGCAGCATTTTCGGATCTAGTAAAATATCATAATATTCAATCGCATTATATGTATTTAGAAGACTTAATGATGCAGGTAAAAGACAACACATATACATTCAAAACAACACCCAATACCTTTGTAAAAAAGAAAAACTTCAAGGACGGCCACCCCGATGTCTTCTTACAGTTTGAAATAGCAAAAAAAATTGCTCATGCATTGGATATAGATTTTTATAAATCGTTAATAGAACAAAAATTACCGGACTTGCACAATCAACTTGTAAAGGTAGATCACTTGCAAGAGATTTGGAACAACAACATTACATTGGAGACAAAATGAAAATATTAAAAGAAAAAATTGCAGGAAGATATGGCGTAGAAATAGAGTTGGATATCAATAACTTTGATGTACAGGCACTAGGCAAACTTTTAGCAGAACAACTTATAGTAGTCTTTAAAACACAAAACAAAGAAACAGATAAAGAAAATGCTGCTATGCTATGGCATTTTGCTGAGAACTTTGGAAATATACAAACCTGGGATAAAAATGTTACCAAAGCAACTGGTAACAATGTTCCTAACAATGCTACATCCTACTGCGACGACAATGGTATGATTGTGTATCCTGGTGTAGATAGAGTAACACGAAAAAAAGATAAGGATGGAAGATTTACAGGCGGTATCGGCGGAATAAGCAAGCGCCTTAACTGGCATTGCAACGAATTCAGTTTGCAAAAACCACAATTTCCTGTTGTAGCACTACACGGTGTGAGTCATAGTAGTCCCAGCATCACACAAGTATGCCCTATGGTTGAGCAATACGAAAATCTTGACCAAGAAACAAAAGAATGGCTAGAAACACTAAATGTTGTTTGGGATCCTAGAATAGGAGATACCAACTTTAAGGAAGACAAAACTACACCAGATCTCAGCGGCGAAGACATAGATTATCTCTGGGAGGGTAACCAGTTAGAACTAAAAAAATATAACAAGGATGCAAATCCTGTGGATGTCAAACCACTTATCAAAACTAGTAATGCAGGTATCAAAGGAATACATTTCAGCCCCGGGCAATGTAAAGGCATTGAAGGAATGACTATCGAAGAGTTCGAAAAGTTTAGAACCGACTTTATATTTCCTATGTTGAATGAACAATACTGGTACAACACAGTGTGGGAAGACGGAACAATATTATTAATGGATCAAACAGTAACAATCCATAGACGTGTAGCACTTAGCGGCAAGGTAGATGATTTTACAAATGAATATTTAGAAAAAAGACTGCTGCATAGAATAGAGTTCGATTTTGATCACATCTCAGGTATTCCAGCCAAGGTGTGATATATCAACCCATTGGTTATAGTTCATTGTTAGTTCTTCACCTACATCTATGAGTCTATTGGATATCCAGCCATTACTGCCGTCCCAATCAACATTGTTGTTGCTTGAGTGATTTACAAAACTGTTGTTTTCATTTTTGTAAATATTTCCTTGTATGCGTAATACTAGCTTGCCTTCCTCTATAGGTTCAACAGCGAAACGTCCATAGCCGTGTATGGTACTGTTATGAACTTGTGTTTTATAATAACATTCAATCATTTGATATGCTTCCTATCAAGTGTAATCTCTCTCCAATACTAGGCAGCACTCTGTGACTTACACTAACATCTTCTATAAAAGCAGTATTAGGAGGATAATATAGTTCATTGTCTAATGTACTGAAACTAGGAGTTATTCCGTCATTTATCAACACTTGATGGTATCTTGACACATTGCCATCAGTGTGCCAATCAAACTCGGTGTCGCTTTTCATGTAACTAAACCAAAGGGTATCACAGCAGTTTGGAAAACGTTTCTTGAACATATCATAATATTCGTTACCTTTGGAATTTTTTGTAACTAATACATATGTATGCAAATGATCATCGGTGCCCATTACTGCATTATCTTTGTCAAAATAAATATAGTACAGTATTCCATTACTTAAATTATAAGTTTGTGTTCTTTCTGTCCAATGAAGTCCATCTTTTTTACCACTCATTCCGTGATATATATTTTCAATGCTTGTATCTTTTTTGTATATGTACGTGTTGAAATATGTCTTGGGCTTAAAATCAATATATTGCCATGATTCTTTTGTTAAGGTATAAAAATATTCAACAAGTTCTTGTGAATCATATAAAGTCTGTACTTGCATACCAGTTTAAAACCTCCTGTTTATTAATAAAATAGTCTATTTTGTTAATTTCGCTGTTTTTTTGAGGAAGTGGTTTAGACGATACTATATCTTGCGATAAGATATCTTCACTAAAATACATGTTGTGTGTATTTAAGTATTTTTTCTTATATTTTAAAAAAGTCGTTATTACAGAGGTTATGTACACGTAGTCCGGCTTTTCATAATAAAGACTATTTAAAACAGCGTTTCTTTTAGTATTCCATTTTTTAGTGTAAGTTCCTAGTCCCCAACTACATATTTGTTCAAGTTTGTCTTTTCGTTCAATCCATATCGGTGTTTTGTTTTGCAACAGCCAGTCAACAATAACGCTAGGAGTCATGCCAGGAAACACCTTTATCAATGGTGGATCTTTTAGCTGTTTGTAAATTTCAAATCTTTCAAAAATAACTTGCTGACTGTACATACTTGTATCAAAGATTTCCCTATTGTACAATCCTGTAGCTAGTTTTGTGCTTAACTTATCATCCAACAGTTTATCACAGTTGATTTCGCAGTATAAGGTACTGCCTGTGCGCGGCGTACTTATTACAAACATAAAGTTTCTCTAAATTCTTGCGTGTATGTGCCGTATATCATAAGTGTCCAAGCAGGAAATTCTGTTGAATCTGCTCCGTGCCAATCTCCCATATTCCACAAGCTAGACTTGCTTTTAACATAATGTTTTGTATTAGATTTTTCGTCGTAAATGTAGAATTTTTTGTTTTCAAAAGGGCTACAATATATTGCTTCTTTTACAGGCGGATGTTTATTTTCTTTTACAAACTTTGCTATTTGGTGTTCGTCATAATCAGTGTGTAAGAGTATTTTTTGCCCAGGTTCTTGTATCATCAATCTAATAACTTTGATTTCTTCAAATGGCAGAGTATTTGCCCAATCTTTTAAAAATTCAAAATGTGAATGATCGTTGTCGTCTCCCATAGGTGCCCATGCTTTAATATCTTTAATACTGATATATGTAATAGGGGGATAAAGACCGTATTGTAGTTTGAAGTACAATTCTCTTTCGCGTATTGATAATGCAGCTATTTCTTCATCAACTATAGGATCGAAGTTTCTTATATTTTCGTATGCTGCCATTCCTTCAAATGACTTTGGATACACATACTTAATCCAATTTCTATAATCATCTACTCCGGATTTTTTTGCCATTACTTTAGCAATACTAATACTCATAGATTTTTTTAGATTCCACAACTCCTGCATTTGAGGCTTTAAATAAGGATCTAGATCAATATATGGTTTATTATTGATTCCAAACATAACGTCTCCTACTTTTTTCTAACAACTGATTGTGTTGTTCTATATTTAACTTTCCAATAGCAAACAGCAATAATCTTTTGTTGTCGTCTTCTATATAATCAACACCATGGGGATTATTGTTTGTTTTTAATACAAAACAATCTGTATCGTCTGGTATAGTGCAATACTCTTTATTTAATCCTGCCCAGTCCTTGCGTTTGTAGGTAGGGTCATATTCATCACACAAATAAAGACTGCTACGATTTCCATTTAAGATCATTCTGTATCCGCAAGGTTCAGTAGCAAGCTGATGATCTAAATATTCTTGTGTAATAGTGTTGTAATTTCCTGCTGGACCTTTATGAGATACAAAATTTCCATCAACATGAGGCTGAACTGTTTTATTTGCACGTATAAGTTTTACATAAACAAAATATTCAAATGGCCATTGTGTCTGTATGTACTCTAATAACTCTGGATATTTTTGTTTTGCTTGTTCAGTAAAAGGCATTTCGTCTTCAAATGGTTTAGTCTTATCTCTTACAGTTAGCTCTTCTTCTTTCCAGTATCCAAAATCAATATCACCGTTGAATGTGGTTAATACATCATCCTTGTATTTAAATAACGGCAGATCAAGGGGTAAAAATTTATACATCTAAATCACCTTTTATCTTAAATGCATATGTAGCATAAGGCTTGGCGTCTGCTCCGTGCCAATCATGCCAATTCCACTCTGCGGCAAGACTATCTACATAATGTTTTGTATTTGTTTTTTCATCAAAAATAAAAAAAGGTTTATTCAGATTAGGGCGCAAATATATAAATCTATCACTGTTTAAATGTGCTGGATCTTTATGCACTAGTGTTTCGGTTCCTGCAGGTAACACCATAAGTAGAATTTCTCTAATGTTTTTAACCGGTAAAGATTCTATATAATCTTGCATAAAAGAAAAATAATACATAGAATTTGTGTATTCATTATTAATTTTAAGATATTTATAATGTCCTACATTATACAATTCAAAAAATAACTGTTCAAATATTTGCTTGTTTTTTATATTAGACAAATTGTATTCTAAACCTCTATGATGACATAGTCTAAAATGCTTTTCGTCTATGGTTTCCAAAACATTACAAAAACTGCCTGTTAGACCCCATGCATCTAAATCACAATTGGCAATTCCAGTAATTACTTGCTCTCTGTTTTTTTCCAAGTATTCTATATCTAAATATTGAGAATAATCTAAAAAAGGTGCATTATTTAATCCAATCATTATACCATTCCAATACTTCTTGTTTGTTGTCGAACATATTAAGACTCTGTTCCAATGTGTATTTATTTTGCTTAAAAGGTAATTTTCCATTATTAGGATATGTAGGTATATCTTCGTAATAAAATATATTCGACACATTTAGTTTAGGATATAAAATATCAAACTGCTCTATTCTATATACTATATCGTCAAACCATTCTTTTTTATAATAGCCAGATGTATATGTTTCATTATTATTATATGTCACCCATTTGTCAGCTATGCTTGCTAATCCCATACTAACTATTTGTTCCAACTTGTTCTTTCTAATTACAACATTCACAGGATTGTGTTTTATAATATCAAGAACTCTGATGTCTAATTCTTTGCCTATATGTACTTTAAACAAACTATTATTTTTTAAACTTGCTAAACGGTTTTCTACAGTGTCGTCTTGTTTAAAATAATAAGGCTGAAAATGTTCTCCTAAATATTCGCAATTAGGATACTTGTTAAACAAGTATCTTGTAAAAAAAGTAGTTCCGGAACGTGGGGTACCAAATACTATTTTCATTATAAGTCTATTGACTTTATTTCTCTGTTTGCTTGTATACAAAAATTTATAGCTGTTATTAGATCTTTTGCTACAGAGTCATTTACTACACATGGATTTATTATAGAAACTTTGCACAAACGTTGCATGTGTTGTGCTTCTTCCACAGCAGCAGATAATGCACTTTTCTCACTACAATAACCATGCCGTATCTTAGTCCACGTAGAATAATCGGCCTGAGAAGATCCGATATTGATTATGGTTTTGTTTTCAAATTGCCAGTGTTTAAAGATATTCCAAAACATTTCTGTCTGTGCAAAGCCAGGGCCGCCGTGAGCACAGTTAATAAAGATATCACAATCTTGAGCCATTTCTATTATTTCTTTTTGTTTATAACGTATATCAAACCCATTGCTTCTGCTAAACCCTTGCACAGAAGAAAAATGTTGTTGTATAATATTACCAATGTATCCAGTATGTCCGGTGAGAGCAAGTTTCATAGTTCTATTAATATGTACCTTTTATCTGCTGGATAGTAGTACCAGTTGTGTTCGATGCTATCAAAAAAATCTTGTTGTGAGAATTTAAATTTATCATACTCCATAGGCTCGTATATGCCCATTAATATAATACTGTTTTTATTGCCCTTGTTTTTCCAATAGTTGTATTGCTTGAACAACTCCGAAGGATCTCTTGTTATGTCTATTGTGCAAAGATCAAATGTATAAGGCATGTCAACTGTTGGCGGACTGGTATGTAATAGTTGTAAAACGTTTTCTTTTTTGCTAACAAGACTTGCAAGATAATCAAAGCTGTAAAGCCCGTGATACTCTGCTGGCAATCGTTCTTGCATAACTTGTTTCCATTTAAGACCGTCTTCACTGAATTCGCCAGCTTTGTTTCCTACATGATTTAGCTTGTTTGAGTTTGGAGATTGAAGACTTATAACTTGTTGAAAATTATCTGATAAAAACTCCGTCCAACCAAAATAGTAAGTTCCTATTTCAATAGCAGTATGCTTGCTTTGTAGCTTTTCTAAAGCATATTCTATAGGTTTTATACTGCACATTCTTGTCATGAGAATTCTTGACCGAGACACATTACCAAATGTGTTCTAAATTGATAACTTGTATTAACTGCGGTGTGATCGTGTGTTGTGTCTGCAATATAAACCTTTCCAGGAAGCATTCGAAAAACCTTATCAGTAAAGACCATATAACAGTCATTATTAGTATATATCGGTATATGTATTCTTTTTGTAGGGTCTGTGTGAGTACTTAGACAAGTTTTAGGTTTACTCATCATAAATCGGGTTCTTTGTATTGTATACGTTTCACTGATTGTATTGATTATACTCTCAATATAAGTCCCCCTAAAATATTGGCAAATTTCTGTAAATTCAAATTGTTTAAATTTATTTTTCCTTAATATAGGATCGCCTGATTCTGACCATTCATACATAAGACTTCCAGTACCCTGATGCAGTTGATCTTCAATTGAGCATTCGGCCCTACATTGAACTGCAATTTGATTATTATTACTGTTTTTCAACAATTCATCAATTTTTAAAGTGTTATATGTTTCAAGTAACTTTTCGAAGTCTATTGTAACATTTAATTCTGATACTGACATTATGGCTCCATGCTGATTCTAAGTGTGAATAAAATTATTGACTATTTATTATTTTTTCGTGTCCACTAGCAATTCTCCATAGAATTCTTTTCCCCATTTCTTCAAAATGCCATCTTTTATGAATTGTTAATACTTGCTCTGCAACATTAATGTCACCGTCGTTCCAGTCTAAATGATACATATATTTTTCATTTAAAATATGATTTTGCAAATATCCTATCAATTCCTGCCCTATTTTATCATCATAACCAACAACTTCAAAAATTTGAAAAAATGGAAAGAATAAACCTTTATGATTTCCAAAATTTCTTACTAATTTAACTGGATTTTTTCGATCAATATGATCTTTGAAAAATTCAGTATCGCTATATCTTCCTGATTTAAATCCGCAATAAACATAAGCATTTTCAAGTTCTTCTTTAATATTGCTAGGAAGATCTTCATATGCCCAAGCATTATTTAACCAACTGGTTCTTGATTTTTTAGTTCCTGCGTATGCATATAACCATATTAATTCTTTACGATTGGACTTGCTTGGTTGATTTGCGTGCCAATCAAGATCATGCTTATGACTAAACAGACTAGGTTTTCCAGTAACGTCGTCGCCACCCACCCGAAGGATGCCTTCGTCTTCCCATATAATATTTCTTTCTCCATCTGCTGGATCTGCTTTTTGAACAGTTCCAACACATTCAGCTATTCTCAAAAAATCTTTAGTAGTTAAATCTTGATCTTTGAAATTGAGTACATGATACTTGTATATATCTTTAAATAAATCACGTATTTCGTCGTCGGGCATATGTTTTAATTTAACATTATACTCTGCACACCATCTATCACATAAAATTTTCATATTTATTCCTTTTAATTTATTTAATAAAAAATTTAATAAGTTAATTTAAAATTGAGTCTATTGGATGAGTTGATGCAGCCAATATTGACATTTACGTTGTTATCTTTAAAAAATTTTGTAGTATTGTATCGACGTAGATTACTTCTCCCAATGTTGATATATAGTTATCATTATACAACGTGAAAAAATGATCACTGCTGTGTGGCACTGTATTTACAACCTTATTTTCAGCAAGATATATATAAGAATTATTTGGCACAATACTATCACAACTTCCATAATCACGAATACGCTTTTCCATTAACCAACTAACAAGTTTTTTATTTGACTGACTAGGATATGATATATAAATCTTACCGTCTTTGTTTAATAAAGTTTTTAAATAGCCAACCGTTGATATCAAGTCTTCATAACTTGAATGACTAAAAATACTGTAAGAAAATATAATATCGTATTTTTCTAACTTGGGCCATTCCTGTGTTCCGTTTGGGTTATACATAGTGTTATATCTATTATACCATATCCATTTTGCTGAGGGGAAATTTGTTTTCCCTTCGTGTAATGCAATCTTATCAACATCTAAGCAGGTATAGTTGTCTTGGAGTATATTACCATTGCTGCTAGCAATAAGATTACCAAAGCTTCCGCCAAAATCAAGTATTTTTTTGTTATCAAAATTTATATAGTCGTTAACCCAATTATATAAGTCATATTTGTCAGTGTGCTTTTTCAAATAATTTCAACCAAGTCTGTGATAAATGGTCCTCCGTTGGGCCAGTTTTTTATATGCTCATGCCTTTGAGATTCCCAAAATACTATTTCAGTAGTGTCTGCATTGATTATTTGTCGTTCAACTTCTACACATCTTTTATCGGCAACGGGCGCTTTTTTACCTATACATACCATTAATAATAATGTTTCGGTATCTGTTAAATTTAAATATGGAACTTTATTAACCAGAATATTGTCATGTTGAGTACCATTTCCAACATATGCAGTATCGTATCCTAACTCTTCGGCAGTTAATAAGCAACTGGCCGCTGCTATCGACACATCTCGAGTTACTCGAATTATTGGCTCATAATTCCTGCTATCCATAAGTTCGATTAGGCCGAGGCCGTCATTTGCTAATCTATTCCTATTAACAAAGTAATCTTGGTTATCAAGAGTATTTGAAGAATTGTTTTTATTAACGTCGTTGTAAAATGACCCAATAAAACAGACTACTACCGGAGCCAACACTTGTCTTAGTAATTGTACATATCTTATATTTTTTGTTGTAACATCATTTATAAAATAATTTGTAATTGGATTTTCTCTTGACATCTCCCACTTAGTAATTGTTCCATGCCTATAAAGATGTTGTTTCATCTGTTTTCCAACATTGGATTGCGTCAGTACCACTGCACGATACGGGTAAATACAATTTTTGCTTGGATTTGCTATAATAGATTTAAGAATAGATTGTAAATCATCTGACTGAACATTGTCCTGTAAAAAATTTCGAGTAGTTCTTCTATTTTCTAATAACTTTAATATCATAGGGTTTTCCGTTTAGGAATCTTTGAATCTGCACTACTTACACAGCTTTGAGTTATACACGGCGTTGGCTTTTCAAACAGTTTAAATCCTGTTTCAATATTACCTAATGGAACATCGTGACAACTATAACTGCGCTTCACGCTGCCATCTGGCTCACGAATAATGATACCCTGATAACCTGCGTTGCAACTCCAGTCTTTGAACTTGTTAAAGTTAAACGCATTAAATCTTTCAGCTTGATCCATATAGTATTTATTACCTATAGAATCTT